>Ga0310810_10001537_pt1 | contig 24363 bp, 20 predicted proteins | sample NCmetagenome_FD_207641 | JGI IMG/M metagenome (GOLD analysis project Ga0310810, IMG submission 207641) | Soil microbial communities from experimental microcosm in Duke University, North Carolina, United States - NC | ecosystem: Engineered > Artificial ecosystem > Soil microcosm > Unclassified ... | reverse complement strand
CGGACGTCGAGCCGGCACCGAAGTAATAGAGGCCATCGGGTTGATGCGCGTTGTTCTCGTTCCCACGCGCATACGAGCTCGAGGCGGACACCAGCCCGAGATCGAGAAACACGTTCGAGCGAATTCTCAACTCACCATAGGCCTTGAAGACATGCCGCGGAACCAACGGCATGCGTGCGCCAGGTTCGATCTCGATCGCGCCTTCGAGTCCCGGCCCGGCATCGTTGCTACTGTTGCTCTCGCCGTTCAATGTTTCGGGACTCTGAAACGTCGCATCGAGGAACGTATATCCGGCGCCGAATGTGACACGACCGACCTGCGTGTCGGCACCAGTCTCCACACCCTGCCGACGCGTGCTCCCGAAATTGCGGAAGTAGCCAAACCCGGTCCGCTCGGACATCACAAACAGAATGTCGTTGCGGTTCTCGGCGCGAAAGTAGCCGGCATGCCAGCGCACCCGCAGCCGGTTCGCAAGGACCGGTGATGTCGCGCGCACACCGGCCTCCGTCGTGCGCGTGGTGACCTGATCAAGCGGCGGATCGCCGGCCATCGCATTCGGCAGCTTGCATGGTGATTCGGGATCGGCACAGCCAAGCTCGATCGACGTCGCGGCGCGGCTGCCTTCGCTGTATCCGAGATACGCGTTCACCCCTCGCGGCAGATCGATCGTCAGGCCAGCAGCGGGGTTCAATCGGCTGAAGGTGTGCGTGCCGTCGAGCGATCCGGTCCCACCGCCAGGCGTGATCGCATCGAGATTCTCAACCACCGTGCGATTGAAGCGACCGGACAACGTGAGATGGACACGCGCGTGCAACCGAAGCGTGTCCGTCGCGTAGAGGCTCGCCGTTCGCGTGTGCCCATCGAGATCGACACGCGCATCCGTGAACGCGCCGGCTTCGGTGACACTGCGATCCGGATTCAGGTACCCAAGCTCGGATGACTGAAGGAAGTGCGCGACGCTGTCGTCGTATGCGCCGCCGACAGTGAGCTGATGCCGGCGATCGGGCGCGCGCAACCACGTGATCTGCCCGGAGGCACCCGCACTTCGCTGACGAGTGTCGGTCCGATTCATCAGCCCGTTGCACGTCTCCTCTGGCACATCGTCTACGGCGATGTCACGCAGACATCGCCTCGATGGAAACGGAGTGTTCTGCGCGTTCTCACCGGGGAGATACACCGACTCGACGAGCGACTCCTCGTTGAGGTCGCCGTTCAACGTCTTTGTTCCGATGTGACGGAAGTACACGCTACCTGAGAGCGTGAGTCCGTTGCGCGGGGAGTGGCGGCCGGCCAGGTTGAGAAACACCGAACGGTTGTCGGTCTCATCAGGCTTTGTGTATACGCTCGAGTAGTCACGATCCAGGAAGCCGGTCTCCTGCAGACCGTTCCCGTTCAGCGTGTTCGAGGCATAGGCGACGCTCAGGCTGGCGTCGGTCCGCGGGCGCTGCCATCCGAGCTTGCCGAACAGTTGCCCGACGTCGGATGGAGAGTTGTCGCGCCAGCCGTCCTCCTTGAACAAATTGCCGGAGAGATACCAATTCAACCCACCCCCGCCTCTCGAACCGCCGTGCTCGAATTCGACGGCGCGTCGACCATGCGCGCCGTACGTCGCCTGCACCAGCGTGCCGGGATCGCGAACCCCGTTCTTCGTCTCGAGCGACAGCGCACCACCCAGCGTGTTCAATCCGAACAGCGGATTCGATCCCGGCATCAACGCGATCGACGAGATGGCCAACTGGGGAATGAGATCCCAGCTGACGATGTCGCCAAAGGGTTGGTTGAAACGAACCCCGTCCAGGTACACCGAGAGGCCTTGTGGCGTGCCGAGCAACGGCGAGGCCGTATAGCCGCGATAACTGATATCCGCCTGAAACGGGTTGCCCTGGATCTCGTTGACGTTCACAGCGTTCAACCGCCGGTTCATGAAGTCGGAGATATCGAGCGCTCCCGAAGTGAGGATCTCTCGCTTGGTTGCGGTCTGAACGGGAGCGGCGATCTGATCGATGGGCAGATCGCTGCCCTGCAGCGGCGTGTTGCCAACGACGGTGATGTTGAACGTGAGCGGAGGCGGCGATTGAGGGTCCGCCTGGCTCTGGGGGGGCGGCGCGGCCGAGGTGTCGGTCCCTTTTTCTTGAGCCGCCGCTGATGTTGCGACTGCCAGCGCAACGATAGTCGCGACGAAGTATCTCCGCACCGCTACTGATACTCCTTCAAGCGGCTTTCGTTTCGTAAGCCAATAGCTGGCACACGTGGTGCAATTGACATGGCAGAGCACATAGGGCCGAGCCGAGGAAGTTCCCACGGAAACGATGGCCCTGGGATGGGCGTATTCCCGAGCAAGGGCCTGCTGGGCGGAGGTGTTCCCGCGGTTTGCCGGACACCCTGAAATTCCGGTATCCTATTTAGTCCGCTGGGTTTTTGGCCCTCTGCGGACGGCGCGTCCAGTTCTCTTCCGGCTCGAGTTCGCGGAGCAAATGATGACACGAAGATCTCTGGTGGTTGGCTGTTTAGCGACAGCGATGTACGTGGGCGCCCTCTACGCCCAGACCGCTCGTCCGCAACCGGCCCCTGCATCGCCGAACCCCAAGCAGTCAACCCCGGCGCCCCCAACGACTCGTCCCGCGCAGCCGACTCCAGTCGCGGCTGTGACGACTCCCGCCGCCCCGGCCGTTTCCGCCGAGGATCAGCGCGCGTTTCTCACGCAATACTGCGTTGGCTGCCACAGCGAGAAGATGAAGGCCGCCGGCCTCGACTCGTCTCGTCGTCTGACGATGGACGCGCTCGATCCCGGCAATGTGGACAAGGATCGCGAGAAGTGGGAGCTGGTCGTCCGCAAGACGCGCGCAGGCCAGATGCCGCCGCTTGGCGTGAAGCGTCCTGACCCGGATCGTTTCGAAGCGATCATCACTTCGTTCGAGACCGCACTCGATCGCACTGCGACGCCGTTCACGCCGCCGCCAGGACTGCATCGTCTCAATCGCACCGAGTACGCGAACGTCGTTCGTGATCTGCTCGACCTGCAGATCGACCCTGGCAAGTATCTGCCCTCGGACGACTCCACCTCCGGCTTCGACAACATCGCCGGAGCGCTCGGTCTCTCATCCACGCTCGTTGAGGCATACGTGTCGGCGGCACAAAAGATCAGCCGTCTCGCGCTCGGATACCCGGAAGAGCCGACGCTCGTCGTCTATCGCACGCGTGAAGACACGTCGCAGGACTATCACGTCGAAGGCATGCCTTTCGGTACGCGTGGCGGCATGCTCGTGCCGCACACGTTCCCCTCAGATGGTGAATACACGCTGACGGTCACGCCGATCTTCGGTGACAACATGTCCCCGACTGGATTCGGCTCGGTGCCCTGCGAGCGTCTCTCGATGCTGCTCGACGGCGAAGAGCTCGCGCTCGTCAACTGGCAGGGCGGCGGACGCAACCAGCCGACCAATTGCGGTAACCGCGGCGGACGCGCGGCCGGTCCAAGCGGACCTATCGGCGGCGGTGGTCAGTCCGGACCTGAAGCGTTCTTCGGTGGCCGCGGCGGCACGCCGATGCGTGTGAGATTCAAGACCACGGCCGGCACCCACTCGATCGGCGCGACCTTCCTCGCGACGAACTTTGCGCCGCTCCTCGATCTCGACAAGCACTTCATGCGCTCGACGGTGCAGACGGGACCGACGCCGGGCTACACGTTCTTCCCGCACGTCGGGACCATTCGCATCGAAGGTCCGTTCAACGCGACAGCAGCAAAGGATTCGCCGAGCCGCCGCAAGATCTTCGTGTGCACGCCGAAGGCCGCCGCGGAAGAAACGGCCTGTGCGCGGAAGATCGTCAGCAACCTCGCGACCTACGCCTTCCGTCGTCCTGCGGTTGCCGCCGACACCGATCTGCTGATGGACTTCTACCGGTTCGGCCGGAAGGAGAAAGACTTCGAACTGGGCATCGAGATGGTGCTCGCGCGCGTACTGGCCTCGCCGCAGTTCATCTATCGCATCGAAGAGGAACCGATCAGCGTTCGCGCGAATCAGGCGTATCGCATCAGCGACATCGACCTGGCGTCGCGCCTGTCGTTCTTCTTGTGGAGCTCGTCGCCTGATGCGGAGCTGCTGAAGATCGCCGCGCAGGGGCGTCTGAAAAATCCTGCGGTGCTCGAGCAGCAAGTCCGCCGAATGCTGAAGGACCAGAAGGCGGAATCGCTTGCGGTGAACTTCGCCGGACAGTGGTTGAACCTGCGCGGACTCGATGCGACAGCGCCGCTGCCGCTGCTCTATCCCGACTTCGATGACCCGCTGCGTCAGGCGATGCGGCGCGAAGTCGAACTGCTGTTCGACACGATCGTTCGCGAGGATCACAACATCCTCGAGTTGCTGACGGCCGACTACACGTTCGTGAACGAACGGCTCGCCAAGCATTACGGCATCAAGAACGTCTACGGCAGTCAGTTTCGACGCGTGTCGCTCGGGCCGGACATGGAAGCGCGAAAAGGACTGTTGGGCAAAGGCGCGTTCCTCGCGACGACATCGAAGCCGGAACGCACGTCGCCGGTCACGCGCGGTAAATGGGTAATGGGCAACCTGCTCGGGATGCCGCCGCCATCGCCACCCGCGGACGTGCCGCCACTGCCCGCGCGCGCCTCGGATCCGAACGCGAAGGAACCGACGATGCGGCAGAAGATGCTGGATCACCGCGTCCGTCAGGACTGCGTGCAGTGTCACCGCCTGATGGATCCGATCGGCTTCGCGCTCGAGAACTTCGACGGTATCGGTCTGTGGCGCACGACGGATGAAGGCACGGCCGTCGATCCGAAGTCACAGGTGTTCGACAACACGCAGATTGATGGTCCGCAGGCACTGCGGAATTGGTTGACCACGAAGTACGACCGGCAGTTTGTCGCGGTGGCGACCGAGAAGCTGCTGACGTATGCGCTCGGGCGCGGCGTCGAGTATCGCGACATGCCGCTCGTGCGGGCGATCTCGCATGACGTCGTCAAGAACAACGGACGATTCTCGTCGATGGTCATGGGCGTCGTGACGAGCAAGCCGTTCCAGATGAACACGAAGCACGAAGCCGTCACTAACACCGCGAGCGCCAAGACTGCGCCCCAGACAAACGCCAAGACAGCGACCGAGACAAAGGGAGTCAACTAGCCATGCCGTTTATCACCAAGAGGCACATTCCGCGACGAACGTTCCTCAAGGGCGCGGGTATCACACTGGCCTTGCCAGTGCTCGATGCGATGCTGCCAGCGAGCACTGCGCTCGCGCAGACGGTGGGCGGGCAATCGCCGAGCCGTTTCGTCGGCATCTTCTATCCGCATGGCATGGGGCCGGGATTCTGGGAGCCCCAGGCTGAGGGACCGCTTCCGGAGAAGCTGCCCTACATCCTCGAGTCGCTCGACAAGTTGCGCGATCAGAGCGTCGTGCTCAGTGGGATGTGGTCGCAGTCCGCCGAGCCGCCCGAGGGCACGACTGGTTCTGACCACTGGGTCGCCGCTGCGTATCTGACGGGCATCAAGCCGCGCAAGACGGCCGGCTCCGATGCGACCGTGGGGAGCGCGACGATCGACCAGATCATCGCGCGCAAGATCGGACAGGAAACGCTGCTGCCGTCGCTGCAGTTAGCGGTCGAGGATCCGAACTCGAGCTCGAGCAACTGCGGCGAGGGATATAGCTGCTCGTACACGAACTCGATCTCGTGGATCGAGCTGCCGACGCCACCGGAAGAGAAGGTGCCGCGCACGAGCCCGCTTCCGATGGAGCTCAATCCGCAGGTCGTCTTCGAGCGCCTGTTCGGCAGCGGCTCGACGCCGGAGATTCGCGCCGAGCGCATGAAGCAGAGTCGCAGCATCCTCGACTCTGTGGTGAGCGAACTCGAGGGTCTGCGTAAGCAGCTTGGCGCCGGTGACGTGCGCACCGTCAACCAGTACACGGACGAGATCCGCGAGATCGAGCGGCGCATTCAGCTTGCCGCGAAGCACTCGAACGAAGTCCCCGATCTCGATCTGCCGCCGGGCATTCCAGAGCAGTTCGACGAGCACGTGCGCCTGCATTCGAAGATGCTCGCAGTGGCGTTCAAGGCCGACATCACGCGCGTGGCGACATTGCTCGGCGCGCGCGACCTGACAAGCCGCGTCTATCCGTTCCCGAAGAGCCCGCTCTTCCCCGAAGGCGGAACGAGCGTGAGCTTCCACGGCGGCTCGCACCACCAGGACGACCCGGTGCAGATTCGCCGCTATGCGGCGCTGAATCGCTATCACGTCTCGACGATGGCGTATCTTGCCGAGGAGCTGAAGGGGATCAAGGACGGCGACAAGACGATGCTCGATCGCACGCTGATCATGTACGGCACCAACATGGGCAATTCGAATCAGCACCAGCACTACGATGTGCCGCACATCCTCGTCGGAGGCGCGAACGGCAAGCTCAAAGGCAATCGGCATTTAAAGTACGAACGCAAGACGGTGCCGACGGGAAATCTGTTGGTCAGTGTGCTCGATATGTTCGACATCCATCAGGAGAAGCAGGGCGACAGTACCGGTCCTCTGCCGAGGCTTGTCTAGGGTGAGAACGATGAAGAGTCGGATCGTCGTGTGTGTCGCGCTGGTCGCGATCGCAACGGCCCTCGTGGCCGGCGCCGGCAAAAGCGACATCGCTGATGCCGCGCAGCGAGGCGATCGCGCGGCAGTTCAGAAGCTGATTCTCCAGAAAGTCGACGTCAACGCGCCGCAGGTCGATGGCGCGACGGCGCTGCACTGGGCGGTCTATCGCCAGGACGCAGAGCTCGCGGACATGCTGATTCGCGCCGGCGCAAACGTCAAGGCCACGAATCGCACGGGCATGGCACCGCTGGCCATGGCGTCGCTGTATGGCAACGCGGGCCTGATCGATCGGCTGATCAAAGCCGGCGCCGATGCGAAACAGAAGGGTGCCAACGGCGAGACGATGCTGATGTTCGCCGCCCACAACGGCAATCCTCAGGCAGTACAGGTGCTGCTCGAGGCAGGAGCCGAGGTGAACGCACGCGAGACGATCCGCGGCACGACCGCTCTGATGTGGGCGATCGAACAGAAGCATCCTGAAGCGGTGAAGGTGCTGCTGGCCGGCGGTGCTGACCCTAGCGCGAAGTCAGGCGGCGCCGGACTGCCACGGAACTACATGGCCAATCGCGTCAATCTGCGCGCGGTCGAACTCGCGCAGGATCGGCGCAAGCGCGCCGCCGCAGCGGGCATCACCTACGATGAGCAGCTCGCAATTGATCAGAAGTCAGGTCGTGAAGTCGGTGGACAGCGAGGCCTCGGACAGGCCCTCGATGCGAATGGTAATCCGGTCACGGCTGGTCGGCAGGGAGGTGCAGCGCCAGCACCAGCACAAACACCCGCACCCGCAGCAACGCCACCCGCGGCTCCGGCGCCAACAGCTGAACCTGGCGGTCGTCAGGCCGGCGCAACTGGTAGAGCAGGGCGTGGCGGAAATGCGGGCAACGCCGGAGCACAGGGTCAGGGTCGCGCAGGCGGAGCCGCCGCGCAGGCGGCGCAAGATCCCGACGACGATGACAACGAGGTCGTCATCGCGGGCCTGGTTGGCAGCGGCGGTGGCGGTCTGACGCCGCTCGTGTTCGCCGCACGCGAAGGCGATCTGGAATCGGCGAAGCTGCTCCTCGATGCAGGCGCACCGATCGATCAGGTCACCGAGTACGGCTGGACACCGCTCCTCACCGCGGTGAACAACCGTAACTACCTGCTCGCGAAGTATCTGCTCGAGAAAGGCGCCGACCCTAACATCGCGAACAAAGGCGGGTGGACGCCTCTGTATCTGGCGACCGACAACCGCAACATCGAAGGTGGCGATTATCCAGTTCCAAAGCCGGACATGGATCACCTCGATATCATCAAGGCGTTGCTCGAGAAGGGTGCGGACCCGAACAAGAAGGTCAAGGACAACACGCTCACGCGCACGATCTTCACGATGCAGTGGTTCTTCGAAGATGGCGCCACGCCGTTCATCCGCGCCGCGCAGTCGAGCGATACGGTGCTGTTGAAATTGCTGTTGCAGTACAAGGCGGACCCGCAGGCGGTTACCACGTTGGGTGACAACGCGCTGACGGTGTCCGGCGGCATCGGCTGGGTCGAAGGCGTCACCTACGAGCGTTCTCACAAAGAGAACTTCGAGGCGATGAAGATGCTGCTCGACCTCGGTCTCGATCCGAATCACGCCAACAACGAGGGACGCACCGCGCTGATGGGCGCGGCGATGAAGGGCCGGCCCGAAGTCATCCAGTTGCTCGTCGATCGCGGTGCAAAGTTGGATGCCCATGACAAGGGCAACCGCGACACCGACAAGGTGTCGTCAGCGGCCGCAGGAAAGACGTGGCAGGCGTTGGACTACGCCGAGGGCCTCGTCCGCGTCGGCGTGCAGTCCGCGGTTGTGCGGCCCGAAGCCGCGGCGCTCATTCGCAAGCTGATGGCCGAGCGCAACATGCCGGTGCCGCCGATCGATCGCACGATTCTCTCGATCTGCGTCGTCTCGATCTGCCAAGGAAGCTCGCAGTAGGGCCGGTCCTTTTAGACCGGCCAACGGGCGCGTCCGAAAGGACGCGCCCTACTCAATTCCAAAATTCTTGGACAGGTAGGCGTGGATGATTGGGAACTGCTCTTCCGAGAGCGGAGCTCCTTCGTTGAGCATCGAGACGAGCGTCTCTTCCCATTCTTCCGGTGAGCGATGGCCGAGCCTGATCCGTCCGAGGTCGTGGCACATCGTGCAGATGTTGAGCAGGATTTCCTTGCCCCGTCCTTCCGGCACCGGCCCGTGATGCTCAGCCAGGTATGAGACCAGGACGGGCACGTCTTCCTTCGAGACCTTCGCGCCCTTGTCGATCATCGTTGAGACGCTCTTGCCCCATGCCTCAGGTGTCATCGCCGCAGTCTGAATTGGACGGACGTTATGACACGCGCCCACACAGCTCGCGTTCATGATGCGCTCACCAGGCTCTGACTCCTGTGCCCGACCGCTCGCGGCAAAGACGATTGCGCACGTCGCAAGCGCGGAGGAGATCAGAAACACACCACGTCCGCTCATAAGCTAATGTTAATACGACGGTCTGAGCTCGACCGCCTACTCGACATTGAACCGCACGACTGTTGCGCCTCTTGTGATCGCCTGCGCTGCGTGGAGCGCAGCCGTGGTGGTGTCGGCACAGTTTGACGACTCTCCGCTCGACCTCGACCATCCAGCCATTACGTACAGAACGCGACAGTCGACGAATGTCGTGGACACGCTGAGCGCTCGCGTTCAGGCCGGTCAAGTCAACTTGCCGTACGAAGACACCACCGGCTACCTCAAGCCGGTCCTCGATGCGTTGAACGTGAGCGTGGATTCGCAGATGGTCGTCTTCTCGAAGACGAGCCTGCAGTTGAACAACATTCAGCCGCGCAACCCGCGCGTGATTTACTTCAACGATTCGGTGGCCGTCGCCTGGGTTCGCGGCGGCTTCATCGAAATCGCCGCACACGATCCCGCGCAGGGCGCGGTGTTCTATCGCGTGCTGCGGGCGGTCACCGGGCCGCCAGCGTTCTTTCGAGACGATTCGTGCTTGAGTTGCCACAACGCGTTCGCGACATTGAACGTGCCGGGCTTTCTCGCGAAGAGCGTGCCGAGCGCCGTGGACGGAAGCGGGCTGCCGTGGCTTGGCAACTACCTGACCGATCATCGGAGTCCGATCGTCGAGCGATGGGCCGGCTGGTACGTCACGGGAAAGACCGGCGCGATCCGTCATCTGGGCAACGCTCCGCTCGCCAATCGCAATGCCGATGACCTCACGATTGACGCGGCGAATCTCAACCTCGCTGATCTGCGTTCGCGTTTCGACACCAGCGGATATCTCTCGCCGCACAGCGATGTCGTCGCGCTGCTGGTGTTCGATCATCAGATACGGATGATGAATCTGCTCACGCGAATCGGCTGGCAAGCCCGCACGCTGGCACACGATGGCCGGAGCGAACCCGCGATCGTCACAGGACTCCGTGACATCGCGAGCGAGACCGTGGATTACATGCTCTTCGTCGACGAAGCGCCGCTTTCGGGTGTGAGCGGGACGTCAGGCTTCGCGGAGTCCTTTGGCAAACGCGGACCTCGCGACAGCAAAGGCCGGTCGCTCCGCGACTTCGATCTGAAGCAGCGTCTCTTCACGAACCCGTGCAGCTACATGATCTACTCGGAGGCGTTCGAGCGACTGCCACCTGCCGCCAAGCGTGCGATCTATCAGCGGCTGTGGGAGGTGCTGTCGGGTCGTGTGCGTGCGCCAAAATACGCGCGCCTCTCCTCTGCCGATCGCGATCGGATTATCGAGATCCTGCGCGAGACGAAGCGCGATTTCGCGGACCAGGCACCAAGGACTACGGTCCAGGGACCAGCTTAGCCCTCGCCCGTCCCGACCTTGAGCGCCGGGAGCGCGAACGGCTTCTGCAGTCGCTGATAAATGGTGCCGAAGACACCGGCGCCGGCCAGTGCGCCTGCAAACGCCGCGAGCGCGTAGATCTTGCCTTCGCCGATGTTCACCAGAATCGGCCCAGGGCACATGCCGGCCAGCGACCATCCAATTCCGAACAGTACGCCGCCGGTGATGTTGCCGCGGTGCAGCGGCTTCAGTTCGATCTCGATCTTGCGTCCCCCGAGCGTCCGCCCGCGCCGCTTGATCAACCAGACTCCGGCCGCACCAACGACGACGGCGACAGCGAGGATTCCGTACAGCTGCAGGTTCGTAAACAGGAACATGCCCTGGATGAAGTTGTAGTCGGCAGCGCCTGAACGACTCAGGATGAAGCCGAAGATCGTGCCGAGCGCCACGTAGACGGCTGTCATCACAAGCCCGTCAACGGAAAGATCACGCGATAAAGGATCTGCGTGGTCGCGATGCCTGCAGCCATAAACGTGATGGTGGTGATGAGACTTGGCCGCTCGAAATTCGCAAGACCGAAGATGCCATGACCGCTCGTGCATCCGCCGGCGAGTCGTGTGCCGAAGCCGATGAACAGGCCGGCGACGAACATCCACAGAAGCTTGCCGCCGGGGCCGAGTCCGATCGCCGTATCGAAGATGCCGAGCTCCCACGTGGGCTTCCATCCACCGCCGAGCGCCGCCGACAGAAATCCGCCAATCACGAGTCCGCACAGCAGTGGCAAACGCCACGGCCGTCCGGATACGACTGCCAGTCGGCGGAAATACGGCGCCGGCAGGACCAGGCTACAGACGTCTTCGAACCCAGTGGAGATGCCGAGCCGACGGTTGGCGATCAGGAGCAGCGCCAGGGTGACGCCCGCAATGCCGAGGCCCGCCAGCGCCCAATGCAGCGGCGGCAGGTTATTCAGGATCAGGGTCATTGGATTTCGCACTCGCCATAGTTCTGCGAGACCGACGGCTCCGATATGTAGCGGCCCACCTGCATCTGCAGATAGCCGTGCCGCGAGTGCACGGCCTTCAACTTCTTAGGAGACGCCTCTTGCGCAAAGACCGTTGTCACATTGAGCTGGCCGACAGAGCTTTCGACGAAATACATGCTCCAGCCTGACAGCACGGCCGTCACATACGAGCGGCCAGCTGTGCCGAGAAATTCCGCCGTCCCGTCGGTCACGTCGATCTCGGAGATGGTGAACAGCATCTCCTGTGTCTTGGTCTGCGCCTGCACCTCGCCGTTTTTCCAGGTGGCCGAAGTGGCGGCGGGGAAGCGGCATTTGAGCGCCTTCACAGACGCAAGGATGTTCGGGGGCTCCTTGTCTTGTGCGTGGAGGGGCACCCATAACAGTGAGACGCTGGCGACCACAATCAGCAGCCGGTAAGTAACCATAGTCACCTTATATAATCCAAGGTCCGATGAAGAGGCTGGTCGTTTTTCTGGCGTTCGTTGCAGGCAGCGTCACGTTGCTCGATGCCGGCGGGCAATCGCTCGAGTCACGGCTGAAGCAGCTGTTCCCGGCGGCCACGTCGTTCTCGCCGAAAGAAGGAGATCCGCCGCACTTTACCGCATATTCCGGCGGACCAACCTCGAAAACCGTCATCGGATACGCCGCGTGGACGACGGAGATTCTGCCGCTCGAGCGTGGGTACGGCGGTCCCATCGCGATGCTGATCGGCCTCGACACGTCAGGCAAGCTCACCGGCGTCATCGTTGGTGAGCATCACGAGCCGTACGGCGACTTCTCCATCGACCCGCCGAAATTCGCAGCAACGTTCCGCAATAAGGACGTAAGAGATCCGTTCAAGCTCGGCGAGGACGTTGACGCCGTGTCGCGCGCGACGATCACGATGTCGAGCGCGGTGCGCGCGATCCGTAACAGCGCCCGACGCATGGCGCGTCAGTTCCTCACGGCTCCCCCGCCCCCATCGAAATGATCCCCGCCCGCTGGCGAGCCTTTCTCATCGTTCTCGGCGTCGTGATGAGCAGCTGGATGGTAGCGGCCCAACCGCCGCCCGGCGGAGGATTCGACTTCCCTGAAGAAGAGGAAGAGGCGCCAAGCTGGTCTGCCGATATCCGCGCGCAAGCGGTGGACATCGGGCTGGTTGTCGCGTTCAGCGCGCTCGCGTTCACGAGCTTCTTCCGCAAGAGCGTCACGCTCAAGTACGTCACGCTGGTCGCATCGGTGATCTACGTTGGCATCTGGAAGAGCACGTTGATCTCGATCGTCAACGTGTTTGGTCTCTTTGGCGGCAACCTGCCACCGTTCCGCTACAGTCTGGCCTGGTATCTCTTCGCCGCGATCGCGTTCGTCTCGACGATCTTGTGGGGTCGAGTGTACTGCGGCCGCATCTGCGCGTTCGGCGCCCTCACGCAGCTGATGGATCGCGTGCTGCCAGCGAAGTGGCGCGTCAATGTGCCGCGTACGCTCGAGCGCCGCGCGTCGTGGATCAAGTACGGCATCCTCGCCTTCGTCATCGTCTACTTCATCGTCACCGGCAATCCCGGGATCTATCCGTACGTCGAGCCGTTCTGGCTGTTTGGTCTTCACCTGCGAACACCAGTGCTGCTGACGATGCTCGTGTCGCTGCTGATCGCGACCGTCTTCGTGCGTAATCTCTACTGCCGGTTCCTCTGTCCGCTCGGCGCGTTTCTCGGAATCCTGTCGAAAGTCACCGTCTTCCGGATCAAGCGGTGGTCGGAGTGCAAGACCTGCCGCATCTGCGAGAAGGCGTGCGAGTGGGGGGCGATCAAAGGGCCCGAGATCATCATGACCGAGTGCGTGCGCTGCGACGACTGCGAGCGGCTGTATGCGGACACGAAGAAGTGCCCGCATCACCTGATCATCATCAGGAAGGCCGACATCCTCGCCCGTCGTGCGGCGTCGCCGACTCCTGCTTCGTGATCTATCCGTAGAGCGCACGTTTCAGCGTGCGCGGACCCGCGCCCAGCTTGCCGCCGAACCACGTGCACGGGTAGGCGGTTACCGCGAGCGCAATCGGATACCAGTTCGGACCGAAGTTTCCCGTAATCGCTGCAACGGCGCCGGCCGTGCCCGCGACAAGCCCGATAATTGCCAGGATCATCACGTGGCGCATCGGAGTGTGTGGCGCGAGACGCGCCGTGATGAACCCGCCGAGCAGCGTGTAGACAATCCGATACGAGAGCGCGAGCGCGTTGAGATGGGCCTCCCACATGGGCTGTCCCCACGGTGGATAGACCTCGAGCATGTGCAGAACCTGGTCGGTTACGAGGGAAAGCGCGACGACTGCAAGAAAGCCTGCGAACACCGCCCAAACGCTTTTGGCCATCTTCTGTCTCCTTCACCCATAGGTCGGAGCAGAAACGAGATTCTCGACATCGGCGTCGCATCGAAGACCCCTCACGGCGCATCAGTTGGCGGCGAGCGTACGACCAGACGTCCTGCAAGCCCAGAGGACACCAACACATTGTTGGAGCCCGTGACGATGACGCCTTCCACGCCGTTCAGGCGTTCAATCAGTGCCATGCCTTTCTCAGGACCGAGGATGAAGATCCCTGTGTCCAGCGCATCCGCGAGAGTTGCGGTTCGCGCGACGATCGTGACGCTGCGGGAACCGGTCGCAGGCAGGCCGGTGTCGGGATCGATGATGTGGTGATAGCGATGACCGTCCTTCATGAAGAAGCGCTCGTAGTCGCCCGACGTCGTGAACGCGGAATCGGTGAGATCCATCGCGGCGAAGCTGGTACCGTCGGGTCCACGAGGATCCTGAATGCCCGCGCGCCACGCACGGTCGCCGCGCCGGCCAGCTACGTAGAGATCACCGCCTGACTGAATCATGAAGTCGTTGATCCCGCGGCCACGCAGAATCGCAGCCGCGCGATCGACGGCGTAGCCTTTGCCGATGCCGCCGAGATGCACGCGCATGCCCTTCTGTTTCAGGAAGGCGGTACTTTTCGCGACATCCACTTCAAGCTGCCGATAGTCGATGAGCGGCAATCGCGCCAGAACATCAGCGCGCCCGGGGATGTTTCCGTCGAGATCGTGATCGAACTTCCACAGGCCGGACAACACACCAAAGGTGACGTCGAACTTACCTTCGGTCCATTCGCTGGTCTGGCGAGCCATGCTGAGGACATCGAGCATGTCGCGACTGATGGGAACGGGCTTCTCGCCCGCGGCGCGATTGAGCTGCTCGACTTCGCTGCCCGGCTTCCACACGCTCATCAGCGCATCGAGCCGATCGAATTCGTCGAAGGCTTCTTCGAACGCGGCCAGGGCGGCGCGCTCGTCTGCCGTCCACGCCGTGAGATGGACTTCTGAGCCCATGCTCACGCGTGAGCGCTCGACGATGGCCGCCACGCTCGTCGCCGGCGGCGCCGATTCCGCCCGACAGCCGCTCAGGGCTGCGGCGCAGACGACGATGGCGAGGACTCGACCATGAATCACTTCACCACCAACCACTAACCACCAACCACCAACCACGAACCATCTAACAGCACAAACAGCGCGAGGGTCCGTGTCCTTCGGCGAGCACGCGGCCACTGGTGTCCGCGATGGTGACGGCGATCGCGCGACCGTCTTCGAGACGGAGCGTCAGCGGCTGACCAATCAGCGGTTCGAGATCGGCCGGTGTCTTCACCGACCCTTCGATGCGATGCACGCCCGGCACAGGCAGCCCGGAGTGATCGACAAATCCCTGATAGCGCGCGATGCGGTAGTGAACGTGCGGGATGGATTCGCCCTTGACCTCCAGATCCCCCACGCCGGCATATTCCTCGACCAACTTCATCATGCGTCTCGATCCTCCCACAACTAAGGCAGAATCTGCGCATGCGTGTGATGGTCCCAGTTCTCATACTCCTGGTCGTGCCGGTCTTATTGGCGCAAGAGAAGTCGGTCGAACAAGGCGTCTATACAGCCGCGCAGGCGGCGCGCGGCGCCAAGCTCTTCGAGAGCAACTGCACGACGTGCCATCGAGAACCGGGTGGGACGGCACCTGTGCTCGCCGGCGAGCGGTTCACGAAGACATTTTCGGACGCAACGCTGCAGGTGGTCTTCACCACGATCAAGACCACCATGCCGCGAAATGCGCCGGGATCGCTGTCCGACGCCGAGTACGTCGATGTCGTCGCGCATCTGCTCAAGATCAACAGCTACGCCGATGGGATGAACGAGCTCGCGGTCGCAGATCTGCCCGCCATCAAGATTCCGGGACAGACTGGCAGCCTCGATTTCGCACTTGTCCAGGTCGTCGGGTGCCTGGCGCAGAACGGTCGTGTCTGGACGCTGAGCCGCGCCACCGAGCCGCTGCGCACGCGCGAGCCCGAGGCGCCCAAAGACGATGCGGTCGCGCAACTCGATGCGGCGACGCTCGGCGATCGCACATTCCGCTTGCAGCAGGTCTACGGTGCTCCGGCTGGATGGAAGGACCAGAAGGTCGTCGCGAAAGGCTTTCTCACCAAGTCCGGGAACGAAGATCGGGTGAATGTCACCTCGATGCGGACCCTGACGTCCACCTGCAACTAAGTTAAAATTCCTAGCCCTAAGTAGCGGCAATCACAGGGGAAAAAGCACGGATGACCAAGGGCGTCTGGGTGTTGCTCATCGCATGGATCGTCGTGCTGGCCACCGCCGCCGGCCAGGGTCAGAGCTCCGCCCAGAGCTCGGCCCAGGGCTCGGCGCAGGGCTCGGCCCAGGGCTTGGCGCAGGGCTCAGGCCAGGGCGCGCTGATCAATCAGTACTGCGTTACGTGTCACAACCAGCGCGCGAAGACTGGTGGGCTGGCGCTCGACACGATGTCGCTGTCGGACATCCCCGCAGGCGCAGAAACCTGGGAGAAAGTCATTCGCAAGGTCCGCGGCGGTCAGATGCCGCCGGCCGGCATGCCGCGCCCGGCGCAGGCGTCCCTCGACGCCCTGGTCGCGCACCTTGAAACCTCGATCGACAAGGCAGCGTTCGCGTCACCGCATCTCCGGCACTCGTCGATTCATCGCCTCAACCGCTCCGAGTACGCCAACGCGATCCGCGATCTGTTCGCGCTGGACGTGGATGTCTCAGCATTGCTGCCTCCCGACGAGGAAGCCTACGGTTTCGACAACAACGCGACAGTGCTCAATATCTCCACGTCGTTGATGGAGCGCTATCTCTCGGCGGCCTGGAAGATCAGCAGCCTCGCGGTGGCGAGCCCGACAATCACGCCCTCGCTCGAGACGTTCCGCGTGCGCGGCGATCTGTCGCAGCACGATCACGTGCCCGGCCTCCCGATGGGCACACGCGGCGGCATCACCATCGATCACTATTTCCCTGTTGACGGTGAGTACGTCATCAGCCCGCGCCTCTATCGCGAAACCGTCAACATCGTCCGCGGCCTCGAGCTCGAACACGATCTCGAAGTCACCCTCGACGGCCAGCGCATCGTGCTGGCGCGGTTCGGCGGACCGAAAGACGAGCAAGCGAATTATCTGCAGCCCTCGCTCGCCGGCGACGAAATGGAGAAGCGCTTCCAGAAGCGCCTGAAGATCACCGCCGGACCACACACGGTCGGCGTCGCATTCCTGAAGAAGAGCTCCGCGACGACAGTGGAGTTGTTGCAGCCATTCGAACGTGAGCGCCTCGATCCGATCACGCCGGTCGGAATACCCGAACTCGACAAGGTCACGATCGAAGGCCCGTTCAACGCGACTCGATCGGAGAGCGCGCCCAGCCGCGCGAAGGTGTTCACTTGCAAACCAGCCTCAGAACGAGAGGACGCGAACTGCGCTCGAACGATCCTCTCGTCGATCGCGCGACGCGCGTACCGCGGACCGGTCAGCGACGCCGACATGACGCGCCTCCTCGATTTCTACACGAAGGAACGCACGAGTGGCGGCGACTTCGACGCCGGCATCGAGGGCGCGCTGAGATTCCTACTCGTGCATCCGCGGTTCCTGTATCGCGTGGAGCAGGATCCCGCCAACATCGCTCGCGGCGCGACGTATCGCGTCAGCGATCTCGAGCTGGCGTCGCGGCTGTCCTTCTTCATCTGGAGCAGCATCCCGGACGATGAGCTCCTGAGCGTCGCGACCGCAGGACGATTGAAGAATCCAGCCGTCCTCGAACAGCAGGTCCGGCGGATGCTGAAAGACGAACGGGCGCGTGCGCTGGGCAGCAACTTCGCCGGTCAGTGGCTTTACCTGCGAAACCTGCGTGGGCTCCAGCCCGACGCCGACGTCTTCCCTGACTTCGATCACAACCTTCGCGAGGCGGTGCAGCGCGAGACCGAGTTGCTCTTCGAGAGCATCGTGCTCGAAGACAAACCAGTGACCACGCTGCTCAACGCCGACTACACGTTTCTGAACGAACGGCTGGCGCGCCATTACGGCGTGCCGAACGTCTACGGGACGCAGTTCCGCCGCGTCGCCGTGACGAACGAGGCGCGCAAGGGTCTGCTGGGTCACGCAAGCGTGCTGGCGTTGACGTCGCAGAACAACCGCACATCACCCGTGTTGCGTGGCAAATACGTGCTCACCAACATTCTCGGGACCCCGCCACCGTCACCGCCGGCGGTCGTGCCACCGCTCGACGAGAACCCGGGAAAGGCCAAATCCATGCGCGATCGCATGGACGAGCACCGCAAGAGCCCGGCCTGCTCTGGGTGCCACAAGCTCATGGATCCCATCGGGTTAGCCCTCGAGAACTTCGACGGTATCGGTCGTTGGCGGACGACCGATAACGGGGCGATAATCGACGCGGCTTCGCAATTGGCTGATGGAACGCCAATCGATGGCCCCGCGGCTCTGCGGCGGGCGATCCTGCGGAACCCGGAGCTGTTCGTGCGGAACACGACCGAGATGCTGCTGTCGTACGGCATCGGGCACGGCATCGAGTACTACGACATGCCGTTCGTGCGCGCCATCGTCAGGGACGCGCAGCGTTCCGGGTACTCGTTCTCGTCGCTCGTGCTTGGCATCGTGAAGAGCGCACCGTTCCAGTCCAGGAGGTCCGAGTCATGATCGTGACGAAGAAGGCCATTCCCCGCCGAACCGTCCTTCGAGGCCTCGGCGTGACCGTCGCGCTGCCGCTTCTCGACAGCATGGTGCCCGCAGCGAAAGCGCTGGCCGACACGCCGGCGGCGCCGCTCTCGCGGTTTGGCTTTGTCTACGTGCCGCACGGCTCGATCATGCGAGAGTGGACGCCCGCACAAGAGGGCGCCAACTTCGAGTTCTCGCAGATTCTCCGGCCGCTCGAACCATTCCGGAAAGACCTGACCGTCCTCAGCAATCTCTCGAACTACGGCGAGAACGGCCACTCGGTCAGTTCCGCGATGTGGCTCAGCGGAACTTTCCCTGCCAAGGGCAGCGTCATCAAGCTCGGGACGACCGCCGATCAATACATCGCCAGGAAGATTGGGCAGGAATCGACGTTCCCGTCGATGGAGTTCGCGACCGAGGATCACTCGAGTCATCTGGGCAGCTGCGCCGGCGATTTCCTCTGCTCGTACATGAGCACGATCAGCTGGGCGTCGGCGTCACAGCCGCTGCCGATGGAGATCAATCCGCGCGTCGTGTTCGAACGCATGTTCGGCGGCGACCGCGCGACACCGGCCGAGCGCCGCGCTCGTCTCGAGCGCAACACCAGCATCCTCGACGCGGTGATGCAGAGCGCGAACGAGTTGAAACTGCACGTCGGACCGCGCGATCGCACACGCGTCGCTGAATACATGGACAACGTTCGCGAGATCGAGCGGCGCATCGTCCAGGCGGAGAAGCAGCGCAACGAAACGGGCATCGAAGCACCTCCGACGCCTGTCGGCATCCCGGAGAACTGGGAAGAGCACGTGATGCTGATGTTCGACTTGATGCATCTGGCCTTCCAGGGCAACCTGACTCGAGTGACCTCGTTCATGTTGGCGCGCGAGCTGAGCACGCTCAGCTACCCGCAGATCGGCGTGGCCGATGGTCATCATCCGGTCTCGCACAATAACAACATTCCCGAGCAGGTGGCGAAGAAGATCAAGATCGACATCTATCACCTCGATCTCTTCTCGCAGTTCCTCGACAAGCTGAAGGCGACGCCGGATGGCGATGGTTCGCTCCTCGATCATTCGCTGTTCCTGTATGGCAGCGGCATGACCAACGGCAACGCGCACGATCACGAGAACCTGCCGACGCTGCTCGTCGGCGGCGGGGCCGGTACGCACAAGGGCAACCGCCACATCCGGATGGCGAAGAGCACGCCGCTGTCGAACCTGATGATCTCGTTGATGGACAAGGCTGGCTACAACACCGACACGTTCGGTCAGAGCTCCGGGCGAGTGGAAGTCTAGACTGACGATGAGATTGACGATGGACGAGGGTCGATTGACGAATTGGGTCCGGCGGATCACGTTCGTCGCCATTCTTGCCGCGGTCGTCTCGACGGTGGCCGTCACGACGGCTAGCGCTCAAGCGGACCTGCGTCTCGTCAGCGCGCTCAAGAACCAGCAGTCCACAGCGGCGCGTGCGCTCATCAAGCAACGTGTCGACGTGAACGCGCCGGACGCTGACGGATCCACGCCGCTGCAATGGGCGGCGCACTGGAACGATCTCGAGATGGTAAAGGCATTGCTCGCCGCAGGAGCGAAGCCGACCGTCGCGAATCGTTATGGCGTGACGCCGCTTCATGAAGCCGCCACGATCGGCAGCGCCTCGGTCCTCAGCGCACTGCTTCGCGCCGGCGCAAAGCCAGACGCCGCCTATGGTGAGGGTGAAACGGCGTTAATGCTCGCCGCCCGCTCGGGAAACGTTGATTCGGTGAAGCTGCTTCTCGAAGCGAACGCCGACGTCAACACCGCAGAGAAGTTCCGCGGCCAGACCGCGCTGATGCTCGCCGCAAACGAGAACCACGCAGCGGTGGTGAAAGCGCTGCTTGCCGCAGGCGCGCGGCCCAATACGCGTTCGGTCGAATACACGTTTCAAAAGCTGACCGGCGGCGCGGGTGGGATCATCCACGATCGCCCTCAGGGCGGAATCACCGCGTTGATGCTGGCCGCGCGCCAGGGCGCGATCGAAGCAGGCACTGCACTCGTCGCGGGCGGCGCCGATCTGACGCTAGAAGAACCCCAATACGGGTTCACCGCGATGCAAACCGCGATCTTCAACGGTCACTACGCGTTCGCGAAGATGCTGATCGAGAAAGGCGCACCAGTCAACGATGGCTCCCTGTACATCGTCATCGAAATGCGCAATCTCGCGAAGTACACCAACCGGCCCAACCCATCCGAGACGGAGAACGGTGTCAGCCATCTCGACGTCCTGAAACTGCTCGTCGAGAAAGGCGCTGACGTCAACGCCCGGTACACAAAGACGGTTCCTCCGCGCCAGGCGCAAGGCAATATCAATGTCGCGCCCGGATCGACGGCCTTATATCGGGCCGTCCGATCGATCGACCTCGCGTCAGTGAAGTTGCTGGTTGATGCCGGAGCGAATCCGTCGCTGGCGCTCATCGACGGCTCAACACCGTTGATGGCAGCGGCGGGACTCGGCGCGCCGCGAGGCGGCGACGAAGAAGTGACTGAAGCCGGCGATCGCAACGACCCGGTCGATGTGATGAAGCTGCTCGTGGACAAGGGGGCCGACGTCAACGCCGTGAACGATCAAGGCATGACGCCGATGCACTACGCCGTCCAGCGGGGCGTCGATCGCATCATCGAGTATCTGGCCAGCAAGGGCGCGCGATTTGATGTGAAGAACAAGCAGGGCCGAACGGCCGCCGAGATTGCGCGTGGCCGTACGGCGGCTTTGGTAAAACAACTCTCGCAGCAGTAGGCCGGGTCCTGCTTTTTGGACCCGGCGGGTCTAAAGAACAAGACCCGCCCTACGGCTGTCACTACCCGACATTCAACAAGACCTTAAGAACGGATTTGGCCTGGGCACGTTCGAGGGCTTCGATTCCCTTGTCCAGGTCATAGCGCTCCGAGATCAGCGGCTTCACATCGACCTCGCCACGTTCGAGCGCGTCGAGCGCACGGTCGAACGGTCCGCAGCGCGATCCGATCAGTGTCACTTCGTCGATGACGAACGGTGCCCACGGCAGTGTCTGCGTCCCGGCAACCGTCGTCTTCAAGACGATCGTGCCGCGCGGCCGCACCAGCCGCAGCGCTGTGGGCAGCCCGGTCTCCGAACCCGTGCAGTCCACCACGATATCGGCCGACCGATCGTCGATGGGATCCGATAGCACCGCCGTGTCGATGCCGAGCGCCTTGAGCAGCGCCAACTTCGGCGGATGCTTGCCCACGACCGTCACGCGACTCGACAGTCGCGCGAGCACCTGCGCACACAGATTTCCAAGGCGACCGTCGCCGAGGACGATGACGCGATCGGTGCTCTTGATCGACATCTGGGCCGGGATCTGAAACGCCGCGGCCACGGGCTCGGTAAACACGGCGATGTCGTCGGGCAACGAGTCGGGCACGGCGTGCAGGTTGCGCTGAGGTACGGCGATCAAATCCGCGAACGCACCGTCGTGATTCAGGATGCCGATTACCGTGCGGTTGGGACAGTGCGTGTTCAGCCCCTTGCGACAGGTCTCACACGTCCAGCATGCGCAATTGATTTCACCGACCACGCGACGGCCCGCAAGCGGACCTGATTCCGCGACGCCAACGAACTCGTGACCGAGTACGCCGCGGAAGCCCATGTAACCCTTGATGAGTTGAAGATCGGTTTCGCAGATGCCCGCGCAGTTGACCCGCACGAGCACCTCCCCCGCTGCGGGATTGGGGGAGGGTCTGGACTCCTGAAGCGTGACGCGATCGTCGAGCACAATGGCGCGCATCGACGTAAGGGCTCGCGTTAGTGGGAGGGTTCCTTCGCGCCTTCGGCGCCGCCCTCGTGTGACTCGCCTTCGTCAACTTTGAGCACGGCCGGAGGTCTCGGCTGACGCCGCGCAAACCCAGCCCCGGCGGCACCGCCCGGATACGTTCCAAGGCCGCGTGACAGGTAATCGGTCATCGTCAGACCGAGCAGAATCGCCAGAAAGAAGAACGCGGTTCCGACGAACAACTTCGTCAGCTTGCTGCTGTACTTCGCGTGCATGAAGAACAGGATGACGAGTGTCGCCTTAGTGATGGCGATGCCGATGGCGACCGGAAAGTTCAAGACGCCGAAGTTGTGCGTCGCCACTTCGACGGTGACGATCGTGAACACCATCAGCGCGCCGAAGATCGTGTAGTACAGGCTTTTTGGTGCGACGTGTGCCATGAGCGCCCTATCCGACTGGTACGTGGGCCCTGTCCACGAGATACAGCAACGGGAACAGGAAGATCCACACGATGTCAACGAAGTGCCAGTACAGGCCGCTCATCTCGACCGGCGTGTACCACTCGGGCGAGAAGCGGCCTTTGTGCGCCATCCACGCAATCACGCTGAGCAACCCGAAGCCGATCAGCATGTGCGTGGCATGCAGACCGGTCATCAGGAAGTACAGCGAGAAATAGATCTGCACCTGCGGCGCATGCGGGCCAGGGAACGCGAAATTGGATCCCGGCACGTGGTGGTGCGTGAACTTCTCGGCGTACTCGAAGTACTTGATGATCAAGAAGACGAGGCCAAGCGCCATCGTCAGAATCAGCCAGACGACGGTCGCGCGCCTCAAGCCCGTCTGTGCCGAGCGCACGGCTAGCGCCATCGTCAAGCTGCTGCCGATCAGCACGACGGTGTTGATCGTGCCGAGCGTCAGATTCAGCTGATAGCTGCCCTCGGCCCACGCCTCGGGATACCACACGCGATACAGCATGTAGGCGAGGAACAGGCCGCCGAAGAACAGCACCTCGGTGATGAGGAACATCCACATCCCGAGCGTGGCCGCTTCGTGCTGCTGCTCCAGCGAGTCGAAGTGGTGCTGAAGGTCTGGATGATGGTGCGCCGCGTGCGCGTGCGCATCGTGATCGCCGTGCGCCGTGATTGCCGCCTCAGCCAACTTTGACCTCCCGCAGTGAGTATTCGTAGGCGTCCTCGGTCACCACCGGCTGGGTCTCAAAGTTGTGCGGCAACGGGGGCGATTGCGTCGTCCATTCGAGTCCGGTCGCGTGCCACGGATTCGCGCCAACGCGCTCGCCTCTGAACAGCGAGGCAACGAGGTAAATGCCGATCAGCAGGTAGCCGACCGCCAGAATCGAGGCGCCAGCCGAGGAGAGCACGTTCAGCACCTGATACTCAGGCGGGTAGACGTGGTAGCGGCGAGGCATCCCCAGATACCCGAGGATGAACTGCGGTCCGAAGGTCAGGTTGAATCCGGCAAACACGATGATGGCGGCGACCTTGGCCCAGATGTCCGAATACATCCGTCCGGTCATCTTCGGCCACCAGTAGTGGAGGCCCGCGAAGTAGCCCATGATCGCGCCGCCGACCATGATGAAGTGGAAGTGCGCGACAACGAAGTAGGTGTCGTGCAGGTGCACGTCAACGCCGAGCGCCGCGGTGAAGAGTCCGGTCAGCCCGCCGACGAGGAACAGACCCAAGAACGCGATCGCCCAGATCATCGGCGCCTTCAACCAGATTGCGGCGCGGTACATCGTTGCCGCCCAATTGAATGTCTTCACCGCCGAGGGAATCGCCACGGCGTAGGTCAGGAACGAGAACACCAGCGCCGAGTAGACCGAGATTCCCGCGACGAACATGTGGTGCGCCCACACGAGGAATCCGAAGATGGCGATGGCGAGGCTCGAAAAGGCGACGAACGAATAGCCAAAGATGCTCTTGCGCGAGAAGGCGGCGATCACTTCGCTGATGGCACCCATCGGCGGAAGGATCATGATGTAGACAGCCGGGTGGGAGTAGAACCAGAACATGTGCTGGAACAGGACCGGGTCGCCGCCCAGCGCCGCGTCGAAGATGCCGAAGTGGAGGAACCGCTCGACGGCAAGCGACAGCGTGGTAATGGCGATGACCGGCGTGCCGAGGACCTGCACGAGACTCGTCGAA
>Ga0310810_10001535_pt1 | contig 24376 bp, 21 predicted proteins | sample NCmetagenome_FD_207641 | JGI IMG/M metagenome (GOLD analysis project Ga0310810, IMG submission 207641) | Soil microbial communities from experimental microcosm in Duke University, North Carolina, United States - NC | ecosystem: Engineered > Artificial ecosystem > Soil microcosm > Unclassified ... | reverse complement strand
TGAGAACTTTGAGCGGCGCGTTGCTGCGCGCTTCGTCGAGCTGCTCGGGATCCTGGGCGCCGGTGGAAGCCTCGGGATTGTTCACGCCTTTGACGCCGAGCGGGCGGCTGAGAAGCATGCTCAACTGGCCGGCTTTGACCAGGCCATCGACGCCGATGCCCTTGCGGTAGCGCGCGCGGACATTGTTTTGGCCCGTCGGCAGACGCGCGCCGGTAATGCCGTCGCCGAACTGTACCGACGTGGTGCCGTCGTCGTCGCGCCGCTCGATGTAAACGCGATCTTTGTTTTCTTCGCCATACAATGTCGCCGCTTCGTGCCAGAGGAGATCATTCACGCGCACTTCAAGGGTCGAGGTCGCGCCTTCCGCGTTGGCAGCGCTCACGTAGGTCAGCGGCGGCTGGCGCAGTTTGAAGGTTTGAAATTTGGAGCTGGCGTCGCCGCCGCCGAGAAGCTCCTGGACGGTCTCGCCGTGGGTCGCCGCCGCTACGTTGGCATTGATGGCGAAACTGGCGCGCTGGTAACTCTTCGCCAGCGGCAAGCTCAGCGTGATCAGCGCGCCCGCGGTCGCGTTCACTTTAACAAGTTCGTGAATTGCCTCGCCGGTAACGTCGTCTTTTCCCGAAACCGCGAGCTGATGTCCAGGAGTCAGGCTATGTGCGCTGCTTTGCAGTTCGATGGTCGCGCCGACGATCGGATCTTCGATCGGCTGCTCGGCCATTTCCAAGAACTCGCTCTGGGCGAAAACCATCGTGTCGCGATAGTCGGCGCCGTCGAACAGATCCAAATTCTCGTTGGTATCGAGCTGAATGCGCGTGGTCTTGCCGGTGACAGTGAATTTCGCTCCGGACGCTTCGACCACCTTCGATGCGCGATAAAGCTCCTGGTAGCTCGGCTTCGACAGCACCAGCCAACTCTTCTCGACGATCGCCGGATAGGTCGTATCGAGATCGATGGTCTGACCGGAGATCGAAAAGCTCCAATCGGCGCTGGCCGCCTGGTTGTAGTGGCCGAGGGTTTGATCCGAAAGCGTCGCCGGATGGGGCGCGTTAGCACCGAACAGCGCCGCGCGCTGGCGCAGGGCGTAAATTTTCGGCTCCGACGCCGGCAGCACCTGGTGCGGTAACGTCGTGCCGAGCCCTTCGACCCATTCGATGCGAGTGCGGTTTGCTTCCGCATCCACCGTCACTTTGGTCACCCGGCGAAAATCCCAACGCTCGCTGCCGGGATCGTTTTCGCGCTCCTTGCCGACCAGCAGGATCGCATCGCCGGGCTTGAGATTGGTCGCGATGCCTTTCAGGTAAACCCAGCGGTCGCCGAATTTCGGAATGCTCGCGCGGCTCATCTTCGGCTTGAGCGCGTTCCATTCGAGCCGCGCGGTAATTTTTTCGACGGTCTCGAAGGTCTGCGGTTTCTCACCGGGACCGGGAATGCTCTGCACTTTCGTGCCAATGTCGATCACGGTCTCCGCCGGCGCGCCCACTGCATCGTCGAGATTGAACGCGAGCGCCGTAGAAGCGGCGACCCCAGGATGAAGCTCATAGCCGATCAGACGCGCCAGCTCGAGAATCGAGCGCCGCTCCGTGGCCGTGCGCAAATAGGATTCGTTGGCGAGGCGCTCCTGGTAGAACGTGAGCACGTCGGCCATGGTCGCCGCGCCGTCGAGCAGCGCGATGGTGAAATCGTCGTTCGCGCGCGTGCGCAAATTCTTCAGCGCCGGCAACTCCGCCGCCGAGAGCGCCGCCAGCATGGAAGCTTTGAACTGGGAATGGGTACCGACTCGATAGGAAATCGCCGAGAGACCCGGCCGGTTCGTCACCGCAGCCGGCGTTTGTGCCGTGAGACCGGCGCAGCAGCCGCAGTCGGTCGGATGGCCGGGCAAACTCGAGGCCACGCTCATTTGCCACCTCCGACGGAGAGATTGAAAACGCCGTGCTCGGCGAAATTCGGATCGTTGTCACAGCGCGCGATTTCCAAGCGGCCGAGCTCGATCTTGCCGGCGGCGAGCGGTTTGTTGTCCGGCGTGCCCTGGCGATGAAATTGGTTCACCTGCACCGAGGCGACACCCGGCACCGCCTGCGCCGCGGCGATCAGCGGACTCAGATAAACCGGCTCGCCGAAGGTGAATCGATCCGGATGAAACAAGCCGAGGCGGCCGTCGGAAAGGGCTCGATTGCTGAAGAGTCGCAGCAATTCCTGTTTCACGTCGGCGCGAAAATATTCGGCCTCGGCGCACACGTGCATGTCGATTTCCAGCGAGACATAGCGCGGTCCGTCGATTTCGAGGTCGTGCCCCGCCATGCGATAGCGCTCCACGTAGTCCCGAATCGATACTTCGAAGTCATCGTCCATCGGCACGCCGCCCAATCGATCGACGGTGATAAACACCGTGTGCCAACTGCCGGTCCAACGAAAAGTCGCGATGGCGCGCTGCACGCCGGGATGCCGCTCCGCGACCGCCGCGTAGTCGGCTTCGGTGACCGCCCGCTCCTGCGTGCGAAACGCCGCCGGCGCGTAAGCCCGTACTTGCGCCGCGCTCTCCGGCTCGGTGCCGCCCTCGGCCGGCATTGGATTGCGCACGAGCAAAGTCTCGCCGCGGAGCGCCGCATTGTCAGTGAAAACATGAGCGATCGCCTCGGCGCCGACGTTCCCCGCCGCGCCGTTGCCGACCCGATAGGTCGCGTCGAAAGAAGTCAGCGCTTCTGGCCGGGCGCCAAGCCGGTCGTCGCCGAAACGAAGCCGCGCCACGGCATCGTCTTCGATCTCCGCAATGAAATGAGCATCGCTCGCTCCACTGTCGAGAAGATCGCGCACCGGTGTCCAGTCGATTTCATCGAGATTGAGTTTGCTGTGAAGTTGGGCTGCCGCGAGCGCGGCGCGCGGGTCCTGAACTGTCACCGTCCGCGCTGCGCCGGGCAGTGGATAGATGTCGAGCTTTCCCTGCTCTTCTTTGATGGTGAACCCGTTGCGCTCGTCGCTGACCGACCACACCGGGTGTGTTCCCTGGATCGATGCGCCGCTCGGAAAACCGATGCCGATCGCTTCGAACTGCTTCTGCAGATCGAGCGGCAGAATTTTGTTATCGAGATCGCTCGTGTCCTGGGCGCCGGGCGCAAATCCGAAAAGCGGTGCGCTCCCCGACGGCACAGCAAAAGTTAGCGGGCGCGCTGAGAGCTTGGGGCGGAAACGCGCTGGCAGCGGCGTTAGATCCTGTGGCGAGCAGCGGTCGCATTGCGAAGGAGCAGGTTTCGTCGGCCGCTCCTCCGGCACGTTTCCCAGGGATTCGCCGATCGTTCTGCCGTGATCGGCGAGCACGATGTTGCCGCGCGCGACGCTCACGTCGTCGATAAATTTCGCGCCGTGATTGGCGTCGGTCTGTGCCGAGATGCAAAGTGGGAACGGCAGCGCGTCTTCTGTCGCCCAGAAAATTTCGCTGATCGCCTGTCCGGTCAGCGGATCGGTCAGCGGCTGGCCGCTCGCATCCAAGATTTGAACGTGGGTGAGGCGCACGGCGCCGCGATGCGCCGGATCGGCGTCTTCCGGCCGTCCGGTCTCGGGACCGATCACTTCCTCGAAAATCAGCACGTCGCCGGCTTTGAGATTGAGCAGCGCGCCGCGCAAGGTCGCATGAGTTGAGCCCTTGGGCAGACAGCAGCGCTGATCGCTCCAGCTATAAAAATGGATCTCATTGTGCCCTTCGAAGAGCGGGACCGCCTGCATGGTCTCGAACACTTCGCGGGCTTGGGCGCGCACCGCCGGATCTTCGGAAAGCGCGGGCGGCGCGCCTGGAATCCGCGTGAGAAGCTGCGTCCCCTTTTCCATCAGCGCCACGTCGGATTTCACCTGCACCTGCACCCAGGCGCGCGCGTTGCAGCCCTCGTGCATGAGATAATCGACCAGCCGCGCATGGCGGCGCACCGACACGCGCCGGCGCGCCGTACCGAGATAGGCTTCCGTCGCCGTGGCGTCCTGCTGGTCGCTCAGATAATCGCCGACGTAAGCGAACGTCTCCACGAGAGCGACGCCGAGATCGGCAGGATTGCGCTCGCGCCACTCGGGCATGAGAAACGCCATGCGATCGAGCATCAGCCGGCGAAAACTCGCGTAGTCCTTGGCGAGATAGTCGATCTCCGGCTCTTCGCGCACCGCGGGCGGGCAATCGCATTGTTTCTGGCAGTCGAAGTCCGTCGGACAATCGACCTTGAAAGAAAAGTCCACGGCGGCGAACAACGGGTCGATACCCTCAGGCGGCGTTGGATTCTGCGCATTCTGCACCAGGCGCAGGGTGTAGATGGAAAAATCGCCGTACTTATCGAGATCGATATTGAGCGCCTTGGCGTCGGTTGCATCGGCCGCGGCGCTGACGGCAACGATGCCGCGAATGCGCTCGCCGCCTTCGACTTGAATATTGGCAACGCCGAGCGCGTTGGGCGCGAGGTCGTTGATAAAGTGAAGGATCAGTTTTTTCTGCCGGTTGGCCGGATCGCTGAGCTCGATTTCGTGATCGAGCACCTCGAGATAATCAATGCTGTTGAGCGCGCTGCCCACGAGCTGATTCCGGCGCAGCTGATCGCAGCAGAAGTAGATCATGCGCCGAGACCTCCACGCGCGAATTCGGCGGTCTGGCGCGTCTGCGTGCGCCGGATCAGATATTGAATCGAGACCCGCAGAGTCGAATCGTCGTTTTCCACCTGCACCAATTCGACCACGATCAGCTCCCCGAGCCATTGCTGCAGCGCGCCCTGCACGACGAACTGCGTGGTCGCCGCCAGCGCGTCGCTGTTGGGCGCGAACACGAGCTGCATCAAGCCGCAGCCGAAGGTCGGCCGGTTGACCCGCTCGCCCGGCGCGGTGAAGAGCACTTGCTCGATCAGATCGCGGATGTGCTCGTCCTCGGAAGTTTCCGCCGTGCGCCCGCGCGTATCGAAATGGTACGGATAGTCGAGCTGGCTCATGTTCCAACCACCCTGGTCTGCGTCAGAATAATGTTGAGCGGCGTCCCCGTCGGCACGCAGGTGGCGACACTCGATTGCAGCAGCACGGGCATACCCCCCGCCGTCACTCGCACGGCACCGACCAGCCACTGCGCCGTCACACAGGGCCCGTTGCCGCCCGGCGGCACGAACGGACATCCGGCAATCATGTGCGGGCTCGCCATAGTTGCGATCGGGTTGCCGCTCACGGTCACGCGCGGAAACGGCACCATCGGCTGCGCCTGCCCGCCATGCGCGCACATCACGAGTGCATTTGAATGAAGTAAGAATCCGGGCATCGCTAGTTCCTGTTAAAGAAAATCATCCGTAACTCTGCAGGAAAGAAGTCGAGAAGTCCTTCGACACAGCTCAGGACGAACGAATAGTGTGACACGAGAAATCTTTTCCGTTCATGCTGAGCCCGTCGAAGCATTCCCAGATCTCTTCCATCCCGCTTAGGTAATCACCAAAGCCACTTTGTTGATCATCACGCTCGGTCCCATCAGGTCGATGGACGCGCCCTTGCCGTTGTTGATGTAGATGCCCGTGTCGTTGACCACGATCATCGCGCCGCTCGGACTGCGCAGCACGATGCCGCCGGTGCCCGGCGGCGCGGGCGCCGGCACCGGCGCCTGCATCGGCAGCGGCGTGGCGTCGCTGATGATGATCGCGTTCTGCAACGTCGATTGAATGACGATGGTCTGTCCCGGCGGAATCGGCGGCGGCGCTAACGCGGCCGGTGGCACTTCGGCGAAGGCGCCCCAAAAACCTCCGACCCAGATCGGATATTCCGGATCGCCCTGCTCGAACTCGATCCAGACTCCGGCGCCGACCTGCGGCACCATGTAAACGCCTTCCTGCTTGCCGGCGATGGGCACGCAGGGCATCGCCCAAGTTGTCGGCACCAAGCCTTGCACGTCGGGAACGATGGCCTGAATACGGCCGCGCTGCTCAGGATCGATGTTGTTGACCACCGTGCCGCGGTATTTGCCGTAGTAGCGCGCAGTTTTTTCGTCGCTCATGCGGCCACCTGCGGCACAGTCGAAATCAATCCGTTGCGGCTGAGCTCGAAGCTCTGCTTGTATTCGCCCGCTTTGATTTTGTGAGTTACGCTTTTCACGTAATAGAGCCCATCGTACGCTGTTCCCGCGCCGCGCACGCCGACGAGCTTGCGCGGTTTCAGCACGTCGCCATAGCGCAGCACGTCCAACTCGCCCTTCCCTGTCACTACCTCCGCCCACTGCGCAGCTTTCGCCAGGCCGATCATGATCGACTGTGGCAGCGAACGCTTCGACAGGTCGTCGTTCACCGGCTGTAAGCCGAGAGGAATCGGTGGAATCAGACCTAGCGGCGGATTGAGCGGCGTGATCGGCGGAATCGGAATCGGGATCACCGCCTTGGACAATTCTTCGTAATAAAAAACCGTGGGAATGGCGTTCATGTTGTTGTTGAAAGTAAACGAGAGCGTTTCGACATTGGTATGCGCGTCCATGTTGATGTTGAGCGCGCGCTGCGGCGGGCCGATTTTGATCTGCGGGCCCCAGTAGGCAACGTTGGTGCCGGGGACGGGACCGGGATCGAGATAAAAGACGTAACCAACCTTCGATGCCAAATCGCTGATGTAGGCGAGGTCGGTACCCTTCTGTGCCGGTATGCGCGTGGTCGGGATCGGCACGTCGATCAACACGCTTGGCACGATCAGCGGGATCAGGCCAAGAAATGCATATTTCAAAAGCAGCAGCGCGACGCGTCCTTCCGCCGGCGTTGCGGGAAAAGGAAACCCACTAAAATCGATCTTGTCCATCAATACGGTCAAATCTTCACCGGTGATCGACAAAGTGGAATGGCTCGCGTCGCTTCCGGGCGCGATCTGATGATTGGTGACCACGCCGTCCATGATGACGTTCGGCGTGCCGCCGACAATGACGACGATCACCACCCGGAGAATATTGATCGGCGCGCCACCGGTGAGGAGAAACAAGGTGTGCAGCGGCGATTGATTGCTCACCGTAAACGATAATTGGAATCCGCTGTGGCCCACGTCGTTGACCGTAACCGAGACATCGGTCAGTGCGTCCATCACGACCTTCGGCACCGGAATCGGCACCAGCGGTCCGATGTAAAGCTGTAAGGTGATGCCTTTAAGCATTCTTCGGCCCGGGAATTCCCTGCGGCAAGGTGATGCGAATTTTGCCACCGATGGTTTCGGTCAACTCGTCCGGGCGGACCGCGCCGTTGGCGTCGCACAGACGCCAGAACTGCTCTGGATCGCCGAGATATTTCGCGGTCACGTTGTCGAGACGATCACCCTGGATCACGGAATGTTCCTGGATCAACACGAACTGCTCGGGCGCTGGCACGAGACGGCGCTTGATAAAAACGATCACCCGGCCATCGACACCGGTGAGCTTCGCCGTGCCGACACCGTAGTAGCGGCTGTTCGGCGGAAACTCCGCCGCGTCGGCGCCGCCGGCCTGGAGCATCGTCTGTAACGCCTGCATCGGATCGTTCATGGAATGCCTCGAATTCCCAGAAGGCTGAGCGCGCCGCCAAGACTTTTACTGGCGAGCTGCTCCTTCTGTTGCTGATACGCCATAAACAAACTGCCGCCTTTGTTGTCGAAGCCGAGGTCGGTGACGCTTAACACTCGCATGCCGAGACTGACTTTGGCGCGGATCGGATTGAGCGCGGGGTCGAAGGCTTCTTCGGTGACGCTGAAATCGGTGACGCGCACAGGCACGACGCGGCTCTTGCTCCAGACAAAAAGCGGCAGCGCCGCCATCATCGGCAGGATTTCCAGCATACCGGCCTGCGCCAGGGAGTTGTTCGAGAGAAGCTGGCTGCTGGTCGGGTACACGATCGTCTCCAGCGCGGCGAGCTGCGGCTGGATGCCGAACTCCACTGCGGTGGAATTCTGGTCGGGAAATTCCAACTGATCGGTGGCGTCGATCTCGGCGTCGAGCTTGATCGTCTCCACCGGCGGGCCGGTGAGCCGCATCGCTTCCGAGCGATCGCCGCTTTCTTTGACCGTCTGCGGCTGCAAAGAGCGGGTCAAGGTATCCGGGTTGTATTGCAGCACGATGATTCGCTGAACGGCGGAACTGTCCGGATCAATCAGCACGAGCCCGCCCTTGAGCACGCGCGGCGAATTGGGAAACGAGGTCATGAAGTTTTCCGGTTCTGAGCTCTCATGGACAATCCAAAATCGCGCCGCGGAATGGATCGATGGCATCCTGCGCCGCCTGCGCGTCGTCCGCCCACGATTTCTGCTCGGCTTGCACTTTATCGACGAGTTGCTGCCGCGCATCCGCCGCGTCAGTTCCCGTAACCGTCAAATCCATGGCGCGGAAACGGCCATGCAGCGTGTCTTTCCAATCCTTGCCGATCCTCCGATGCTCGTTTTCATGCGCGTCGAGCGTCTGACGCATGCTTCTCCATGCCCTCACTTCGGCGTCGCGATTGGTGCGCCGCGACGGCGACCAGTCCGGTCGATCGACCGGACAATTGACAGTGACGGTCAGCCTCGGGTGTCCTTTGCCGGTGAGCTCGATGCCGCTCGGCACATTCTTGCTGGTGACTGTCAGACCGCCGTTGAAATCATAGGTGCAACGAGTTTCGGCCCATTCGGGCTTGTAAGGCGAGTTGTTGTCGAGCCAATCGACCACTTCCGAACAAGCCAATTCACCTGGCACGCGGTAACGTTGCAGCAACGGCGCCGGCAAACTCGTCGCGCCCGCTGAGTGCGTCGCCGCGGCGGCGGAGTGCTGGTCGATGACGTTTCCCGCCATGCGGTCGGCGGCCTGTTCAAATGGATCGCTGGGGCCGCGATCGATTCCAGAAATCACTGAGTTCGTCGCCGACGACTGTTGGACAACGTGCGCCAGTTCATGCGCCAGGAGCTTTCGGCCTGCAGCAAACTGCGGCGCATACCGCCCGGTCGCGAACACGACGTTCTGCCCAACCGTATAGGCCAACGCTTCGACCGCGCGCGCTGACTCCGCCGCGCGTGTGTCGTCGTGAATCCGCACCCGGCTGAAATCGTGGCCAAATCTTTTCTCGAAAAAAGTCTTCGTGTCAGCATCGAGTGGCTGACTTGTAGAACCGAGCACCTCGCGCACGATGGGTGGAGCTTCGAAGGACTTTGCAGCATTCATCGAATTGGCAGCCTTGCGCTGCAACTTCTTTTCCTCGCACTCCGCGCACGCGCCGCTTACGCCGGGCGCGGCGCCGCACGCGCACTGACGCTGAAGCAGATTCTTGCCGACGGCTGCTTTGAATCGGTTCGTCGGCTGCTCTGTGTGACTGACGGAGTTCATCGCTTTAGAATCGCCGCACCAGGCCGAAATTGACTCCCGCCTTGCGTACTTCGGTTTTATCCTTCGGATCGACGCCGAGATTGAGATTGGTTTCGAACTTGAGCCCCCGACCGAGATCGATCTGGAAATCGAGCGTGAGCTCACCCTCGCGCACGAAGGTCAGACTTTTGAATAAAATTCCCGTGCCGAGCGCGAGCTTATTGGCAGTGTCCGGCTTGAAGCCGGCAAACTTGAACGTGGTTTGCAGCACGTTCTTTCCCAGCGCGTAGCGGCTGAAAGCTTCCTTAAGCACATCCGGCTCGTCGGGATGTAAAGTCGCAGCCTGATATAAATGGTGGCCGTAGTCTTCGAGATTTTTGCCCACGTCGAACTCGAGCTTTTCGAGAAAGATCGGCAGATCGCGAAACTTTGACTCCGGCTCGGGCTGGCGCTGCATAAGACCCGAACGCATGGGATGAGAGGGTCGGGGAATATTGGCAGTTGGCGCTGTGTCGCCGTCACCATGCTCCGTCGGAACCCGCGCGCTGCTCGCAGATCGACCGGTTTGTTGTACGACGTGTGCGAGCTCGTGCGCCAAAAGTTTCTGGCCCGCGCGCGTCCCAGGCGAAAACTGTCCGGTGCCAAAGACCACATGCGAACCCACCGTGTATGACAAGGCACTGACAGAATGCGCCGACTCCGCGGCCTGGGCATCGGCATGAACGCGCACGTGGGCAAAATCATGTCCGAAGCGCGCGCCGAAGAAGCTGAGAGTCGCCGTATCCAGCGGTTGTCCCGCGGTATCAAGCACGCGGCCCACTGCAGGCCCGGAGTCCAGAGCGCCCGAAGCGCCGGGCGCCGCGCGTCGTTGCCCAACCAAGGTCGGTCCCGATGAGGCGGCGGGCTTGGCGCTCTTGCATTCGCGTTTGGTCAAGACCAACAAGCCCTCGGGACAGTGGTAATCGTAGAAGCAGAGAGGGGTTCCCGGCGGCGGCGTTAACGTAGTAAACGGTCCCGGCCCCGTGCCGACGACAATGTCCTTTTCACGAACAATCACGCGAATCACCAGTCCGTCGCTGAAATGGACATAGCAGCCATAGTTGCCGTTCGCGATCGGCGGCTCGCAATTGATTTTTTTTACAGTCGCTTTCGACGGTGGCGTCATATCGTTTTGCACGTAGGTTTCCGCCGCGCGCTTGCTGATGCTCTCGGGATCCGCTCGCCAACTCGGGCAACGACTGCCTTCTTCTTTGTCTCCCCCGTCGGTTTGCTGAACGCCCTCGCTTGCATGCTGCTCAGGCGCTCTTTCCTGCTGCTGGACATTCGTCGTATCCGAACCGTCCACGCGTCGCTGCACAATCGGCCCCGGGTCTAGCGGCGACGAATCGCCTTGGTGGCTCGCTTCGATCATCACCTGCTCCGACACTCGGTCAGCTTCCCGTTCGTATTCATCTCCAGGTTCATTGACGCGCAATTTGCCCTGCAGCGGCTTACCCATCAGCCGGTTGCTCTGACACTTCGGGCACTCACCCGTCAGACCTGCCGATCCGCCGCAGGCGCACTTGCGCCGGAGAATCCCCGGCGGAATCGTGCCGAATGTGGGCACCACCGCCGTCATAGAACTCCTTTGCAATTGCGTTTGCATTCTCGTTTCTAAGGATTCGCGTTGTTCGCCGCCTGCTGCGCAGCCTTACTCATTGTCACGCGCGTCACGTTGATATTTCTCGCGCCCGCTTTGACCACGTCGCGCGTCATCGCATAGGTGATGACGAACTCCGGCCCGAACTTTTTCCCTCCGCAATCGTAGGACTGCGAGCATTGAACCTCGCATGCGTCCTTTTTTATTTCGTGCAGCAGGCTCGCTTCCTTGGTCGAGAACACGTGCAGGTCATAGAATCGATTTTTCGCCGCCGGCAATTTTGCTTTGCCGAGGAAATTCGATTCCTCACCGACTTTAAATGTGCTTCCGGCGGTTCCACCGCGCTCGCCGCTCACGTTCGAGCAAATCTTTGTGCCGCGCTCACCGCAGGTGTTTTTGATGTTTTTGAGATTTTCGTGGATCGCTGTGCCGTTCCAGGTTTTGCCGCTCGGGTCTGACACTTCCATGATAGCGATGCCGCCCCAGCCGCTCAGAAATCCATCCTTGCCAAAATCCACGTCGTTGGCCGGACTCACCGCGGCAACCTGGATGACGGTCGGGCAATTCGGCACCGATCTCGCTGGTGGTGGCGGGTCCTTTTTGACAGGCGCGGGTGGATTAGCCGGAGGTTTCGAACCTTCATCGGGTCCGTTGATAAAAAATTCCCGAGAGCCGGCGGCGACACCGCGCGAATAAACCTGCAAACCGCTGAGACTGAAAGCCGTATTGCTCAAAGAGTCGAAGTGGCGCGGTAAACCTGATTGCCTATCTACACTGATCGAATCCATCGGCTTGCGTTGCAGGTGATTTTCGCGGCAGTCGGCACATTCTCCGCTCACCCCCGGAGAGCCACCGCAGGCACATTTGCGCTGCGCCAGCCGACTATTTTCCACAACAGATGACGGCGGCGGATTGCGCAGTGTTTTAGATCGTGTCGCAGTAATCATCTGCATCATCGCTTCAAACCTGCATCGCGTAACCGGCGTAGCTGTCCGGGTTATTGATCGTGTCGTTGTTGCCCGGCAGCGCGCGGAAGAGAATGCCGAGCACGGGAATCTTGCCGAGAAAATTGAGCAGCCGTCCGAAAAATCCGCTGCCCGTGGGACTGAGTTTTTTAAAGCCCGCTTCGTTCGAATAGGCGCGGTCGGTGGTCAGAAGCGCATTGTGCACCGACTCGTGGATGATGGTTTCGATCTTGAAGTCTGGGGTCGCGGTCTTGTACGCGCCGGCGCAGACGTGCAGCGCGCCGAAGCAGGTCCACATCAAGCGTCCGCCGGTGCACCATTTCGAAGAGCTGCCGCAGAGCGTCCGCGAGCCGGGATCGCAATCGAACATGAGCGAGCGCATGTTGCCGCGGATGAGCCGGTATTTTCCCCGCACCGAACGCACGAACCCGTCATCGATGTTACCGCTGCCTGCGGGATCGAAGTATTGGGTGAACGCGGCCTTGTCCGCCGGCTTCATCTTGTTCCAGCCCGGATCGAGGCTGGTGATGCTGCGATCGAGATGTTCGAGCGCAGGCTTGTGCATGGCTTTCAAATCGTTCTGCAGCGCCGGCTCGCAGTCATCCGTTTCGGTGTGAGGTTGAGGTCCGGGTTTAGCAGCCTGGCGGCGAAGCTGCGGCGTCGCCGCAGACAATCCAAGCGAGGCGGTCTCTCCGCTAATCGCCCGATCCGCCGCGCGATCGGCTTCGGCCTCAGCCGGATCGTCGACGCGGCCGATTTCCAGCCGCGCCTGCATGTTCGCAGGGCCGGCCGATTGCTGCACCACGTGCGCCAACTCGTGCGCGATCAGTCGCCGCCCAGCCACCGTGCCCGGCGCATACTGCCCTGGCGCGAAAACCACGTCGCGTCCCACAGTGTAAGCTAGTGCATCAACGGCCCGCGCTGATTGGCCGGAAGTGCTATCTGCGTGCACGCGCACGCGGCCAAAGTCATGACCGAAGCGGCTCTCCATATAATCGCGTATCGCAGCATCCAGCGGCTGTCCCGGCGCGCGCAAGGTTTCGCTCACATTGGCAGGAGTATCCGTCATCGAATTGAACGTTGCGGGCTTCCGCTGCAGGCGATTTTCCTGACATTCTTCGCACTCGCCGCTCACACCGGGTGCACCACCGCAGGCGCACTTGCGCTGCAGGAAAGCGGCCGGTCCGACCTGGACAGAAGATAAGGGCAAGTGATTGAGCGCGTGCTCGTTCATCTCATGACGCTTTCAATGCAGGTCGCCCGTGGTTTCATTGACTTTCACCACCTTCAATCTCTCCACGAATAACTGGGGCCAGGAGCGAGCCTGCGAAAAAGAACCGGATCCATATTCGATGTCCAAGACCACGGTGCGCGGCGCCTCGGTGTCCCGGCAGACAAACCGCACCGAGCGCAGCTTGCCTGGCGGCTCATCGAGCAACTGCACATCGCCATAGCTCGCATGGCAAAGCTCGAGCACTTCAGCAACGGTCAGTCCAATCCAATCATTCATGGTCAAAAGCCTGCGGCTCCGTTAAAACCTCTTCGATAGTTCATCACATCGACCTGACCGTCCATGCTGAGCTGTCGGCTACACCAGCGCCGCGGTCTTCGGCACCGCGCTCTTAGCATTGGGCCGGCAAGTTCGGTAGTAACAAAGCCCGCAGCCGGCGATGGTTGCCTTGACAGCGGTTTCCACCTTCTTCTGAAAATTACCTTTGGGCTTGCCGAAGCTTTCGTCCCATCTCTTTTCCAGATCCGCCTTCTTGCACCCATCTTTTTTAGTCTGATCGAGTGTATCGAGGACGAAATAACAGCTGCCCGCGCCGATGTATTTGACCTTGCCCTGACCACCTCCGACAAAATTGCTGATATCCCCGCCAGAAAAGCTCACGCCCAATTCCGAATCTTCCGACTTGCTGTAGGGGTGCGTATGAAACGTTCCTTCGGTGGTGTCACCGGTCTTCTCGTCGGGCAGGCTGATGCTTCCGCCGCCGCCCGAACCGGTGCGGATCACCCGTTTGCCGGCGCTGTCGGTGACGATTCGCCCGCCCTGCTCTGTGACCGTTTTGCCGCCGTGGCCCGACTTCTTCCAGGCCGCGCCGACCGCGTCATAAACATCGTCAGGAAGGGTATGGTTCTTCGGACATTCCGCCGCTTTGCTTTCCGCCTTCGCGGCTTCGCCCTCGCTTTTATCGCGCGCGATGCTCGTCGCGACTTGCGTGGTGGCTACGGGCATCGGCCCGGCGCCGTAAATCGCCGCCGCCGCGCGATCCGCTTCACCTTCGTGCGCCGCGCTGTCGCTGATCGTCCATGACGGCGCGACACCGTTTTCTTGCTGAATCGTGTGAGTGAGCTCATGCGCAAGCAAACGTCGTCCCTCGTTGGTGGACGGACTATAGAGACCGGCTCCGAAGGCGATGTGATTTCCTACCGTATACGCCCGAGCGCCGACCTCTTTCGCCGAATCGGCTGCGCGCGAGTCCGCATGAATGCGCACTCGACTGAAATCGTGGCCGAAGCGCGCGCCGAAGAAATCGCGGCTCTCCCTTCCGAGCGGCGCGCCCGCGTCTCTCATTACGTCCCGCACGCTCGCGGGCACCTCTCCGCCGCGGAGCGAATGCTCGTTGCGGCACTCGTCGCATTCGCCGCTCACGTCGGCAGTGCGACCGCATTCGCACTTGCGCTGCAGCACACCGAGAAACGCCGGCGCCTGCGCGGCGGGCGCGATATTCAAAGATTTTGCTGCGGTCTTTAATCGCGCTTCCATCGCTAGAAACCTGATGGGCCGTTGTCAGCGCTCAAATCGCCACAATCCCGCACGCAGTCTTGGTGAAATCCATTGTCCGTTGCATGGCCATCAGATGACTACTCGTTTTCAAACCCGCGCAGGGTCCAGAAGTCGTCGGCGAGGTTATCGTCCGCTACGTAGTCATAGGGTATTGTGAAATAACCTTTCATACCCCAGTCCGCTCCCCAAGAATTGCGCACGAGAACACGCTTCGCCGGTTCGTCATAACCCACGGCCAACACGGCATGGCCGCCAAGCTGTTTTTCAGCGCGCTTGGGCAGGTTCAACTTACCGGTCCGGGCAACTGTATCGGACTCAAATCCTTCATAGACGGAAAAACCAAAAACGAACGGGTATCCTTCGGCGAGGCATTGTTTCATTTGCTGCAGCCCGACGATGCGATGATAGGAAGTGACCTGGTGATTGGCGGCTTGTCTAAAGCAGGTAGTCGGCGGTTTCTTGGTGAATTTTGCGATATTGTATGGCCAGAGTTTCTCGGTGCAGACGCCCTGCTTGACGAGCGATTTGACACCGTCGCGGATCATCGCACCGGCGTCGTCGTCGATGGTGCCCTCCATCGCGCGTTCATTGTAGTAAATGAAAAGGCGGCTCATATCGGTGGGATTGTGGCCGGCCTTTTTTTCGAGGAACTCCAGGTTGCCAACCAGCGCGTTGGCTGTGCAACTGCCGAGTTGTCCCTGGTTTTCCACCGTCGAGCAATCCGGTCGCAAATCCACCTTCGACGGCAGCTTCCTCGGCGGCGCCGCGATGGCCGCGTAGAGTTTGTCTCGATGATCGGGTCGATCGGGCACCCATCCGTACCAGGCATTCACTTTAGATGTCGGCATATTTACCTCCCGTATTGTTGCTATGCTTCGAGTGATCAGCTTTGAAGAGGCCGCTGCTCAGAGACGTGAAAGAAGAGAGCGGCATTGATGGCTTCGTCCAGGTTTGCGATCCGGTGCTCATCGGATGAGGCCTCCGTACACCGCCTGGGCGATCTGCGACCCGATCGCATCCGCTTTGGCGCCCGGCGCGACCTGAAATGCCCCCCCATCCAGCCGAGGTATGTCGGCTTGCCGCGCCACCACCGGCGTCAGCCCCAGCGTCGAAACCAAACGCTCCAATTCCCGTTGCACCGCTTCGCCGATGCGGTGGCGATCGCCGGGCAAAAAGCCGTCAAGCACCAGTGTCTCGATACGCAGTGAAACGGGATGATCATGCAAGTTGGGGATTGAATTTCGGTGTTTCACCGCCAGCCTCCGATCTCGGACTCGCTGATCGGCCGTTCGAGTTTCTGGCATTCGTTTTTCGCCGCCTGCAGCAAGTGGCTCATGCGCACCGGCTGGTCCGCTTCGGCCGCGAGAAACGCGCCGCTGAGGGCGATGTTGCGAATATCGCCGCCCGACACCGCCAAGCGCGCGAGGCGCACGAAATCCAACGAATCCGTCGGCGTCGCCGATGGAAACACGTGCCGCCAGATCTCTTCTCGCTGGGCAACGTCGGGAAACGGAAAGCGCACGATGAAGCGGAGTCGGCGCAGAAACGCGCTGTCGAGGGCGCTTTTCAAATTCGTCGTGAGAATCGCCAGGCCGCGGTACGCCTCCATGCGCTGCAACAAATAGCTCACCTCGATGTTGGCATAGCGATCGTGGCTGTCCTTCACTTCGCTGCGCTTGCCGAACAACGCGTCGGCTTCATCAAAAAGCAGAATCGCGCCGCCTTCGTCGGCGGCGTCGAACACCCGGCGGAGATTTTTTTCCGTCTCCCCAATATACTTGCTCACCACCTGGCTCAGGTCGATGCGGTAAAGATCGAGACCGAGCTCGTTCGCTAACACCTCGCCGGCCATGGTCTTGCCCGTGCCGCTCGGCCCGGCAAAGAGTGCGCTGATGCCGAGGCCACGCGCGCTAATCGCGGCAAATCCCCATTCCTCATAGACTTTGCCGCGCCGGCGCACGTGAATGGCAATTTCGCGGAGCACCTGTTTTTGCGCTTCAGGCAGCACCAAATCGTCCCAGCCCGCTGCCGGCACAATGCGCTGCGCCAGTTCGTCGAGCTGCGGCCGCGCTTGCGCCCGGCAGATTTCCCACAGATTTTTACCGATTGTCTCCAACCCGCCTTCGCGCTGAACGCCGACGCAGACCGCATGGATCGCCCTCGCATCGAAATTGAACTGGCCGCCGAGCATGTCCAAGTTGCCGTTGAGGCTGGCCGCGTATTCGCCAAGAAAATTCTTCCATAGCGCGCGCTGCTCTGCGGTCGTCGGTTTGCTAATGTCGAGCGTGAGCGTCGCTCGCTGCAAAATCCGCCGCCGGCCGCTCCCGCTCAGCAGCACCACTCCGCGCAACTCTTCGAGGATTCGGGTGACGGCGTTCTGGCGCGCGATGTCGCTGCGATCGCCATCATGGCAGTCGATCAGCAAACCACAGCCGCCCAACACCGCCTCGCGCTGCCACAGGCGAATGAACGCGTCCAGCTCCGCCGGATGCGCCGGCAAAGCGTGCGCGTGAATCGCGTACAAATCCAAACCCAGCGCGCCGCATGCTCCGGCAGCTATGTCGCATTGGCTGCGAGCTTCATCGCCGCAAAGCTGCACCATCGGCAGAACCGAATCTGTTGCCGAAGACCACAGCCGGACAATCCGATCGACTTGCGCCTGCTGCGACGGCGGTAATGCGCCTGGCAACGAAACGCTTTCGACAAGGCCGGCGAGCCGGTCGTCCAGGTGCGTCACCCCAACGAGATAATGAAGCACGCGCTCGTCGATACGGATCCGGGCTGCGGTCAAACTCTCGGCGCCATTGACCTCGATTAACCGCCAACGGCGCAGGGGCGCCGCCGGCGACAGCGCGCTCCAGTGTGGCTCCGGCAGAGCAGCCATTGCCAAGCCGAAGGTCGGAAAATTCTGGCGCGCGTCGCTTTGTGCCGCCGCGACGGCGCGAGCGAATGCGGAATCGAGCTCCATACCCGCGCACAAAAGTACAATTGCTCTCTCAAAGCGCGACAACCCGAAGGCGCGGCAAAGCCGGTCGAGCGCCGGTGGCGGATCCATTTCGGATTCATCGTTTGCGACCGAGGGCGCAGGTTTCACGTCGCCATTGCCTTCTCGGTCCCTTTCCAAAGCACGTCGCAGCGCTGCCAGCTCGCCGATGAGATAGTTTTGATTGCTCTCGTGCCAGAACACGCTACTCTCTCCATTCATGGCAGGGTCACCGTGGGACCGAAGTCAACGCTCGCCGGATCGAGCACCACCGGGCTTTCCGCGCCGTCGATCTGCAGTCGGAGAAAATATTGTCCGGCGGGCACGCCGGGAATTGCGATCGTGAGTGATGTCCCGTCGGCAGCCCGCGGCGGTGTGAGAAAATTACCGGACGCAGAAGTCGTCGTGGAATTGAGCAGCAGCACTGCTCGCTGATTCTTGCCGACGGTCAGATCCACCGTGACCTGTAGCGCGGGCAGTGGCGCGCCGCCCTGGGGATCCGGCAAAGTAGTCTTGACGACGGGCAGAGTAATGCGCGGCCGCAAAACAAACGTGGCGACATTGGATTCGAAGCCTCGATGTGGCGTCCCCGGCGCCGGGCTGCCTAACAAAAGCTTTTGAATCACTTGAAGGCCGCGCGCGCCGGCCTGCAAATCCGTCGGCACGGCCAGCGTAATCTGCTTGTCACTGATCGTCAGAGGCGGCCGTTCGATGCCGCCGAGCAGCACCAGAGTCACGTCGCCCTGAAGCTGCTTGCCGTCGATCTGCAACGTGCTCGTCGCGAAAACCGGCGCGAAGTCCCCTGCCGTGGAGCTCACCTTATCGATCACCGGCTGCTGAAACGGCATGACGTAAAGATTGCGCGTCTGCACCGGTAAAGCGGGCTGTGGCGCATCCTCGGTCTCGATCAGCACCGCGCTCGCCTGGTACGCGACCGACAGCATGTAGGGAGATTGAAAAAAAATCGACCAGAGCTTGGAAAGCTCTTCGAGCGACAAGTCGAGCGGCGTGAAGCGGACGAGATCGAGCTGATCCGCAAGGTTCGAGCTCGCCAGGAGCGTGTCGTAGGGCGGATTGGCCAGCGTCTGCACGACATCTTGTTGGGTGAGCAACGGCCGCGCATGCAGCTGTCGCGCCGCCGCGCCGAACAGGCGCTGCGGCTCAAGATTATTTTCATCGCCGTAAAAGCTCAGTAGATAATGCAACGTGAACGCGGCTTGGGGCCGCTGCACCAGCGTGCCGTTGGCGCGCCGGGTGGGTAGATCACAATTCCGATACGCTGCGTTGGGGGTCACTTGATAGAGAAAAACGTTGATCGCCGGTTCCTTGGCAGCCGGCGCGGCCCCGTCGGGTCGCGTCGTGCTGACCTTGGCGCCGGGCACCACCGCAGCTGCCGCTGAGAGCACGTGCTGCAAAGTTCCCGTCACCGTGGCGACCGCGAGATAGTTGCTCATCGGCGGCTCTCGTTGCGCTCGCGCAGATACTGATCGAGAGAGCGAAGCGGTGGCGCCTTGCGCTCGCGCGAGCGCGCCGACTCCGCAGGCGCCGTCACCGCGCGCACTTCCACTCGGCCGATGGTAACGTGAATGGTCGGTGTCGCCGGCTCGGCACGAATAGGCGAACCCGCCCATGCTTCCGACAAAGGCGTGAGCTTGGCGTTGATTGGTGCTGCTTGGTTTCGGGATTCGACTGCAACCCGATCCGACGCAAACGAATTCGCGGCGCTAAAACTCGAATTCCCCGCGGGTTGCGCGGCAGGCTGCGAAACCTTCTCACCGCGATGAGTCGAGAAAGCCGGATCCTCTGCTTGGCCTGGCACCAGCCGGAGATCCACGAGCGGCGAACGAAGCGCATCGCCGCGGCGCATATCTTCACGAGCCGGCTCGAGTATTTGGCGCGCAGTGGGATTTTCTACCAGTGCATTTGAAGACTCAGGCTTGTCGGCTGAAATCTCGGCCGAGCGCAACCGCGGTGCGACGATTTCCGTCGACAACTCATGGGGCTGAGCTGTCGACGCAAACATCGGCGGCAGATCCGGCGCGGCCACCGGCGCAACGCCGAGGGCACGTTCGGCAAGTCTCGTGAAAAAATCCGCCATCAGCTCACGCTCTCGATATAGAATTGCCTGCGCACCGGACTCATGGCGAGAATGTCGGCTTCGCTCCAGCCGTAGGCCCAAGCCAAGGTGTGAACATCACGCAGATAGCGCCGAACCAGTGCGCTCACTTCGCTCCAGAGAAACGATGCGATGTCGAAGGCAAGCTGCCAATGATACGCGCAGGCCTCGCACGTAACGTCCAGCGTGATATCAGCCTGAGTTTCCGTCCGAGCGAATCTCTCCGCTACCGCTTCCAAAGTGCTCTCCGACCATTCGTCATCTACCGAAGGAGCGCCGTCTTGCGTCGGGAGAATACATCTCTGTAAGAGGAGCCGCCGCGCCGCCGGCACATCGCCCGCGATCGCCGCCGCGGCCAGATCCAAACTATTGGGCGTACGAATCACGCGCGAGTTTTTCAGATGGAACTCCACAGCGGCATTTTCAGCGCTGAAGCGCACCGCCAGCTCGCGCGCATCCAGCTTGAATTCGAGCCGCGCATCGCAGTGTGGGCAAAGCGCGAAGCAATCAAGCCGCGGCCCAAAAAGGGCTTCGCGCAAGGCGAGCAACGCCGCGTCTCGCTGGCCGATGGACAAGGCGACCAGTTCGTCAAAGGTCAACTCCGGATGGCTGGCGGCGAGCAGCGTCAGCGCGCGATCCACCGGATGCTGCGCCGCACCGCGCTCCCAGGCGCCGATCAACTCGACCGCGCTCGGAACACGCATAATGACTATCCGAGCACGTTGACGGTGGGCTCGGTCGGCTCTTGCACTTCGTTGTCGCGGATCCAGCCTTCGTTTTCGAGCTTGATCGACTGAATGGCGATCGCGTTGGCGTTGGCGTCGAGATCCGGCTGGGCTTGGAATTCTGATACCCAGCAGCGAAATACTTTGTAGGCGATCACCAGCTGACCGGCCTCGTTGTACATTTCGATAATAATGTCCTTGCGAAAATCCTTGAGCGACACTTCCGCGCCCAGGCCGGTGCCGAAATTCCATACCTTGTTGGCCCAGGCCTCGAATTCCTTGTCGTGAGTGACCCCGCGCTCGAGGGAAATCGCCTCGTACTTGGTTCGCCCCGGTGACTTTCGCCCGGTGCTGGGATCACCGCCTTCGCGGTGCTCGACCACTTCCGTGGTGCGCTTGAGCGCGCCGCACTTGCTCACGCCGGCGACGTATTTGCCGTCCCATTTGACGCGGAATTTGAAATTCTTGTAGGGATCGAACCGCTGTGCGTTGACGCTGAATTGAGCCATGAGCCTCTCCTTGAAGTTGCTATAAAAGACTGCGCCGCGGAGGCGCGGAAGACACCGCGATACAATATTCTCCGTGCCCTCCGTGTCTCTGCGGTAAAATGCCTCTCAATTACGCCTCGATTTGTCCGGCGATCTGTTGGATTTTAATAACCACGAACTCCGCAGGTTTGAGCGGCGCAAAGCCGACGACGATGTTGACCACACCGCGATTGATATCGTCCTGAGTCGTGGTTTCGCGGTCACATTTCACGAAATAGGCTTCCTGCGGCGTCTTGCCCTGAAACGCGCCCTGACGAAACAGATTTTGCATGAAGGCGCCGAGGTTCAGCCGGATCTGCGCCCAGAGCGGCTCATCGTTGGGCTCGAAGACGACCCATTGAGTGCCGCGGAAGAGGCTCTCTTCGATGAACAACGCCGTGCGCCGCACCGGCACGTATTTCCACTGGGACGCCAGCACGTCCGATCCTTCGAGAGTTCGCGCGCCCCAGACTACGTGGCCGACGTTGGGAAAACTGCGCAGGCAGTTGATGCCGAGCGGGTTAAAGTCGCCGTTCTCTTTATCGTTGAGCGCGATCGGCACGCCGGCCACCGAAGTGCCGACCACGCCGCGGAGCGCCGCTTCGAGTCCGGCGGGAGCTTTCCACACGCCGCGCTCCGCGTCGGTGCGACTCATAACGCCGGCGACGATGCCGCAGGGCGCGAAATCGTCCAGGCTGCCCTCCTGCAACGGATCGGGAAGCCGCACCAGCGGAAAATACAGCGCCGCGTTCTTGCGCGTGATACCGCTAAAGTCGCCGATTTTTTTTGCCGGATAATTGGCGCCGGCGGAATCGAGGTTCCAACTGCGCGGCGCATCGACGATCAGCAGCGCGCGGTGCGCTTCGCAAAGCGTCGCCGCCTTCTCCAAGGTCCCGGCGATGGGCACGTCGACCACGGTGTTGGGCACGGTGCTCGGCGCCGTCACCGTGGTCAGAGGCGGAATGCATAAAAGGTTGAAGAGATCGGCCTTCAGTAAAGCGTAGATGCCGGTCTTGTCGTTTTCGCTGCCTTCAACTTCGGCAGCAGCCGCCGCCTGCGTCGTCGCCGCGACGCCGTCGTTGCCGCTGGCAGCCGTCGCATTGACCGTCGCGGCCGCCGGCCTGGCATTGCCTACCGAAACCAGGCGCACCAAACTCGACTGTTCGGTGAGGATTTTGCCGACAAAACGTGCGCTGTTGGAATCACGCGAAACATTGAGAAAACTCTCCCGCGCGCCGCTGCCGCCGCGTTTGTCGCTATCGAGAAATTTACCGGGATCGTCGAGGATCGTCAGATTGAAGAGGTTCGTATCCGGCGTCGGCGCGTTCTCGTCCTTCGTATGAAAATCCACCGTGGCGACTAGATTTCGTCCCCAGGTACCAGGGTTCGACGCGCGCAGCACATTGGTACCGCCAAGATCGATTTGTGCTGCAGCCGCGGCATCACCGCCCGTGCGCGCCGCGACCCGTACAACTAACGACTGGCTGCCACCGTTGGTAAAGAACTGCCGCACCGCGTAGCTCATCATGCTGGGCCGCCACAGCCCGCCGAAAATGCGCTCATAGTCTGCCGCGCTGTTGACTTTCACCGGCTCGTCCAGCGGGCCTTTCCAGGCGCGGCCGACGAACGCCGTGATCGAGGTGGCCACACCGGTGATCGTGCGGACGCCACTCGGAATCTCTTCGATGTAAACTCCCGGATAACTCAGTGCCGCTGGCATCGCTCATCCTCCTTTTTCGTTTTCAAACGAATCGATTTACGTCGGTTACTTCGCCGGTGCCTGGGCGAGAAAGTTTTCAATCTCGCTCAACTTTTCCTTGTTCAAGCTATAGATCTGCTCCGCCTCTCGTATTCTTCGGCAGCTAAGCCAGCCCCGCGCGGTCATCGACTCTAAAGCTGCCGTGACTTCCTCGATCCGCCAGCGGTTTGGGCTCGCGGGAAACCACCATTTAAGGATGCCGCCCGCGGTATCCTTGGCGTCGGGATGCGCGTTGTAGTACGCGAGGATTTCTCTTTGCAGGTCTTCCTGTCTTGTGTCTGGGTTTGTGTCTGGGTTTTCCGTGATCGTCGGCTGCCCCAACGAAGGTTTCACCTACAAGCGCGCGAGCAAAAGCAACGCCAAAGCACAAACCCGTAGCTGCGATGAAAGTTTGTGAGTTTCGCGCGCTACCCTCGTAGCTGCTGCGACAAATCGACCGCGGCGTGAAGGAAGCAGGATTATGATTTTGCAGATTGTCCGATAAGTTGAAGCTGCGGCGAATTGACCGCAGAGCGCGGCGGATGCGCCGCAGAGGTGCGCGATCAAAGTTTGAAAGAAGCGCGATCGAGCGAATATTTCTTGACGAGGCGTTGTAACGTGCGGCGATCTTTACCGGCGGCTTTGGCCGCCTGGGTGATATTTCCCTGGTGGCGCGCCAGCAGATCGGCAACGTAACTGCGTTCGAATTCGCCGATCACAAAGGTTTTCGCGCGCCGCAGCGACTCATGCCGGAAGCGATCCTTCGATTCGCCTTCCGGTAGGTCGATATCGGCGGCGTGCAAAATCCCTCCGCTCTTGAGCAGCGCCGCTCGTTGCATCACCGCCTGGAGCTCGCGCACATTGCCCGGCCACGAGTAGCCGCACAGCTTCTGCCGCGCGGCTTCGGACAGTCGCGGGCACGCTGGGTTTTCACGATCGCCGTACTGGTCTAGAAAATATTCGGCGAGAACGATTACGTCGGCACCGCGCTCACGCAGGGGCGGCAACTCCACCGTGAGCACGTTCAAACGGTAAAACAGATCGACGCGAAATTGCTTGAGGCGCACTTTCTCGTTCAGATCGCAGTTGGTAGCGGCGATCACACGCACGTCGGCAAACGAAGACCGGGCCGAGCCCAGCGGCCGATACTCGCCGTTCTGGAGAACGCGCAGCAGTTTGATCTGCGCCGACGGGCTGAGCGTATCCACTTCGTCGAGAAAAAGTGTCCCGCCTTCCGCTTCCGCGACCAAGCCTTGTTCCGCCGACGAAGCGTCGGTAAAGGCACCCTTGTTGTGACCAAAGAGTTCGTTCTCGAAGAGATGATCAGGTAAAGCGCCGCAATTGATGGGAATAAACGGCTTGGAATGGCGCGGCCCGCGATAATGGATCGCCCGCGCGACCAGCTCTTTACCGCTGCCGGTTTCGCCGCAGATCAGCACGGCGGCGGCACTACGCGCGAGACTCGCGGTTTTTTCGATGACCCGTGAGAAAGCCGGGCTTTGCCCTACGAGCGGTAAATCCGCCAGGTTTTCGGTTCCGGCCTGCGTAATCGCGCTGCACCGCAAAGAAAGAATCCGCTCGCTCCGCAATGGCAATTCATTCGTCAACGCGGAACAAAACAGGAAGTCGT
>Ga0310810_10001534_pt1 | contig 24387 bp, 18 predicted proteins | sample NCmetagenome_FD_207641 | JGI IMG/M metagenome (GOLD analysis project Ga0310810, IMG submission 207641) | Soil microbial communities from experimental microcosm in Duke University, North Carolina, United States - NC | ecosystem: Engineered > Artificial ecosystem > Soil microcosm > Unclassified ... | reverse complement strand
GCGGACCCGCGCCGAGGCGCTGGGCTGGCAGGTCGCCATCGGCGACCCCATGGGAGATATCGATCCTGCAGCGATTTTTGGTGCTCTTTTCCAATACCCCGGCACATTCGGCGAGGTTCGCGATTTCCGCGAGCCGATCGCGAGGCTAAAGGCTGCGGGTGCGATCTCGGTATTGGCGGCAGATCCGCTCGCGCTGACACTGATCAAACCGCCGGGCGATCTCGGCGCTGATATTGCCGTCGGTTCGACGCAACGCTTCGGCGTGCCGATGGGCTATGGCGGCCCGCACGCCGCCTATATCGCGACGCGGGACGTCCACAAGCGTGCGCTGCCGGGCCGGCTCGTCGGCGTTTCGGTCGACAGCCGCGGAAACAAGGCTTACCGACTGGCGCTTCAGACCCGCGAACAGCACATCAGGCGCGAGAAAGCGACATCGAATATCTGTACGGCCCAGGTCCTGCTTGCCGTGATCGCTTCGATGTACGCGGTCTATCATGGTCCCGAGGGCTTGAAAGCGATTGCGCGCCGCGTGCACGAGACGGCCTCCCAGCTGAGGGCCGGCCTCGTGGCGCTGGGCTGGACCGTTGGCGCGGGGGCGTTTTTCGACACGATCACCGTCGAGGTCGGCGAGCAGCGTGCGGCCGTTCTCGAACGCGCCGTCGAAAGCGGGATCAACCTGCGCGACATTCCCTCGTGCCGCGGCAGGTCGTGCATTGGCATCAGTTGCGATGAAACGACGACGATGGAAGTGGTCCAGAGGGTGTTGTGCGCGTTCGGCGATGCCCCGGCCAACTCGGCCAAACGGGCCAACAGGATGGCCCGGGGCGACGTGGAGATTCCGGCGGGGCTGCGCCGCGACAGCAACTTTCTGACCCATCAGGTCTTTCATCAGTATCGGTCGGAAACGGAACTGTTGCGTTATATGCGCCGCCTCGCCGACTGCGATCTTGCGCTCGATCGGAGCATGATTCCGCTCGGGTCCTGCACCATGAAGCTCAACGCCACCGCCGAAATGATTCCGTTGACTTGGCCGGAATTCGCCAACCTCCATCCGTTTGCGCCGGCGTCGCAGGCCAAGGGGTACGCCGCCGTCATCGCCGAGCTCGACACGACTCTGCGTGTGATCACGGGCTATGATGCGATTTCGTTCCAGCCCAATTCCGGTGCGCAGGGAGAATATGCGGGTCTGCTGGCTATCCGCGCGTATCACCGCAGCCGCGGTCAGGGGCACCGCGTCGTTTGCCTGATTCCGGCATCCGCGCACGGCACTAACCCCGCCTCTGCGCACATGGCGGGCATGGACGTCGTGGTGGTGAATTGTGACAGCAGCGGAAACATCGACTTGTCCGATCTGCGCGCCAAGGCGGACGTCCATGGCGATCGCCTGGCGGCGATCATGATCACGTATCCTTCGACCCATGGCGTATTCGAGCCGGAAGTGCGCACGATCTGCGAGATCGTTCACGGCCGTGGCGGGCAGGTCTATCTCGACGGCGCGAACCTGAACGCGCAGGTCGGCCTGGCGCGCCCGGGCGACTATGGCGCCGATGTCAGCCACGTCAATTTGCACAAGACGTTCTGCATACCCCACGGCGGTGGCGGCCCCGGCATGGGGCCGATCGGCGTGAAGGCGCATCTCGCGCCATTTCTCCCAGGGGACCCGCAGCAGCCGGGCGCGCCGGCGTCGGTTGGTCCGATATCCGCGGCCCCATACGGGTCAGCGTCGATCCTGCTCATTTCCTGGATTTATTGTCTGCTGATGGGTGGCAAGGGTTTGACCGCGGCCACCAAGGTCGCCATCCTCAACGCGAACTATGTCGCCGCGCGCCTTCAGGCGCACTATCCGCTGCTCTACAAGGGTCGCTTCGGTCGCGTCGCGCATGAATGCATCATCGATGTACGCCCTCTGAAAAATACGGCGGGGGTGAGCGTGGACGATGTCGCGAAGCGGCTCATCGACTACGGATTTCACGCGCCGACGATGAGCTTCCCCGTCGCGGGAACCTTGATGATCGAACCAACGGAATCGGAGTCCAGACACGAGATCGATCGGTTCTGCGACGCAATGATCGCCATCCGCGATGAAATCCGGGCGATCGAAGAGGGGCGGATGTCGCGCGAGAATAACCCGCTCAAGCATGCGCCGCACACCGCGCTCGATCTGGCGGAGGACAACTGGAGTCGGCCCTATTCGCGGCGTCAGGCCTGCTTTCCCGCCGCGCTATCGGCTAGCAAGTATTGGCCACCGGTGAACAGGATCGACAACATCTACGGCGACCGTAACCTGATCTGCACTTGTCCACCGATCGAGGAGTACGCGACGGCAGCCGAGTAGCCGTCACGTCCGGATGCATCCGACCGTCCATCCTTGCAAAACGTTGTGCGATGAGGGACGCGCACCGCGGTAAGCTAAAGTCTTACCCCCGCGGCCTCGAGGATGGAGCGGGCACGCGCGCGCTGATCGTCGGAGATGGTCAGACGTTCGGCGAAATCGCGTCCCGTCGGGCGGGTCGCATCGATGCCCATCTTGGTTAAGGTGAAGGTCTGCGGGTCCGACGTCGGGTCCAGGATCGCACCCTTTGCGCCGGGGATGAATATGATGTCCTTCTCCGCGCGCACGCGCGTTGCCACCGCCCACATGACGTCGTTGATGTTGAAGATGTCGACATCGTCGTCCACCACGATCACGTATTTGGTGTAAAGCTCGGTGCCGAGCGTGGCCATGATCGCCATCTGCGGCTCGCCCTCGGCGATCTTCTTCATGGAGACGAAGGCCATGAAAGCGCCGCAAGTGGTATGCGGGACATGCACCGCCCGCACGTTGGGCAGGTTGCGACGCAGGGCATTGAGGATCTCGCCTTCGCGGGTGATGCAGGACACCAAGATGTGATCCCGTGACATGCCCGAGGTGACGCTGTGCAACATGGCGTCACGGCGCATGCGAATTCGGTGTGCCACGAACACGTTCTGCGTGCTGCGGTACGACGCATAGCCGGTGAACTCACCGAACGGACCTTCGGGCTCGTGCACATTGGCGAGGATTTCGCCTTCGATGATGATCTCGGCCCCCGCGGGCACTTCGAGACCATTCACGCCGCAGCGCGCGAGCCGGTACGGCTCGCCGAACAGACCCCCGATAATCTCGAATTTTCGGACCTGCGGCGGATACGCGTAAACCATCGAGCCCATATAGTGCAGCGGATGGACCCCGAGCGTGATGACCGCGGGCAGCGATTCGCCGCGTTCTTCGGCGCGGCGGTGGAATTCATACAGCCGGCGGCGAGAATGCAGCGAGACGCCCAGCCGGTTCTTGTCCTTGAGCATCAGGCGGTGAAAACCTGTCGTGTCGATGCCGGTCACGGGGTCGCGGGCGACGATCTGGCCGGCGGTGATGTAGGGCGCCGCATCGACCGAGAATTGCAGCGGAATAGGCAGCTTCGTCAGGTCGACGTCATCGCCTTCGATGACCACGTCGTCCCATGCGCCGCGCTCTACGGTTTCGCAGGGAATATACTTCTGGCAACGTTCGCGAAATGCCGTCGGCAGGTTCCCCGGTTCCGCACCGAGGCAGGCAGCCAACAGCTTGCGATTGCCGGCGACATTGGTCACGAGCTGCATGCCGCTGCCACGCACATTCTCGAACACGACGACAGGGCTCTTTCCCGCCTGATCGAGCTCGAACACCAGGGCAGTCGAATCGAAACGCAAGTCGATCGGCTGACGGATCCGCAACAATTCGTCTGGATATTCGGTTTCCACCAGGCGCAAGAAGCCACGCAGGCTTTGGCTATCGTGGTCGACGTTCCCTCTCACGGATTTCCCCCAACGGAATGAGCCTGTGGTCTAGATGATAGTACCTTTGGGGGTGCGGAAATGACAGCGATAACTCTGTCGCGCGCCCCACAGGACAGGGCGGTCAGCGGGTGAAGGTGAGCACAAGATCATGCTTGCTTGGGGCGCCAATAGCGTCCGTGCTCGTCTCGCTCGAGGGCATGGCGCGTGCGAACGTCGCTCCAGGCCAGAAGCACCGCGCGGTACTTCTGGTCGCGGGTCGCGTCGAGTATGTCGCGAAAGTATGTAGGCTGTCGCAGACACTCCTCGATTCGCTTGACGAGCGCGGGATCTGCTTGGTCGCTGGCGCTCACAGATAGTCCTCCAGGCGCACTTCGCTCCGGAATGCGGGAACAATCCGTTCGTACCGAAATGCCGGAATGCCTTCAGGAATGGTCGCGTCGATGCCGAATTTCGCGGTCGTCGGGAGCTCGCCCGGCTTGAGGTCCCAGGGCCGCACGCTGGGGTCGACATGCTTTCCCTTCATGCCCGACAGGATGATGATGTCCTTGTCGGCCTGGCAGCGGAAAGTGACCGCCCATTCGACCTCATCGGGATTGTAGATATCGATATCGTCATCGGTGACGATCGCTTGCTTCACCACCGGCAGCGACAGCAGAGCCGCGAGCGCATTCCTGCCTTCACCGGCACGTTTCTTGATCGCCGCGACAACCGACCAGCCGCAGCAGCCACCTTCGGTTGCACGCACGCCCGCAACCTGGATCCCCGCGAGCCCCAGCACCCGCCGGCACGCCGCCTCGGTCGCGGGCCCATTCAGCCAGTCGTTTTCCCACGGCATTTGCAGCGCGTAGAAGATCGGGTTGCGGCGGTGCGTGATTGCACCGACGCGAAACAGCGGATTGTGCTTCAGATCGCCCTGCATGCCAGCGAATTCGCCGAACGGCCCCTCGTCGGCGGTCCAGCCGTTGGGCAGCAGTTCGCCTTCCAGCACGATCTCCGCATTCGCCGGCACCATCACGTCCACGGTCTTGGCGCGTACGAGATGCGCGGGCTCGCCACGCAACCCTCCCGCAATCTCCATTTCGTTCAGCCCGGCGGGGGCTTTATAGGCGGCCGCCATGTGCTCGAATGCATGCACGCCGATCGCGATAGCCACGGGGAGGAGCTGTTTGCGCTCGTAGGTCCGGGTGTAGTACCGACGCAGGTCGGAGGCCGTGAACAGATCCATGGCCATTTCCCGACGCGTGCGGAACATCAGCCGGTAGCATCCGGCATTCGGCCCCAACTCGGGATCGTCGGCGAAGGCAACGCCGCCGGAAATGTAGGGACCGCCGTCCTTCTCATGCATGAACGGGATGGGCAGCGTCGTGAGGTCGACGTCGTCGCCCGTCGAGACAACCTCTTGGCACGGCGCGTCGTTAACGAGGACCGGCGATAGCGGGCGCGCCACGGCGGTGGCAAAGCGGCTGCCAAGCTCAGCTACCGGCCAGTCCAGAGCGGATGCCAGTCGGTCGCGGGTCCAATACAGACCCCCGACAACCGGAATGTCGTAATCTTCAACCGCCTCACAGAGGATGGCGCTTGGAGCTTGGCCGCACAGGGCGGTGATGTGGCGTGGGCTGATCGTCTTGGAGACCCGCCGCAGGTGGCCCTCGCGCTCCATGCGTGCAAGCATGCCGCGAAAGTCCTCGTTGCGCCGGTCCTCCTCCGTTCTGCGCGCTGCCATGCCTGCTTGCTCCGCAAATGGCTCGGCATGAAGCGAAGCCACGCAAGATGTTCAACACTAGTACATGCTAAAGGTCCGTCCCGACAAGTCCAAGACGCGGCGGGGCTATTTCACCGGGTGTGCCGGTCACGAGCTGCTGCCACGCGCGCAATTGACAGCGCCGAGCACCGTCGGTCTATTCAACGGACCTCGGCATTGCCTTTGCAGATTTGGCTTCGCCATCGGCGATGGAATCTTGCGCAATAGGTGCATGATGAGCGCAGCAAAAATCATGGAGTGCTTAATGCCGTCAGCCACCACAACCATGGCGTCAACCGCGCGTCGGCCGCTTGCTCGCGTGAACGGGCTCAACCGGCGGGTCATATGGGGGGCGATGCTCATCACAGCGCCTATGCTGGTATCCGGAGCGACTCTCGCGCGTGCGACGGATTGGCCGGCAAAGCCCGTGACGGTGGTCGTCGGCTATGCCGCCGGCGGCAACACCGACGTCATGGCACGCATGGCGAGCAAGAAGCTTTCCGAGGATCTCAAGCAAAGCTTTATCGTCGAGAATAGAATCGGGGCGGGCGGTGCGCTTGCCGCCGCCTACGTGGCGCAGGCCGCTCCGGACGGCTACACGCTGTTCTTCGCTGCTGCTCCGCAAATCGCCATCGTGCCGCAGCTGCAAAAGGTGAACTACGATCCGAAGAAGGATTTTGTCCCGGTCAGCGTCTTCGGCACTGGCCCTTTCATTCTCGGCATCAACTCCTCAATTCCGGCCAAGACGATTGCCGAGTTCGTGGCCTATGCGAAAGCCCGCAAGATCAACTACGGATCAAGCGGCGTTGGCTCCGTCGCCCACCTCGCTGCCGCGCTGTTCGTGAACCGCGCCGGCCTCGATGCGGTGCACGTGCCCTTCCGCGGCAGCGGACAGGTGACGGCGGCGCTGCTCGGCGGGCAGATCGATATGTTCTTCGGCAATGCATCGGATCTTGTTCCGCAGGTCGAGAGCGGCAAGGTGACGCTGCTGGGAGTCGCGACGCCCCGGCGGATGAAACAGCTTCCGAACGTACCGACGATCGGCGAAACTTATCCGTCCACGTCGCTCGAAAGTTGGAACGGGTTCCTGGCGCCGGCCAAGACACCGCCAGAGATCATCGACAAGCTTGCCACGCACGTCATCGCGGCGGCGCGCGACCCCGCCACCGCTGCGCAGTTGGCGGCGCTCGGTATCGAGCCGAACGGCACCACGCCGGAAGAATTCGCGGCTCAGATCAACCGGGAGCAGCCGCAGTTCGACGACGCGATCAAGGCTGCCAAGCTGCAGCCGGAATAGCGTCGCCGCCGGTTTCAACCGCCCGGAATGACGCCTTGCGGGAGCGAGAAGCAGTACTTGGCGATATCGCCCGCGCGCGTGTACCAGACCCGATCGTTGTGCTTGTGTCCGACGCAGTGCTTGATGGCCTGTCGCAGCGGCCGCAGCCGGAACGGCTGGCCGACGATGAACCCATGCAACGCCAGCGCAAACACCAGCGGCTGGCGCTCGGACTGTTCCAGCAATTCCTCGAACTGATCGACGATCATGTCGGCGAACTCGCGGCCGGTGTGATCGCGGTGCACCTGCGAGCCGGCATCGTTCAATTCCATCGGGTAGGGGACCGACAGCAACGGGCCGGCGCGCGTCTGCATCCAGATCGGCTGGTCGTCGAGCGGCCAGTCGAGCAGATGGGTATAGCCGGCCTCCTTCAGCAGATCGGGCGTGACGTTCGATTCGAGCGCGCCCGGGCCCATCCAGCCCGTCGGCCTCACGCCGACGTGCTCCTCGATGATCTCGGTGCATTCCTTGATCGCGCGCGTCTCGTCATGTTCCCACATCGGGCGCAGCAGTTCGGCATTGGTGCGGCCGTGGCCCAGCACGTCGTCGCCGCGCGCTCTGATCTTGTCGACGATGTCCGGGTAATGATGGCAGACGCTGCTGTTCAAGAGCACCGATGCCGGCAGCTTCAACTCGTCCAGGATCTCGAACAGGCGCCAGTTGCCGACCCGATTGCCATAGTCGCGCCAGGCGAAATTTCGCGAGTTTTGCTGCCCGCTGCGATTGGACGGATCCATCCCGATGCCGGTGCCGAATGCGAAATGTTCGATATTGAGGGCGATATAGAAGGCGAGCCGTTTGCCGCCCGGCCACGCATAGTCCGGACGCTTGACGATCGGCGAATAGGCGTATCGTTTGTGGGCGGGCAGCTGGAGCATTGGTCCTCCTATTTCGAAGCTGGTACGTCGCGACCGGCGGATGGATCGTGGGCCATGCTAGTCCGGTCGGCTCCGCAGGCAAGTTCATCTGTCGGCAGGCCGCGGCGCGTTTCACGCCAACGTCCGTGCCGGCAGATCAAACAAGCGTGAAATTGAAGGCGGAGCCCGGTCCGGGCGGCGTCCGAACGTCGAGGCCGCTGCATGCCTCGACGTCGCAAGCGACGATCGCTATTCGCCCTTGATCCCCATGACCTTCACGGCATCCGCGAACACCTGCTTGTCGGCCTTGAAGCGTTCAGCCACTTGCCCCGGTGTGGTGCCGCCCGGCACGATCCCGCTCTGCACCAGCTTCTCTCTGACCGATGGGGTGTTGACGGCCTCGATCGAAGCCTCGACCAGTTTGTCGACGATTTCCTTCGGCGTCCCGGCCGGCGCCATGAAGCCGTTCCATGAGCCGAATTGAAAGCCGGGAAATGTTTCGGCGACCGCGGGCAGGTCCGGTGCCTGCGGAATCCGGCTCGGCGTCGCGACTGCGAGCAACTTGATCTTCCCGCCGTTGAGATGAGGCAGCATCTCTGACGCGTTGCCGAAGTACATGTCGACGTGACCTGCAAGAAGATCGCCGATGGCTTGCACGCCGCCTTTGTAGGGCACTAGCGTCATCTCCAGCCCGGTTCGGGCAATCAGCACGCCCGCCGCGATCGCCGTCACGGTTTGAATGCCGACACCGGCGTAGGTCAGCTTGCCTGGGCGCGCTCTCGCATAGTCGATGAATTCCTGCAGCGAGTTAACCGGCATGTCGCCTTTCACGCCGAGGATTTGCGGGCCGGTTCCGAACTCGGTGATCGGGATCAGATCCTTGTCCGGATCGTATCCGACCTTCTGCAGGAGCGGCGCCAGCACCAGCTGCGAACCAGCTCCGAACAGGAATGTGTAGCCGTCGGGCGTCGACCGAGCCACTTGCGCCGCACCGGTAATGCCGCCGGCGCCGCCGCGATTCTCGATGACAAAAGGCTGACCGAATTTCGCCGACAGCCTTTCCGCGGCGGGGCGCGCCATCATGTCGGTGTTTCCGCCGGCCACGAACGGCACGATGATCGTCACCGGTCGCGTCGGCCAGTCCGATGCTTGCGATGCGCAGGGTGAGAGCGCGGCGAGCGCGACCGCGATCACCAGGGTCGATGGTCGCCGATGGGGGAGGGGAGTGGCGGGGCGCGCCCGGGCGCCTCTGGGCGAAAAGATTGCAGTGGCGCGAAGCGAATTGAGCAAATGGTGCATGGGTGGTGTCTCAACCTCTCGATGACTGGTTCCTGACCTCCCTTCGTTTGTCGTTGCCTGCCCTCATGCATCTTTCAGGCCACACGCGGGATGCACGGAGCTGCTGCGCCGCGCTCAGGTGCGACGCCTCGCACGCGGGCTGGTCGCACAGACGACGTGCAGCTGCTGCGCAAGAAGCGCGCGCGACTCACCGCGAATGGAACTCAACCACTGATCGAGGGAAATGATCGCAGGCCCGCGGCCGCGCCGTTCCGGATCAGGCGTCTTGGAGCCGTTGTGACGATGGGGCCGCTTCGCCCGCAATCATCGTGCGAATGCGGCTTGGCCGCGTCGGCGAGGATTTCGAGTTTTGGCAGAACGTCCTTTGGCATCGATTTCAATCAAATGTTCTTTTTTTGTTCTTTTGCGGGAAAGGGCTGAGAGGCCGAACCCGACCCGCAGCCGGATGATAGCTTTTCTCCGGGGCTGGGGCGGATGTGCGGCGCGTAGATGCGACCGGCCTGCGCGCTGGCTTACCTCCCGTCGTAGCGTTTTCGCGCGCCAGCTTGTGTGCTAGGTGGCGGTTTCGCCTCGTGCGTGCCGCCAATATGAGAGTACATGGATCACCGTTTCTCCATTGCACCGATGATGGAATGGACCGACCGGCACTGTCGGTTCTTCCATCGCCTGCTTACGCGCCGGGCGCTGCTCTACACCGAGATGATCACCACCGGGGCGGTGCTCAACGGCGATCGCGCTCGGCTGCTGGCGTTCGACCCGGCCGAGCATCCGCTCGCGCTGCAACTCGGCGGCAGCGATCCTCAGGCTCTGGCGCAATGTGCGCGCATCGCCGAAGATTTCGGCTTCGACGAGGTCAACCTGAATGTCGGCTGCCCGTCGGATCGGGTGCAGGAGGGCCGCTTCGGCGCCTGCCTGATGGCGGAACCCGCGCTCGTCGGCGACTGCGTCGCCGCCATGACCGGCAGCGTCAAGCTGCCGGTGACTGTCAAATGCCGTATCGGAATCGACGAGCAGGACCCGGAGGAGGCGCTCGAAGCGCTGACCCATGCGGTGAAACGCGCCGGGGTCGCCGCGCTCATCGTGCATGCCCGCAAGGCCTGGCTCGGTGGTCTTTCCCCGCGCGAGAATCGTGACGTGCCTCCCCTCGACTACGGCCGCGTCCACCGGCTCAAGGCTGCGCACCGAGGTCTCCCCGTCGTGCTCAACGGCGGCATTGTCGATCTCGATCAGGCCGCGGGTCATCTTGAGCGCCTCGACGGCGTCATGATGGGTCGCGCCGCCTATCAGGAGCCGTGGCGTCTGATCGATGTCGATCCCCTGCTGTACGGTGCGCCCGCCCGCTATGCGTCGCCGGGAGCGGCGGCCGAGGCGCTGATCCCCTATCTCGAACGGGAGCTCGTGCGCGGCTCGCGGCTTCACGCCATGACCCGGCACGTGCTCGGCTTGTTCCGAGGCATCCCGGGCGCGCGTGCGTTCCGCCGCCACCTTGCAACCGAGGCGGTGAAACCGGGCGCGAGCGCTCGCACCTTCCGCGATGCGCTCGCCCTCGTGGTGGACATGGACGCGCCAATGGCGCGCATCGCCGCCGCTTGATTCCCGCCAGTCTTTCGGGCCGTGGCCTTTCCGGAGCAGGGATATGATCTTGGGCGTGCCCGCGAGTGAGCTGCTGCTGCTTGCGGCCCTGATCATCGTTGGCGGTTTCATCACCGGCATCTTGGCCGGCCTTTTTGGCATCGGCGGCGGCGCGCTCATCGTGCCGGTCTTGTACGAAGTCTTCCGCGCGCTCGACGTGCCGGATGAGGTGCGCTTCCAGCTTTGTGTCGGCACGTCGATTGCGATCATCGTGCCGACGAATGTGCTTTCGTTCCTCACGCACCGCGACAAAGGCGCGGTGATGATGGACGTGGTACGCGCATGGGCGCCGCCCGCGGTGATCGGCGTTGCGGTCGGTTCGGCGATCGCGGCGTTCGCACCAGCCGCAGTGCTCAAGCTCGCGTTCGTCCTGGTCGGGAGCGTGATCTCCTTCAAGCTGCTGATGGGGCGTGACGACTGGCGCCTCGCCGACGACCTGCCCGGGCGTGGCGGCATGACCGTCTACGGCTTTTTCGTCGGGCTTGCGGCCTCGTTGATGGGCATCAGCGGCGGCTCGATCTCCAACATGATCCTGACGCTTCACGGCAAGTCGATGCACAGCGCGGTCGCGACCTCGGCCGGCCTTGGCGTGCCGATCACGATTGCCGGGACCGTCGGCTATATCCTTGCCGGTCTGCCGCAGCAGTCGCTGATGCCGCCGCTGTCGCTGGGATTCGTCTCGCTGATCGGGTTTGCGCTGATGGCACCGGTGTCGAGCTTCACCGCGTCCTACGGCGCCCGCCTGGCCCATGCGCTGTCGAAGCGGCGGCTCGAGGTGGCTTTCGGCTGCTTTCTGCTGATCGTCTGCGTACGCTTTGCCGCGAGCCTGATCGGATGACCGTCACGGATAGCCGCGCATGAGGAGCTTGTCGCCGCGCACCTCCCAGCTCTCCAGCCGGTTGAGGAAGCTCATGCCGAGCAGGTTCGTGCGCAACTGTCCCGGCTGCGCGATCAATGCAGGCACGGAGCGCTCGGTGATGTTGCCGATCGAGAGGCGGTCGAGCGTCACCGGCGCGGCGCGTCCGCGGCCATTGGCGGTGTCGACTTGGACCGAATAGTTGAGCACTTCGAGCGGGAGGCCCGCCGCCTTCGCGGCTTCCTGGGTGAGGACGACCGAGCTCGCGCCGGTATCGAGCACCATCGCGACGCGCGCGCCATTGACTTGGGTTGTGACCGCGAAGCCGCCGCCACCGCCCCGCGCGATTTCGACCGTGCGACCCCTGGTCGCGGCGCGGCCGGGCATGAGTTCGGCCATCACGCGGTCGGCGACGTCGCGCAGTTCGAAGCGGTAGGTGTAGCCAAGCACCAGGAGCAGCGCGATGGCCGTCCAGATGAGCACCGATTCGAGGGCATGGGAGAAACGCTGGCGAAACAGCGCGAGCGCGATGAGCCCGATCAGAACCACCGCCGTAATCTTCGTTTCGAGCGAGGCGTTTTCGAGATGCGCGAGTTCGTCGAGGGCGGCCTCATTCTGCCGCAGGACGAGGATGAGCACGGCAATTGTCAGCGCGGCGAGCAGGATCCAAAGGAGGCGGCGCACGAACGGTGTCCTCACGCCGAGTCGGCGCAGTGCCGGCCAAGCGCCGCAAGGCGTCGCGGCAGCTCGGCCATGATGCGCACCCGATCGGCGCTGCTCAATCGACTCCAGGCCTCGATTTCGGCAAGAGTGCGCCCGCACCCGATGCAAAGCGCCGAGATCGGATCAAGCGTGCACACTTTGTTGCAAGGGCTCTCAATGCCGCTCATGATTCGTCATGAAATATGCTGCGGCAAGATAAGGACGCCAGCGGGGAAGGCAATCGCCCGTGGCGCGCCGCCTTGCGCCCGGCGTCACGGTGGCCGCCGCGCTCGGCCGGACGGCGGTCCGGGACGGATCGGCAGGCCGCTCACCTTGACCACGCCCGTCAGGGCCGTTTTGGGAGTGTATAAGAGGTAATTTACAACCGCACGTCCATATGATGGAATATTGCGGGCGCGAAGCAAGGCGGTCCACATGAAGCTCTACGACGGCGGTCGGGCGCCCAATCCGCGGCGCACGCGGATTTTCCTGGCCGAGAAGAACATTCAACTCCCTATGGAGCAGGTGGACCTTGGTGCCATGCAGCATAGATCCCCGGCTTATGCCGCGGTCAACCCGCTCATGCGAGTCCCGGCGCTGGTGCTCGATGACGGCATGGTGATCACGGAATCGATCGCGATCTGCCGCTACTTCGAAGCACTGCAGCCCGATCCGCCGCTGTTTGGACGCGGCGCCTTGCAGATTGCGCAGATCGAGATGTGGAACCGGCGTCTTGAGCTGCATTTCTTCTTCCCGGTGTCGCACGTTTTTCGCAACTCGCATCCGGCGATGAAGGAGATGGAAGTGCCGCAGGTGCCGGCCTGGGCCGAGGCCAACAAGCCGCGCATTCGAGAGTTCATCACCCTGCTCGATGCCGAGTTGAAGCATCGTCCCTTCGTTGCCGGCGATACATTCTCGGTCGCGGACATTACCGGTCTGGTCGCCGTGGACTTCATGAAGCCGGCGAAGCTCGCGGTGCCGGACGAACTCACCAACCTCAAGCGCTGGCACGCCGATGTTTCCGCTCGGCCGAGCGCGTCGGCCTGAGCATGCGTCTGACCATCGTAGGATCGGGCGATGCCTTCGGCTCCGGCGGCCGGTTCAACACGTGTTTCTTCCTCGAATCGGCGAAGGGCACGCTCCTGGTTGATTGCGGAGCCTCGTCGCTGGTCGCGCTGAAAGCGCATCGCCTCGATCCCAATCGTGTCGACGGCATCGTGCTTTCGCATCTGCATGGCGACCATTTCGGTGCGCTTCCGTTTCTCCTGCTCGATGCCCAGTTCCTCGCCCAGCGCGAACGGCCGCTGTTGATCGCGGGACCACCAGGCACGCGGACACGGCTCGATGCGGCCCTAGACGTCTTCTTTCCCCGCTCCTCCACGAACAAATGGCGGTTTTCGTGGAAAGTGATGGAGATCGAGGTGGGTCGGGAGACTGACGTGCTGGGACATTCGGTAACGACCACGGAGGTGGTGCACTACTCGGGCGCCCCGTCGACGGCGTTGCGCCTCTCCGACGGCAAGGCGCTGTTTGCCTATTCCGGCGACACCGAATGGGTCGAGGCACTGGTCGCTGTCGCCGACAACGCCGATCTCTTCATCGTCGAGTGCTATGGCTATTCGGGCCATATGCCGGGCCACCTCAGCTGGGAAGTTCTCAAGCCGCGGCTGCCCGATCTGCGCGCGCGGCGGACCATGCTGACCCATATGAATCCGACCATGCTCTGCCATCTCGACGAGGTCCGCGCCGCCGGCGCGCTGGTCGCGGAGGATGGCGCGGTCATGGAGTTCTGACCGCCGGACGCTTGCGTTCACCGCTCCAGTCGCGCGATGAGACTCGATGTATCCCAGCGGCGGCCGCCCATCGTCTGCACTTCGGCGTAGAACTGGTCGACCAACGCGCTTACCGGCAGGCTCGCGCCGTTCTTGCGCGCTTCCCCCAGGCAGATAGACAGATCCTTGCGCATCCAGTCGACGGCAAAGCCGAAGTCAAACTTGCCGGCCGCCATGGTCTTGTAGGGATTCTCCATTTGCCAGGATTGCGCCGCTCCCTTGGAGATGGTCGCGATCACCGCCTCGACGTCGAGCCCCGCCTTCTTGGCGAAGTGAATGCCCTCGGCCAGGCCCTGCACCAGACCGGCGATGCAGATCTGGTTGACCATCTTGGTCAGTTGCCCCGCGCCGGCCGGGCCGAGCAGCTTGCACATGCGGGCATACGCCGCGATCACCTTCTCGGCGCGGCCATAGGGGTCGGCATCGCCGCCGCACATCACGGTCAGCACGCCGTTCTCGGCCCCGGCCTGGCCGCCGGAGACGGGAGCGTCGACGAAGTCGAAGCCGCGCTTCTTCGCCTCGGCATGGAGCTCGCGCGCGATCTCGGCCGAAGCCGTGGTGTGGTCAACGAACACCGCGCCCTTGTTCATGCCGTGGAACGCGCCGTTGGTCCCGAGCGTGACCTCGCGCAGATCGTTATCATTGCCGACGCAGCACATGACGAAGTCCTGGCCCGCGGCGGCCGCTTTGGGCGTAGACGCGCTGAGGCCGCCGTGCCGTCCGACCCACTCTTCCGCCTTGGCCGCGGTACGGTTGAAAACCGTCAGGTCATGACCGCCTTTGTTCTTGAGGTGGCCGGCCATGGGATAGCCCATGACGCCGAGACCGAGAAAAGCAACTTTCGCCATCCTGTCCTCCTCCGGGCGCACTGCCAGGCGGCTGCGCCGATACCTATATGGCAAGTGATTGCGACGGCCCGGGTCCGAGGTCAACGGTGATCGCGTTGACCGAGCCCGCGCGGCCCTTATGGTGTCGCTCGAAAAGCCGGGGGGCCGGCGGAGAACATGTCATGGCGTTGACCAAAGAGCAGGTGCTCGCAAGCCTCGAGGGTGTCAAAAGCCCCGAAGGCATCCCGCTGCCCAAGACCGGCGCGCTTTCGGAGGTGGTCGCGAGCGATGGCAAAGTGTTCTTCTCCATCTCGGTCGATGCCGCGGAGGTGAAGGCTTGGGAGGCCGTGCGCAAGCGCGCCGAGGACGCGGTGCGCGCGCTGCCGGGCGTGCAATCCGCGCTCGTCGCGCTGACCGCGGAGCGCAAGGCGGGCGCGCCGTCCGCCCGCCCGCAGGGCGGGGCACCCGCAGGCGCGCGCGCGGCTCCGCGCGGCGAATCCATGCAAGGCGTGCCGGGGGTCGAGGCCATCATCGCGGTTGCCTCCGGCAAGGGTGGGGTCGGCAAATCGACCACCGCCGTGAACCTCGCGCTTGGACTTGCGGCGCTTGGACTGCGGGTCGGTATCCTGGACGCCGATATCTATGGTCCGTCGCTGCCGAAGCTGCTTGCCATCAAGGAACGGCCGCAGACGCTCGGCGGCACCCGCCTGAAGCCGATCACCCGCTACGGGCTCACCGTCATGTCGATCGGCTTCCTCATCGACGAGGAGACGCCGATGATCTGGCGCGGGCCGATGGTGATCTCGGCCCTCACCCAGATGCTGCGCGAGGTCGAGTGGGGCACGCTCGATGTCATGGTGGTGGACATGCCGCCCGGCACCGGCGATGCCCAGCTCACCATGGCCCAGCAGGTTCCGCTCAAGGGCGCGGTTATCGTTTCCACGCCCCAGGACCTCGCGCTGATCGACGCCCGTCGCGGCATTTCCATGTTCAAGCGCGTCAACGTGCCGGTGCTCGGCGTGGTCGAGAACATGAGCTACTTTCTCTGCCCGCAATGCGGCACGCGCTCCGACATTTTCAGCCACGGCGGTGCGCGCCACGAAGCCGAGAGGTTGGGCGTACCCTTCCTCGGCGAGGTGCCGCTGCACATGACGATCCGAGAAAAATCCGATGCCGGGCTTCCGGTGGTCGCGACCGAGCCTGACGGTCCGCTTGCAAAAATCTATCGTGACATCGCCGTCAAGGTGCGCGATCAGCTCAAGGGCGGAGCCGGTCGCGCCGCGCCGAAGATCGTGATCGAGGCTTGACGCGGCAAAGCCGGGCAGGGGACGGGCAAAGCGCGAGGGCGCCGCTCCATTCGGCGTCAGTCGCTGCGCCTGCCCACCCGGCGACGATCATTCAATCCTCGGCCCACATTCGCAGCAGGTTGGCGAACGATTTCGACATGAGATCGAATTCGGCCGATTTCCCTTCGCGCGCGAACAGCCGCCGGCGCGCCGTGTCGAGATCGAAGAGGAGCTCGCGGCGCGCGGGATCGCGCACGAAGCTTCGCGCCCACCCGACCGCGGCGAGCCTTGCGCCGCGTGTGACATCAGCGACGCGGTGGAGCGAGATGGCCGGATAGGCGACGAGGGCGCCGGCCTCAAGCTTGAAGGGCTCCTCGCCCGATGCGCTTTCGATGATCAGTTCGCCGCCGTCATAGCCCGTCGGATCGGACAGGAACAGCGTGAACGCGACGTCGACGCGCATCCCCTCCATCAACGCGTCGTCGACGTGGCTGCCGTAATGCATGCCGGCCTCATAGCGGGAAAACAGCAGGGTCGAGAGCGCCTTTGGCCTTGCCGCCAAGCGGAACAGCTCGTTGCCGAGAATGCGTTCGGCCACAAGCTTGCGCACGGTTTCGAGCGAGCGGTCGGACCCGAGCGCCTGCCGATTATTCTTCACGGTGCGCGCCGCAAAGCCCGCGGTGGCCTTCCCGTCAACGAACCGAGCGCGCTCGAGCGCGGCACGCACGGCCTCGCTCTCCTCGGCCGAGAGGACATTGGCAATCGCGATCCGCATCGGGGTCTCCTCGGCTTCCCCGCCATGATTCCGATTGAGGATCGAACACGCAATGGCGGTCTCGCGGCAAGCCCTGCCCGCCAGCCCTGCCTGCAAACCCTAGTCGCGGCGAGCCTTGGGGGTTTTCTAGAATGATGAGAAACTAAGACGTGACTGGACGGATTCAGGCCACGACCGTATGTATCCGCGCGCGATGTGCCTCTCCCATGGTGGGCCGCGCGTGACCGGACATATGGCGATCGAGCGGGGCGACCGCACCCTTCGTCGTCGGGATTTGTGATGAGAGCAAAAACCAAGATTTGGCTTGGTGTCGGAGCCTTCATGCTTGTGGGGACCGGTGCGACGAGCGCGGTTCCTCCGCTCGTTGCCGAAGCCACGTCCGGCGCAAATGGGCTGCCCACCTTACCGCCCGACTTCAGCACCCCGCCGACAGCATCGCGCGGGGTGGTCATTGCGGAACATGCCGGCCACGGCCAGGACGCGGGCGAGGGGGGTGAATCGCAAGGTCTCGCCAATCTGCCTCCCGAACTGGCTTTCGCCGTCAGGATCACGCTGCTGCGCGGTCACCTCCTGATCGGAGATGAACTGGTCAGGCAGCAGCAATGGAACGCCGCGCTGCCGCACTTCCTGCATCCGACCGAGGAAATTTACGGCGATATCAAGGATCAACTCGGCGAATACGGGGTCCCGCCGTTCGATGTTGCGCTCAAGACGCTCTCGGACGTCGTCAAGGCCAAGAAGGGGGGCGCCGACTACGCCAAGGCGCTCAAAGCCGTGAGTGATGCGCTCGCGAGCGCCGATGCCGCCATGAAAGCAAAGCAGGCCAATTGGCTTGGCTTTGTGGTCGAGGCGGCGGTAGAGGCGCTCAAGGCCGCGACCGGCGAATACCAGCAGGCCGTGGTGGGCGGCAGAATCGCCAAGCCGGTCGAATACCAGGACGCGCGCGGCTTCATCCTGCAGGCGGACCGCATGATTGAGAGCGTCGCACCCGATTTGCAGAAGAAGGATCCTGCGGCCCTCGATCAGGTGCGCGCCGGACTGGTGGAGCTGAAGAAGGCCTTTCCGTCCGCCATGCCGCCGCGGACGCCGGTCAAGGATTATGGCGGCGTGCTGGCCGACGTATCGCGCATCGAGCTCGCCGCCGGCAAGCTGATGTGACGGCCATGCCGGCGCGGCTAACAATGCGGCTGCTCGCCGCGGCGTTTTTCGCTGGCGGTGCGATCGGTGCGGGGGCGGCCCTCTTCATACGGCCGCCGATGCTGCACGCGGCGCCGGCCGCTCATCCTCCGGACGATCTCACGGCGCTCAAGGCCTCGTTCCGCCGGCCCGCGCAGGTGCCGTTTCCCGCCGACAACTCATTCTCGGAGCGAAAGCGCGCGCTCGGCGAAGCGTTGTTTCACGACAAACGGCTGTCCGTCGACGGCAGCCTGGCCTGTGCAAGTTGCCATGAGCGCGGCAAGGGCCTTGCGGACGGCAAGGTCGAAGGCCGCGGCGTCCCCGGCCGTCCGCTCAAGCGTCATACCCCCACCCTGTGGAATCTCGCCTGGTCTTCTCCGGTGTTTTGGGATGGGCGCGCCCGCAGCCTCGAGGAGCAGGTCGCCGGGCCGATCGAATCGCCCGACGAAATGGCGCAGCCAATGGCCGCGCTGGTCGCGCGCCTTGCCGCCGACCCCGTCACCGTGCGGGCGTTCGCGGATGCCTTTCCCGAGGCGCCGCGGGTCGATGCATCCAATCTCGCCAAGGCGATCGCGACCTATGAGCGGACCTTCGTGTCGCCCGACACGCGTTTCGACCGCTGGATCGCCGGCGACGAGCGGGCATTGACCGGCAACGAAATTGCCGGATTCAAACTCTTTACCGGCAAGGCGCGCTGCGTGAACTGCCACAGCGGCTTTGCCTTCACCGACTATGCGTTCCACGATATCGGGTTGCCGGGCGACGATCGCGGTCGCGGTGCGGTGCTACGGCTCGAAGTGGCGGAGCACGCATTCAAGACGCCGGGCCTGCGCGAGATCGGCCGTTCCGCTCCCTACATGCATGACGGCTCGCTCGCCACTCTCGAGGACGTGCTCCGGCACTATGTGAGCGGCATCGTCGACCGGCCGACCTTATCCAAGGATCTGACGCGCGGGATCACGCTGTCGGCCGCCGAGCGCGCTGACCTCATCGCTTTTCTCGGCACCCTGACCAGCGAGGAAGCGCCCGCTTTGCCCGACCGGATCGTGCCGGTCGCGAGTGGCCCGGCGGTGCCGGCCGAACAGGTCAGCACCGTGTCCCAGGACGACAAGACGTTCCATCCCGGCCATGTCGCGATTTCCCGCGGCGGGCGATTGTGGATCGTCAACAACGACACCCGCACCCACAATGTGCGGATATTCGATCCCGCGCTCGATTTCGATTCCGGCGCCCAGGAACCTGGCGAAACGGTCGAGATTGCTTTCCCCGTGACCGGCTCGTTCCTCGTCTTCTGCGGCATCCATCCGAAGATGGAGCTTTACGTCGATGTCGCACCGTAAATGACCGTCATGTCGCAAGCCCGCCCCCTTGCGCGCGCTGCGTCGGGAGGACAATCTAGCCGCGAGGCGACGAAGTTAGTCCCAACGTCACCCACGGCGCCGCATTGCATGTCCCGGCGCCAGTGATCAGGAGGAAGACACCCATGAAACGCCGCGAATTTCTCAAGGTTGCCGGGGCCGGGATGGCAGGGTCTGCGGTGGCGGCGCCTGCGATTGCGCAATCGATGCCGGAGATCAGGTGGCGATTGACGGCAAGCTGGCCCAAATCGCTCGACACGCTGTTCGGCGCTTGCGAAACCTTTTCCAAATACGTTTCCGAAGCCACCGACAACAAGTTTCAGGTGCAGGCCTTTGCTGCCGGCGAGATCGTGCCGGGACTGCAGGTGCTCGACGCCGTGCAGAACGGGACGGTCGAGATCGGCCACACCGCGGTGTACTATTTCATCGGCAAGGATCCGACCTGGGCGCTGTTCTGCGCTGTTCCGTTCGGCCTCAATACCCGCCAGCAGAATGCCTGGTTCTATGATGGCGACGGCATGAAGCTGATGAACGAATTCGGCAAGAAATATAATCTCTACGCGCTCGTCGCCGGCAACACCGGTGCGCAGATGGGTGGCTGGTTCCGCAAGGAGATCAAGACCGTCGACGACCTCAAGGGTCTGAAGTTTCGCATCGGCGGGCTGGCCGGACGGACGTTGCAAAAGCTCGGCGTCGTGCCGCAGCAGATCGCCGGCGGCGATATCTACCCCGCGCTGGAGAAGGGGACGATCGACGCCGCCGAGTGGGTCGGGCCTTACGACGACGACAAGCTCGGCTTCAATAAGGTTGCCCCTTACTATTATTATCCCGGCTGGTGGGAGGGCGGCACCGCGCAACACTTCCTGATCAATCAGGCGAAGTGGAACGAGTTGCCGAAGAATTATCAGGCGATCGTCACGGCGGCGGCCGGGCTGGCCAATGTCGAGGAGACCGCGCGTTACGACGCCCGCAATCCGGCCGCCCTCAAGCGCCTGATCGGCGCCGGCACCCAGCTGCGCGCGTTCCCGCAGCCGGTGATGGACGCGTGCCTGAAGGCGTCAAACGAGGTCAATGTCGAGATCTCGGCCACCAATCCGGACTACAAGAAGGTCCTGGACTCGATGCAGGCTTTCCGCAACGACCAGTATCTGTGGTGGCAGGTTGCGGAATACACCTACGACGGATTCATGATCCGCACGCGCACGCGTACGTGAGGCTCCGGTAGATCTGCACGCCAAGCGGCCGCCGGCATCTTCGGATCCAGGCCCGCCCAGGGTTGGGCGGGCCTGACTTGCATCGGAGCGGTGGCGAACGGGCTCCTGAGTCACGGCGACAACACGTTCAAGAGGTGCTCCATGAAACGTCGTCAATTTCTGCAGGCCGCCGGCCTCGCTGCCGTGGCGACCGCCGTCGCCAGGCCCGCCGTCGCGCAATCCATGCCGGAGCTCAAGTGGCGGCTGACATCGAGCTTCCCGAAATCGCTCGACACCATCTACGGCGCGGCGGAAGCCTTCGCCAAGGCGGTGGCCGAAGCGAGCGACAACCGGTTCCAGATCCAGGTCTTCGCCGCGGGCGAGATCGTGCCGGGCCTGCAGGCCGCTGACGCAGTGCAGAACGGTACGGTCGAGATGTGCCACACCTCGTCGTATTATTATTTTGGCAAGGATCCGACTTTCGCCCTCGGCACCGCGGTGCCGTTCGGGCTCAACAGCCGCATGCAGACCGCCTGGATGTATTTCGGCGGCGGCATGGACCTGATGAACGACTTCTACAAGAAGTTCAACATCTACGGTATTCCGGCCGGCAATACTGGCGCCCAGATGGGCGGCTGGTTCCGCAAGGAGATCAAGGAAGTCTCCGACCTCAACGGGCTCAAGATGCGGATCGGCGGATTTGCCGGCCGCGTCCTGTCTAAGCTCGGCGTCGTGCCGCAGCAGATCGCCGGCGGCGACATCTATCCGGCGCTGGAGAAAGGCACGCTCGATGCCTGCGAGTGGGTCGGCCCCTATGACGACGAGAAGCTCGGCTTTCAGAAGGTGGCCCAGTTCTATTACTACCCCGGCTGGTGGGAAGGCGGGCCGATGATCCACAACTTCGTCAATATCGATAAGTGGAACACGCTGCCGCCGGCTTACAAGTCGCTGGTGCGGACTGCGTCATCGATGGCGAACGAGTGGATGCAGGCAAGGTACGACGCGCAGAATCCGGCGGCGCTCAAGCGATTGGTGGCGGCGGGCGCACAACTGCGACCGTTTTCGCAGCCCGTGATGGATGCCTCGCTGCGCGCCGCGTTTGAGCTCTATGCCGAGGTTGGAAAAACCAATGCGAATTTCAAGAAGGTCTTGGACGCCATGCTGGCCTTCCGCAACGACGAATATCTGTGGTGGCAGGTCGCCGAATTGACCTACGACAGCTACCTCGTGCGCAATCGCACTCGTACTTAGGGCATTGGCGTTTCGCCAGCCCGGGCGGTCCTACCGAGGACTTCGCTCACTGCCGTTTCGGCGACTCGCCGAGATCGAGCGGCGGCGGCATGTCGGGCTGCGGGATCTCGAACTCGATCTTCGAAGGATCGACCTTCGGTGCCGTCCCCTTGTAGTGCATGACCAGTGCCGGAAAGGCGATGACCAGCGCCACCGCGATGCATTGAATCACCACGAACGGCACTGCGCCCCAATAGATCTGTCCCGTCGTCACCGGCGCCATGCGCGTGCCGGACACGCGGTCGGTATACGGTTCTCGCGGCGCGACCGAGCGCAGATAGAACAGCGCAAATCCGAACGGCGGGTGCATGAACGACGTCTGCATGTTGACCCCGAGGATCACGCCGAACCAGATGAGGTCGATGCCGAGCCGCTCCGCCGCCGGCCCGAGCAGGGGAATTACGATGAAGGCGATCTCGAAGAAGTCGAGAAAGAAGGCGAGAAAGAAAACGAAGACATTGACGAAGATGAGAAAGCCGACCACCCCGCCAGGCAGCGAAACCAGCAGTTCCTCCACCCATCTGTGTCCATCCACACCGTAAAAGGTCAGCGAAAAGACGCGCGCGCCGATCAGGATGAAGACCACGAAGGCCGAGAGCTTGGCGGTGATCTCTGCCGCCTGGCGCGTCAAATCCCAGGTCAGCCGCCGCTTGATCAGCGCCAGAATCAACGCGCCCGTGGCGCCCATGGCCCCGCCTTCGGTCGGAGTGGCCAGCCCGATGAAGATGGTTCCGAGCACGAGGAAGATCAGGAACAGCGGGGGCACCATCACGAATGTCACTTGTTGCGCAAGGCGTGACAGGAACCGAATTCCGAACAACCGGTTGCAGAGCCAGTTCACCACGGCGACGCAAAAGGCGAAGACGATGCCGACGAACATCAGGATCACGACGTAATCGGCCCCGTGGGTCGTCGAGGTTCGCATCGCGAACACCGCGACGGCACTGCTGACGACAAACAGGGCGGCCAGCGAAACGAGCCCGCGGCCGCCGTCGTCCTCGCGGTACTCGATCGCCTCTACCGGCAGGCCGGGCGCGAGTTTGGGGAACAGCAGCGTCACCAGCACCACATAGCCAGCATAGAGGCCCGCCAGCATGAGGCCCGGGAGAAACGCGCCCTCGTACATGTCGCCGACCGAGCGTCCGAGCTGGTCCGCCATCACGATGAGCACCAGCGACGGCGGAATGATCTGCGCCAGCGTGCCGGAGGCGGCGATCACACCCGACGCCAGACGCCGATCGTAGCCGTAGCGCAGCATGATCGGCAGCGAGATTAGCCCCATCGAGATCACCGACGCGGCGACCACGCCGGTGGTTGCCGCCAGGAGTGCACCGACGAAAATCACCGCATAGGCGAGCCCGCCCCGGATCGTTCCGAACAGCTGTCCGATGGTGTCGAGCAAGTCCTCCGCCATGCCGGAGCGCTCAAGAATAAGTCCCATGAACGTGAAGAACGGGATCGCAAGCAGAACGTCGTTGTTCATGATTCCGTAGATGCGCTCGGGCAGCGCTTGCAGGAAATCGGGCCGGAACAACCCGAGCTCGATGCCGAGCAGGCCGAAGATGAGCCCGTTGGCGGCAAGCGAGAACGCAACCGGATATCCGAGCAAAAGGAATACCACCAGCGACGCGAACATGATCGGCGCCATGTAGTGGATGAGCATCGCCACCATGGTCGTCGCTCCGGCGCCTAGCCCTGCTCGCTACTGGCCATCGGGTTTGGCCACGGCGAGAATGCGTTCCGCCTCCGCCTCCGCCGCGGAGTGCGTTCCGCCGCTGGAATAGGGATCGGGAATGAGACCCCGCATCACGGCGATGCGCTTGATGAGCTCGGAAATGCCCTGAAAGAACAGCAGCACGAAGCCGATGAGGATGAGGGATTTCGCCGGCCATTGCGGCAGCCCCCCGGCATTCATCGATTGCTCATTGAGCTCAAATGATCGCAGGAAAAACGGAACCGACGTGATGATCATGACGATCGTCAGCGGGAGCAGGAAGAAAAGATGGCCGAAGATGTCGATGCCGTCGCGCCATCGCTTCGGCAGCATGTTGTTCACGATGTCGATGCGGATGTGCTCGTTGGAGAGAAGGGTCCAAGGCGAGCACAGCAAAAATATCGCGCCGAACAGAACCCACTGCAGTTCCAGCCAGGCATTCGACGACATGTCGAAGACTTTGCGCACCGTGGCGTTGACGGCGGAAATGATCACCACGATCAGGATCAGCCAGGACAACACCTTGCCGATCCGGAAATTGACCGCGTCGATGGCGCGGCTCAGTTTGAGCAAACCCTTCACGGCCGTCCCCCGCGCAGTGGTCCCGAACGCCGCTCGGTTGTGCCCCGAGCTTTGAGCCCGGCGGTCCTGCTGCCGGGCCGCACGAACCTTCCTAGACCCCCGTGCGGAGGTCAATTGGTAAAACGGACGACGGAGG
>Ga0310810_10001533_pt1 | contig 24389 bp, 25 predicted proteins | sample NCmetagenome_FD_207641 | JGI IMG/M metagenome (GOLD analysis project Ga0310810, IMG submission 207641) | Soil microbial communities from experimental microcosm in Duke University, North Carolina, United States - NC | ecosystem: Engineered > Artificial ecosystem > Soil microcosm > Unclassified ... | reverse complement strand
CCTCAAATTCTTGAGATCGATCAAGCGAAAGCCGGGAAAGCCAACGCTCGGCCGCCCGTTCGGCAGGGTGCGGGTACACCCTTCCCGTTTCCGTTTCCCTCCACGGGAGGGGAATGGAGCGCCGGGGAGGCGCCAGGGCGCTGCGCTACGGCGCCCTTGCACGCCCCTTGCGATCGGGGCGTGTACGCGCCGCATGAGCAGGCTTGCGAGGCCTGCCCCGAAGGCGCGCGCCCCGGAGTGAGGGGTTTGCGAGGCCCATCGCCCCGACGCGCCTCCCGGCGTTTCACCGCACGCCGCGTTGTCGGCGGCGCGCTCCGCTCCGGCGTTCGGATCGCATCGAGGGCGATCCTTCAGCCAGCGCGGATGCGCTCAATTTGGGGACGTATTTGCGAGCGGGGATAACTTTTTTTCGCGCGGGCTGGCCGTAATGTGGTTTGGGCATGATTCGAGGAAAGAACTTGGACCTTAGCTCCGTCGACGCATTGCTGTTCGATCTCGGCAACGTCGTGATCCGCATCGACTTCGAATGCGTGTTCGCACGCTGGGCCGCGCACGCGGGCTGCCATGCGGCGCTGCTGCGTGAACGATTTTCCCACGACCGCCCCTACCAGCGCCATGAGCGCGACGAGATCGATGCGGCGACCTACTTTGCGAGTCTGCGCAGTTCGCTGGGTGTTGACCTCGATGATGCGCGTTTGCTTGACGGTTGGAATGCCGTTTTCATCGAAGAGATGCCTGGCATCAGGGATTTGTTGGAAGGCGTTGCGACAAAGATTCCGATCTATGCTTTCACTAACACCAACCGCGCGCACGCCGCCTGCTATACGGAGCAGTTTGCGCCGGTGCTTGCTCACTTCCGCAAGGTGTTCGCCTCCTGCGAGATGGGGTTGCGCAAGCCGGAGGCGGCCGCCTTCGCGCACATCGTGAAAGAGATCGGAGTGCCGGCCGGCCGGATTCTGTTTTTCGATGACACGCTTGGCCATGTCGAAGCGGCGCGCGTCTGCGGGCTGCGGGCGGTGCACGTCACGTCGGACGAGACCGTGCGGGAGACGGTGGCTGCGCTGGGGTTGTGAGCGAGCCTCTTAGCTATACGCCAGCAGCCAGGTCTCGATCTTGTTGGTGACCGCTTCGCGCCAGGCGATGTCGGCGACGCCGTCGTGATTGAAGTCACCGATGCCCGCGACCGACCAGCCGGTCGGATGGACCCCAAGATCGACGCTCGCCGACCAGTGGCCGTTCGCAATCAGCCAGACTTCGGTGTCGCCGGTGGTTGCGTTGAACCAGACGACATCGCTCGTTCCGTCATTGTTGAAGTCGCCGATCCCGGCCGGCGCATAGCCCGCGGGATGCGCGCCGATGTCGACGCTGCCCGCCCACTGGCCGTTCGAAACTTCCCACAGGTCGAGATCGCGCGTCGTCGGATTGTACCAGAGCACGTCACTGGTGCCGTCGTGATTGAAGTCGCCGGTGCCGACCGGCTGCCAGCCGAGCGGGTGCGCGCCGATCGTGGTACTGCCCGCCCACTGCGCGTTCGAGAGCTTCCAGATATCCGTGTTGCCGGTCGACGCATTGTACCAGAGCACGTCGCTGGTGCCGTCGCCATTGAAGTCGCCGCTGGCCACGGGCTGATAGCCGGCGGGATGCAGGCCAACGCTCACGCTGCCGGCCCACTGGCCGTTCGCGATCTTCCAGATGTCGACGTCGCCGCTCGATGGGTTGAACCAAAGCGCGTCGGCCGTGCCGTCGCCGTTGAAATCCCCGCCCGCCAGCGGTTGGTATCCGGCCGGGTGCGTGCCGATGTCGACGCTGCCCGCCCACTTGCCGCCTGAGATCTTCCACAGATCGAGGTCGCGCGTTGTGCTGTTGTACCAGAGCAGATCGTTGGTGCCGTCGTGATTGAAATCGCCCGCTGACGTCGGCAGCCAGCCGGCCGGGTGCGCGCCGATATCCGTACTTCCGGCCCAATGGAGCTGTGCAGTCGTCGCGGCCGGCGGGTTCGTGACGGGCGTCGTCGTGACCGGCGTCGTCGTCACCGGCGCAGTTGTGACGGGCGGGTTCGTGACGGGCGGGCTGGAAAGCGGCCAGGCCACTGTCTGATCGTCGAAGGCGAGCTTTTCGACATTGGTCAGCGTGTCGGTGCCGTCCGGCCCCACCACTTGAACGCTGTTGCCGGCAAGCGCGGTCAGCGTATAGGCCGCATGCACTCCCGAGAACACGGCGGTGTCAGTTCCGGCTCCGCCATCGATCGTGTCATTGCCGAGCCCGCCTTTGATGGTGTTGTCGGCGGCATTACCCTTGATGATGTCGTTGCCCGCGCCGGTGATGATGTTGGTAATCAGCGAGCGCGGGTCGGCGTTGTACTGCAGCGCGTTGTAGATGTTGCCGTGCGCAAAGATCTCGCCGTTCGGCTTCGAGGGTGCATAGAAATTGAGATCGGCGAGCTGGCTCGTCGAGAACAGCATCCAGCTGCCCGGGTTCATGTCGTCGACCTGGTTTTGCGAGAAGTTGCTCAGGTCGTAGGTGGAGATCGCGCCGGCAGTCCAGATCGTCTCGAAGATCGTGTGGTTATAGGGCGTGCCCATCGACAGGCCGTTGACGGATTCGGCTCCGGAGGCCAGCGACCAGTTGTAGACGACGTTCTTGCCCGCCTGATTGAAATTCGCGCCGTACATGTATTGCAGCGCCGCGATGTCGTACATCATGTAGGACTGCGGCGATGTGCTCGATGTCGCGTACCCTTCCGTCGAGCCGATGTAGTTCGCGTAGTTCATCAGCGAGAATTCGATATCGAGCCGGTCGGCATTCATCTTGCCGTAGGCGCCGTTGTCCTGGCCGTGTTTGAGGCCGAGCGCGTGGCCGATTTCGTGCAGCGTCGCCTGGCCGGAATCGAAATTCCCCATCACGGGATTTTCGCCGGTGCCGCCGAAGAACACGTCGCCGCCTGCGGGGGCAGTGCTGGGCAGGTAGGCTTCCGAGGTGCCGCTCGAGATCGAGGAGGGATTTGTGTTGGCGAGCCGGACTGTGGCGTGGGTGCTCGTCGTCTCGGTGATCTGGGTGAAGGTGAGGAGCGTGTAGCTCGCAATCAGGCTGAACGCGCGCTGGGCTTCGGCGCGCTGTCCCGAGTGACCGGCCGAATCGAGCTGGCTGAAACCGTTGTAGGGATCATTGTCGCCGTAGGCGGTCTGGCTCCCGTACTGGTTGGAGGCGGTCGGGAAACTGTAGGTGATGGTCGTCCCGTTCCAGGCGCTGCCGCCCAGCAGGCTGGATATGTCTTGATCGTCAGCCGCGCTCACCGACGCGCTGGTATCGCGCGCCACCGAATGGGTGCCAATCCCGCTCGAACCCGACATCTTTCCCTTCGTCCGGCGTCCTCACCGACCTCTCACGAAAGGCCCTACGCGAACTTCTTTTCGAATTCGCGCCAGGAAAGCTGCAATGCGAACTATTCCGGATCAGCTTGCGAACTGGCGGTTACGCAGTGGTTAATTCAATATCGGGATTCGTGGCGGAAGCGGGGCTATAAGGGTCGCAACAGGGGAAACCGGGCATGACGGGGCAGGGCATTTTGTCTTGGGAACTGGCACGCGATCCGGACCGGTGTTTCCCGTGATCCCGTCTCCCAAGCTCTATTTGCCCGGCATTGCGTTGTGCGTCGGCATCACCGGCGCCGCCAAACTGATCGAGAAGGCTGAGATCGAGGCCTGGGGCCACCTTTACCTCGAAGGGCTGGTGATCGCGATCCTTATCGGGGTGGCGATCCGGGCCTTCTGGGTGCCGGGACCGGCCTGGACCAAGGGGATAAGCTTTTCGGCCAAGCAGTTGCTGGAGTTCGCAATCGTTCTGCTCGGCGCCTCGATCTCCGGCGCCCTGGTGTGGGCGCTGGGGCCGATCCTGCTCGCCGGCATCGTCATTGTGGTGACGATCGCGCTTGCCTCCAGCTACACGCTCTGCCGCGCGCTCGGCCTGCCGAGGAAGATGTCCGTGCTGGTCGCGTGCGGCAACTCGATCTGCGGCAACTCGGCGATCGCGGCGGTCGCCCCCGTGATCGGGGCGCGGCCGGACGATATCGCATCCTCGATTGCCTTTACGGCAGTGCTCGGCGTCGTCGTGGTGCTGACCCTGCCGCTGCTCGTTCCGGTGCTCGACCTGTCGCTGACCCAGTACGGCACGCTCGCGGGGCTGACCGTCTACGCGGTGCCACAGGTGCTCGCCGCGACTCTTCCGATCGGGGCGCTCGCCAACCAGGTCGGCACGCTCGTCAAGCTGGTGCGGGTGCTGATGCTTGGGCCGGTGGTACTCGGCCTCTCGCTCGTCGCGAGCCGCATGCGGGCAGAGGCGGCGACCAGCGCGCGGCGCTGGCCGCCGTTCAGGGAACTGGTCCCGTGGTTCATCATCGGCTTCCTGCTTTTCGCGCTGGCGCGCTCGCTCGGTGCAATCCCGACGAACGTGGTGGAGCCGCTGCGCACTGTTGCGTCGATCCTGACCACCATCTCGATGGCGGCGCTTGGGCTCGGCGTGGACGTGCGCAAGGTCGCGCAGGCCGGGCTGCGCGTGACCGCCGCCGTTACCGCATCGCTCATCGTGCTTGGCCTGATCAGCTTCGCGCTGATCCGCCTTGCCGGGATTGCGTGAGGCAGCGCATCAACTTCCGCAGCGTACGGCGCGTCGTTATCATGCGGGAAAACAAGCGGGAGGCAGCACGATGGAACGGCTCGACGCGATGGCGCAGCACATGTGGGATGCGCGGCGCACCCGCAGGAATTACACGAACCTGCCCGAGGCGCTGAAGCCCGCCTCGATCGCCGAAGCCTATGCGGCGCAGGAGGTCTATCACCGTCTCGCCGAGCCGGTGTACGGGCCGGTCGCCGGCGTGAAGGTCGCGACCACCACCAAGGTGATGCAGGATTTGATGGGCATCACGCACCCCTGCGGCGGCGCGATCTTTGCGCGCACGATCCATCCTTCGCCGGCTCGCATCGCCAAATCCGATTTCGTCAATCTGCGGATCGAGAGCGAGATCGCGCTCAAGCTTGGACAGGACATGCCGGTGACCGGCTCGCCGTGGACCGGTGAGAGCGTCGCGCCCTATGTGGCGGGGGCGATGCCGGCCTACGAGCTGATCGAGGACCGCAACGCGGTCTATACCGACACCCAGGCGGTTTCGATGATCGTAGAGAATTGCTGGAACGGCGGCGTGGTGATTGGCACGCCGCGACCGGTGACGCGCAAGGACATTATTGGGATCGCCGGGCGGCAGATGCTCAACGGCAAGGCGATCGGCGAAGGCAAGTCCGAGGATCCATTCGCGACGCTGGCCTGGCTCGCCAATCTGCTTGCGGAGCGCTATCGCGGACTCAAGGCCGGGATGGTGGTCATTACGGGCAGCCTCATTCCAACGTTCTCGATTGCGCCCGGCGACCGCTGCGTGTTCACGGTCGATGGGCTCGGCGAGTGCGTGATGGATGTAACATAGTGCGCGCTTCGCGCGGGTCGCCACTTACATCAGATTTGGACGAGTCAAAGGGGGAGACACGATGAAGCTCTTGCGTACCGCTGCCGCGCTCGCGGCGCTCGGCCTGGTCGCCGCCACGCCCGCGCCGGCGGCCGAGTCGAACATCATCCGCATCGCGCGCCAGCCCGGCCTCGTCTACCTCCAGGCGATCATCATGGAGGAGAACAAGCTGGTCGAGAAACACGCGGCCGCGCTCGGCCTCAAGGACGCGAAGGCGGAGTATTCCATCATCACATCCGGCGGCGTGATGACCGAGGCGATTCTGTCCGACTCGATCGATGTGGCAATCACCGGCATCTCGAACCTGCTGCTCGTCTGGGGCAAGACCAACGGACAGATCAAGAGCATCGCCGGGATGGCGGGCGTTCCGTTCCGTATGATGACGCGCAATCCGAACGTCAAGTCGATCAAGGATTTCGGCCCGAACGACCGTATCGCGGTGCCGACGATCCGAGCCTCGATGCAGGCGATGATGATGGGGATGGCGCTGGAGCAGGCGTTCGGTCCGGGACAACATGGACGGCTCGACTCAAACCAGGTGCAGATCGGCCATCCCGAAGCGATGGCGGCGCTGCTCAATCCGAACCACGAGATCAACACGCACTTCGCGATTCCGCCGTTTCAGGACATCGAGGCGAAATCGCCCCTGGTGCACTCGGTGCTTGTTTCGACCGACGTGCTTGGCGGCGCCGCCACGATCAGCAATTGCTGGGCAAGGCAGAGCTTCGTCGACGCCAATCCGATCAAGGTGAAGGCATTCATCGCGGCGGTCGACGAGGCGAGCGAGATGGTCGCCAAGAATCCAAAAGGCGCGGCTGAGATCTATCTCAAGGTCACCAAGGAGAAGATCACGGTCGACGAACTCACCGAAATCATCAAGCAACCCGGCGCGGTCTTTTCCGCGACGCCAGTGCGCTACATGCTCTGGGCCGACTACATGCACCGCATCGGCATGATCAAGCAGAAGCCTTCGAGCTGGAAGGATTTCAGCTTCCCGATCATCCATGATCGAAACGGAAGCTGAGCGCCGTTAGCTGCGCGGTCCGAAAACTCCTGACGCCAGTTGTTCCGGGTTCCCCTTTCGAGGGGAACCCGGTTCGTTTTTGCCGATGCCGGAACGTGATTCCGCAGATCGAGTTGTTCGAGGAGGATTCGCGAAGGATGGCGGGCGAGCCAGAGGAGGCACAGGTGAGAACGAATTTCCTTCTTGGCGCCGCAGCCGTCGGCGTGCTGATCACCGGCGCCATCGCGCAAACGAATCAGCGCGTCGAGCGCATCAAGGATGCGGCCGGACATTCGCAGGGCTTGAGCGCGGCCGATGAGACGCAGAAGGGCGGTGCGGCCGGGACGAATCAGAACGCGCACCAGGCCACTCAGCCGAAGAAGACCGTCCGCACGGTCTATCCGAACACGCAAAATGGCGAGCAGGCCGCGCGAGAGAGCCGTAGCGCGCGGGGCAAGGCCGACGCCAGCAAGCCCGGCGACGTGACGCCGCTTCCGAATACGCCGCAGCCGGCAACGCAGGCCAGCACGCAGGCGTCCCCACCTGCGCAGACGCCACAGCAGAATGCACAGGCATCGAGCACCCAGCAGAATGCACCGGCATCCAGCCCGCAGGAGACCGCGACCCAGGCGACGCAAAGCCCGACGCCTGCTGCGACGCAGACCGCGCAGCCGGGCACCCAGCCGGCGCAGCCCGCAGGCGCACCGGCGTCAACCGTCCAAAGCGCGCCGACCGCGACGGCCCAGCAATCGCAGCCGCCCGAGCCGCATGTCGCCCAGCCGGCCCGGCAGGGCAGCAGCGGCATTGTCGCGCTCGACACGCAGCAGCAGACGAGCATCGGTCAGGCGATTGCGCGCCACGACGTCAAGCCACTCCGCAATGTGACGTTCTCGATGGCTGTCGGCACAAAGGTGCCGGCCGCGGTGCAACTTCGCGCCCTGCCATCCGACCTCGCGACGTTCGTTCCGCAGTATCGCGGCTATAGCTACGCCGTCGTCGAGGAGCAGATCGTGATCGTCGACCCGGCGACGCAGGCAATCGTCGCGATCGTGCCGTATACCGGCGCCGCAGCAGCAACGCGGACCGCGGAATCGGCGCCGGCGGCGCGCAGTGTGGCGACGGCCGCGCCCAGGTCGCACGAAGCGGCGACGCCCCGTCATCGAAGGCCTATCGCGCAGAAGCCGATGGTCAGCCGCTCCGTGAACCTGAACACCGAGGAGAAGGGTGAAACGCGTCATCCGGCACCCGAGCAGCGCAAGATGACTCGCAGCATGAGCAAGCGTGACTACCGCGAGCGCGAACCCGTGGTGCAATATCGCGAGCGCCCCCCACGCACCGTGACGATCGAGGAACAGGCCGAGCCGGTCTACCGCGTCCCGCGCCCGCACGGCTTCTTCGATTTCTTCCGTAGCGATGATGATGACTGAGTGAAGGTCGCGGCGTTCGAAACCCGCGGAAAAAGGCGGCCTGCCGGGCCGCCCTCTTTTCTGCACGCGCCCGAAGCGCGCTACAGGAACATTCCCTAGATCGGACGCGGGTCGCGCGGCGCCAAGAGGCCCCAGACGATCAGCACGATGATCGCCCCGACGACCGCGCCGATCAGGCCAGCGCCTTCGTTGGCGTGGTACCAGCCGATCGCCTGCCCGAGGTATGTCGCCACGAACGCACCGGCGATGCCAAGCAGGGTCGTGAGGATGAAGCCGGACGGCTCGTTTGAGCCCGGATGCAAGAACTTGGCGATCACGCCGGCGACAAAACCGATGATGATGGTCCAGAGAATACCCATGGGTGCTCTTTTCAGATTTTCAGGACGGCGATGAGGATCAGCAGGATCACGCCGGCCGAGATGATGTCGCCGATGATGAAGCCTGATCGGCGCAGCGGATCGGACGGGTAGGGAAAGAAGGGTTCGTCGCTCGGGATCATGGATACCCGGGCAACGCGTGGCGGAGGCACCGGTTCCCGTTGCTAGGGCCGCCCCCCGCGCGACAGGCTCGTTCCGAGCCAGCGGAACGGCGCAGTCAGCCGCCATGATGTCGACAGGCGGAGCGCTGCGAGCTCTTCCTTCGCGGCTCTTGTTTCCAGCTTGCCTTGCCCGACCGCATTCTCCAATTCCTCGGCGCGCCTGAATTCGCGTGCGTGCAGGGTTTGCAAATGATCCAGTTGCTTGGACACGTGATCCATGTCGCCGGGGCGCGCGATCATGTGCCGCCGGATGGGCAGGTCGCTCGCTTCGATGGCGCGCACGGCTGCTTCGGCCGACGCGGCCACCGCCGGATCGGCCAAGCGCCGCGTCAGCACCGGCCAGCGATCCTCGTAGACCTCGACTATGTGGTCCTGAAGTTCGAGGTTCTCCTTGTGCAGCGCATAGCCGAACGCAGCCTGGCAGGCCTTTCGGTAGAAATCCCTGAATACCTTGCGGCACAGGAAAACCTTGTTGGGAAAGATTGCAAAGGGCGCGAGATCGGGACTGCGGCCGAGAAAGGCGAACAGGCCCGACGCGACGCCCGGCCAGTTGGCGTTGAACACGTCGTCGAGAACCGCAATGCCGTGTGACGCAAGACTCGCGTTCGCGATCTCAAGATCGTTGAGCGTGAGGGCGCGCGTGTGCCCGCCGTCGACCGAAAAGAACCGGAGATCGGCAAGGCCGTCTTCCTTCTCGGCGCCGCGGATCTCGGTGGAGGACTTCGCGATCGTCCGCACCTTCGCGTCGGGAAACAAATAGCGCAGGTGCTGCTGAAATGCCGTCAGGCTTCCCCCGCCGGAATCGTCGACGTTTTGCTCCTGCCGGTCGAACAGATCGATCGCGATCACGGTTTCGTCCGGCCGCGCTGCGGCAATCAGGGCGAGCGCGGAGCATCCGTGATGGATGCCGATCTCGGCGATGTTGCCCGCAAAACCAGCCTCCTCCTGGCGCCAGAGAAGCTCCATCATGGCGAGCGCCGTCGTCTGGTAGAGCCAGCCGTCGATGCGATCCGAATAGTAGAGATAGCGATAGGCCGCAGCGAGCCGGGTAAGCGACGGGGATGCGGCTTGGCTGTCCATGCGGAGCGATGCTGGTGCTGCCGGTAAGGATTGAACTTACGACCTCCCCCTTACCAAGGGGGTGCTCTACCACTGAGCTACGGCAGCGCACCGGCGGAAATCTGTCAAATCACGGCCGGAAACGGCGCGGTCTTGCCACAACGGGGCAGGGGGACGCAAGCGCTAGCCAAACCGTTTCAGATGCTCCTTTGCGGCGGCGCTCGCATTCTGCCGGTCGGCGAGCTTAAGCAGCACCTTCTTGATCCGTTCGGCCGCAAAGTCCTGCTGCGCGAGCGCCATCCCGCGGTCGAAGGATTCGTCGTAGCGCGCGATCAGCCCGTCGCGGAACGTGAAGTGCGAAATCCCCTCGAACACCACGGGCTTCCCCTCCGCGCCCCTCATGCCGGAGGCATAGCTGAAGCGGTAGCGTGCGTAGGCGGTCTTTCCGTCGCTCAACGGGTCGAAGAAATCCCAGCGGTAGTTCGAGCCCGTATCGTGGAAATGCTGGAGCATCTCGGCGATCGCCTTGCGGCCCTTGTATTCGCCGAAAAAGCCGTCGTCGTACGTGCCGTCCTCGGTGAACAGCGCGGAGAAGCCCGCGCCGTCGTTTGCCGCAACGGCCTTCGCAAAGCGCGACAGAAATTCCGGAAAATCAATCACGGGCGCCTCCGCGTGTCTTGCGAGCGCCATCCTACTCTTGATTTGAGAGGACGCCACCCGCGCGACACGCGGGCGGCGTTCGTGTCAGTGGGCCTTGGCCATCTTGGCGGGATCGTCCTTGGGATCGACATAGGTGATGTCGAATGGACCCATGCCCGAGATCTCGATCACGGTTTCGCCCGTTGCCCAGGCATAGTGCCGCATCTTCGGCGCCGCGCCGAAGAAACCGCCCGGTCCGAGCGCCTCACCTTTCTGTTTGTCGAGCTTGTCGCCCATGCCGACGTTGAACGTTCCCGAGAGTACCGTGACGTTTTCGGCCTTCTTGTGCCAATGCGCCGGGACCTCGTAGCCATCCGGCATCTTCGCCCGGATGATGTAGAGTCCCGTCTTGCCCGGATCGCCGGAGACGACCGCGACCTGCGCGCCCTTGGGGAGTTGCGGTGGCGCCGGACCCCACTGGATTGCGTCCGGCTTGATGATCTTGTGCATCTCGGCCGCTGTTGCGAGGCCGGCGGCTGCGACACTGCTGAGAACAACAGCAACAAACGCGATGTGTCTCATGGAAAAACCTCCCATCGATGTTGCGGCGGAACCGTGCTCCCCTTCGCGTGCCGCGTCGAGAAAAATATCGGTGAGGTTCGGCGCGGTTCCGATCACGGTCGCGCGAGACAACCCGTTGCGCGGACCTGCAACCGGCGCTACCCCACGCCGCATGGCCGAGCGGAAATCCGAAGCCGCAAACGAGCGCGAGCGCCGGCTCCAGGCGGCGCTGCGGGAAAACCTCAAGCGGCGCAAGGCGCAAGCCCGTGGCCGCGCCGGGAAGGAACGCGCGGAACCCCACGATTCCGCCGGAATTATCCGCGACAAGGACAAGGGGTAGACCCGCGGACCGGCGGGGCAACGGGGAACTTCATGGACCGTATTCGCATCGTCGGCGGCAAGCCGCTTCACGGCACGATTCCGATTTCCGGCGCGAAAAACGCGACGCTGCCGCTGATGATCGCGAGCCTTCTCACCGACGACACGCTGGTCCTCGAAAACGTGCCGCGTCTCGCCGACGTGACGCAGTTGCAGCACATCCTGTCGAACCATGGCGTCGACATCATGGTGAAGGGCAAGCGCCCGGGCGACGAGGAACATCGCGGGCAGACGCTGCACATTTCGGCGGCGCGCATCGTCGACACCACCGCGCCGTACGAGCTCGTGTCGAAGATGCGCGCGAGCTTCTGGGTGGTCGGCCCGCTGCTTGCCCGCATGGGTGAGGCGAAGGTGTCGCTCCCGGGCGGCTGTGCGATCGGCACGCGCCCGGTCGATCTGCTGATCATGGCGCTGGAGAGCCTCGGCGCCGCGATCGAGATCGACGGCGGCTATGTGATTGCGCGCGCGAAATCCGGATTGAAGGGCGGCGAGATCGTTTTCCCGAAGGTCACTGTCGGCGGTACGCACACAGCGCTGATGGCGGCCTCACTCGCGAATGGCGAGAGCGTGATCGAAAACGCCGCGCGCGAGCCCGAGATCGTCGATGTCGCCGAATGCCTCAACAAGATGGGCGCGAAGATTTCCGGCGCCGGCACCTCGCGCATCGTGGTCGAGGGCGTGACGCGGCTCAATGGCGCGCGCCATTCCGTGCTGCCGGACCGCATCGAGACCGGCACCTACGCGATGGCGGTGGCGATGACCGGCGGCGACGTGACGCTCGAAGGCGCGCGCCCCGAACTGCTCCAGTCGGCGCTCGACACGCTGGAACAGGCTGGCGTGGAGGTTTCGGCAACGAATGCGGGCATCCGCGTGGCGCGCGACGGCGCCGGCATCGCGCCCGTCGACGTGACGACAGAGCCGTTCCCGGGCTTCCCGACTGACCTGCAAGCCCAACTGATGGCGCTGATGACGCGCGGCAAAGGCACCTCGCGCATCACCGAGACCATCTTCGAGAACCGCTTCATGCACGTGCAGGAGCTGGCCCGGCTCGGCGCGCGCATTTCGCTCAACGGACAGGACGCTGTGATCGAAGGCGTGGACAAGCTCAAGGGCGCGCCCGTCATGGCGACTGACCTGCGGGCCTCGGTGTCGCTCGTCATCGCGGCGCTCGCCGCCGAAGGCGAAACGATGGTGAACCGGGTCTATCACCTTGATCGCGGCTTCGAGCGGCTGGAAGACAAGCTCGGCCGCTGCGGCGCAACCGTCGAGCGGATTTCCGGCTGATTGCCGCTCCGGCTCAACTTGCCTAGGATTGGCCGGGGGTGCTGGGAACCGCCTCAATGCTGGATGTCATTTCGCCTGCGCACACGGCTGCGCTGAGCCGCGAGCACAAGGAAAAGTGGGATCGCGACGGTTATCTCGTCCTGCCGCAGTTCTTTGGCGCCGAGATCGTCGACCCAATCAATGCCCTGATCGAGCGGTTGAGCCATCGAAGCGCACGATCCGATGAAATCGCCGGCCGCGTGGTGGTGGACCTGCTCGCAGGCTCGGCGCACCGCCGCATGCGGCTTGCCGACGCGCCGGACGAGGCGTTCGAGCGACCGGTCAAGTTCAACGACCTGTTCCTCGAATGCGATGCGATCCGCAACGCCAATCTCAATCCGCGGCTGGTGCCGATCCTCGATGAGCTGCTCGACGGGCCGCCGGTCGTCTGCAATTCGCTGAACTTCATCCAGGGTAGCGAGCAGACCGAGCACATCGATTCCTGGTTTATGCCGCCGCCGGCAGCGGAGAAGATGGTGGTCACCTCGGTGTGCCTCGAAGACGTACACCCGGATGCCGGGCCGCTGTTCTACCTGCCGGGCAGCCAGAAGGTCCCGCCATATATTTTCTCGAACGGTACAATCCGGGCGATCCCATCCGAAATGGACAAGTGTCACGCCTATCTGGATGCCGCGATCGCGGAACGCGGGCTGAAGCGCGAGATCTTTCTCGGCCGCAAGGGCGACGTGTTCATCTGGTCGTGCCAGATCGCGCATGGCGGCACGCCGATCGCCGACCTGAAACGCACGCGCAAGAGCCTGGTGACGCACTACTGGCGCGCCAACGACATGGCGCGCCACAAGCTGGAGCCGGAAAGCGGCGGCTATTATTTCGCCAAGGACCACCAGCCGGTGCCCTCCGAGCCGGCGTGGAAGCGGCTCGCCGCCCGGGCCTGGCTCGAGGCGCGCTGGGCCGGGCGCTTCGTGAAGCGGGCGGTGGTCCGGCCGGCGCATTGATCTGGCGCAAGGCGGCTAGCGAAACCGCCGCGAACGCGCGGAAGCGGCTACGCGCCCAACCCCCGCGCGACCAGCCGGTTGACGCGCGCCGCAAAGGCCGCCGGATCGTCCGGCACTTCGCCGTCGAGGATTTGCGCCTGCTCGAATAAGAGCGCCGAAAGGTCGTTCACGTCGTTCTCGTTTGAAGCCTTTTGGGCTGCACCCACCGCCCTCACCAGCGCGTGCTTCATGTTGAGCTCGAGGATGGGCTTCGCGCCGCTGCCGCGGTTCTGACGAGACAAGAGCCGCTCGATCTCGAGGCCGGGGCCGGCTTGCGAGGCGACGAGACAGGCCGGGCTGTCGGCGAGACGTGACGAGGCCTTCACATCGGCCACGCGTTCGCCGAGTGCGAGCTTCACCGCCGCGATGACCGTCGCCTCGTCTGTCTCGCCCTTGTCCTCGGGCTTGGTCTCGTCCTTCTCATCGGTGAGCGGAATGAGCCCGAAATCAACATCCCCCTTGCTCAGCGACTTGAGCGGCTTGCCGTCGAAATCGCTCGGCATCATGGTCCAGAACGCATCGACGGGATCGCTCAAGAGCAACACCTCGATGCCCCGCGCGCGCGCGGCTTCGAGCTTCGGATTGGATTTTAGCCGGTCTGCGCTGTCGCCGACGAGGAAATAGATTTCGGTCTGGTTCGGCTTGAAGTCTGCGACGTACTGCTTGAGAGTGCGCGCCTTGCCGGTCGTTGTGTCGAAGCGTGCAAGTTTCAAGAGCGCATCGCGCCGCTCGTGATCCTCGTAGATACCTTCCTTGATGACCGCGCCGAACGCGTCCCAGATCTTGCCGAAGGCCTCGGCGTCCTTCTCGGCGAGGCTTTCCAGCTCCGTGATCACGCGGCCGGTCAGTGCCTTGCGCATCGCGGCGACCTGCGGATTGTTCTGCAGCATCTCGCGCGAGATGTTGAGCGGTAGGTCCTCGCTGTCGACCACGCCGCGGATGAAGCGCAGCCAAGACGGCATCAGGTCGGCGTCGTCGGTAATGTAAACGCGCCGCACGTACAGCTTTACGTGCCCCTTGCGCGACGGGTCGAACAGGTCGAACGGCCGCGTCGAGGGCGCGAACAGCAGCACCGCGTAGGCTTGCCGCCCTTCCGCCTTGTAGTGCAGCGTCATCGCGGGATCGTCGAAGGCGTGCGCGATGGTCTGGTAGGCCTGCTTGTAGTCCTCGGGTTTCAGCTCCGACTTCGGGCGCTGCCAGAGCGCACTCGCCGAATTGACCTTGTCCGACTTGTCACCTTCGACGAGCTCGATCGGGAACAGGATGTGGTCCGAGTAGGTCGAGACGACGCGGCGGATTTCATAGGGCTCCAGATACTTCTTCGCGTCGTCCTTCAGATGCAGGACGATCTCGGTGCCGCGTTTGACGCGGGCCGCGGCTGCGTCGTCCGCCGCCGCGATGTCGAAGCCGGCGCCGCCCGTCGAGGTCCACACGAAGGCCTCGGACGATCCGGCGCGGCGACTCGTCACCGTGATACGGTCGGCCACCATGAAGGCCGAATAGAAACCGACGCCGAACTGGCCGATCAGGCTGGTGCCGTCCTTCGCCTCCGCAAGCTTGTCCATGAAGGCGCGGGTGCCGGAGCGCGCGACCGTGCCGAGATTGTCAATCAGCTCCTGCCGATTCATGCCGATGCCGTTGTCGGCGATGGTCAGCGTGCCGGCGTCCTTGTCGGGGGTGAGGCGGATCCTGAGCCCGGCATCCTCGACCAGCAGGTCGGGATTGGCGATCGCCTCATAGCGCAGCCGGTCGCAGGCATCCGACGCATTCGAGATGAGCTCGCGCAGGAAAACATCGGTCTCCGAATAGACCGAATGCACCATGAGCCGCAGAAGCTCGGCGACCTCGGCCTGAAACTGATGGGATTCGCCGGCCTTGGGCTCGGCGGTCGTCGTATCCGTCATTTCCCCACTCGTATCGGCAGTTGAATCGGTCTCGATATAGCGCCCGCGCCAAACCTCGCAAGAGTACGTACCCAATGGAAATTCCGCCTTGCGCGCTCTCGCGGGGCTCCCTAACTAGCCCTTACCGGCAACCTCAAAGCACCGGCTCATGGACCCGCTCAAGCTCATCGCACTCGACCAGGACGACATTGCCATCGTCTCCACCCATCTGCAGGACGCGGTGGTCAAGGTCGGCGACATTGTCTGGCTTCCTGCCGAGAAGCGGCTGGTGCTGGGCGTCAACCGCTTCGACTGGGAAGCCTGCGGCTGCGAGGACCCCTGTTTCAAGCGACGGCGCACCGCGCTGCGGTTCGAGCGGGTGAATTCGCTGCGCTGCCGCAATGTCGATCCCAAGCGCAAGGATGCGGTGCTCAATCTCCTGGCAGTCGAGTTCGACGAGGCCGATGCGCCAGCCGGGGCCGTGACGCTGATCTTCTCCGGCGGCGCGGCGCTCCGCCTCGAGGTAGAATGCCTCGAATGCGAGCTTGCCGATCTTGGGCCGACATGGGATGCGAGGGCGCGCCCGATACATCAGGTCGACACCATCACCCCTCAGGGTTGACGGGATTTTTGCGGCGCGTCATGCAGCGGTAGCGCGGGCGAGCCGCCTGCCGGGACCGCACCATGCCGATCCGCCTCGACGCCCGCGCCGCTGACTTTTCTCCCAAGTTCCGCGCCTTTCTCGGCACCAAACGCGAGGCTTCGGCCGACGTCGAGCAAACCGTGCGCGCGATCATTGCGGATGTCGCAGCGCGCGGCGATGCGGCGTTGATCGAGCTGACACAGAAATATGACCGGGTCGATCTCGCCAAGGTGGGCCTGCGCGTCTCGGTGGCCGAACTCGATGCCGCGACTGCGGCCTGCGAGACGGAAGCGTTCGACGCCCTGAAGCTCGCGCGCGACCGCGTCGAGACCTACCATCGCCGCCAGCTTCCCAAGGACGACCGCTTCACCGATCAGCTCGGCGTTGAACTCGGACATCGCTGGACCGCCATCGAGGCGGTCGGTCTCTACGTGCCCGGTGGTACGGCTGCCTATCCCTCCTCCGTCCTGATGAACGCGGTGCCCGCGAAGGTGGCGGGCGTGCCGCGCGTCGTCATGGTGGTGCCGGCGCCGGACGGCAAGCTCAACCCGCTGGTGCTTGCTGCGGCCAGGCTTGCCGGCGTCGACGAAATCTATCGCATCGGCGGCGCGCAGGCGGTGGCGGCACTCGCCTACGGAACGGCGACCATCGCGCCGGTTGCCAAGATCGTCGGTCCGGGCAACGCTTATGTGGCTGCGGCGAAGCGCCTCGTGTTCGGTCGCGTCGGCATCGACATGATTGCCGGCCCGAGCGAGGTGCTGATCATCGCGGACCGCGACGCCAACTCCGACTGGATTGCCGCCGACCTCTTGGCGCAGGCCGAGCATGACACTGCTGCGCAAGCAATTCTGATCACCGACGACGCGGCGCTCGGGGATTCGGTTGAGCGCGCCGTTGAAGGACAACTCAAGGCGCTGCCGCGCGGCTCGGTTGCGGGCGCCTCGTGGCGTGACTTCGGCGCGATCATTCTGGTCGGCAAGCTCGACGATGCGGTTGCGCTGACCGACGCGATCGCGCCCGAGCATCTCGAAATCGAGACGCACGATCCCGAGCCGCTCGCAGCGAAGATCCGCAATGCCGGCGCGATTTTTCTGGGCTCGCATACACCCGAGGCGATCGGCGATTATGTCGCGGGCTCCAACCATGTGCTGCCGACGGCGCGCTCGGCGCGCTTCTCGTCCGGACTTGGCGTGCTCGACTTCATGAAGCGCACCTCGATCCTGCGTCTCGACGCGGACGCGCTCGGCAAGCTTGGCCCCGCCGCGATCGTGCTCGGGAAGGCCGAAGGCCTCGACGCGCACGCGCGATCTGTCGCGATGCGGCTCAACCGCAGATGAGCGAGCCGGACCAGCCCGCGCCGACGACCCAGCGCCTGTGCAAGATCACGCTGGACGAAAACTCGATCGGCCGCTCCTCGCCCGACATCGAGCACGAGCGTGCGGTCGCGATATACGATCTCCTGGAGGACAACTCCTTCGCGCCGATCGATCACGGTGGCGGACCCTATGCGTTGCATCTCTCGATCGCCGAGAACCGGCTCGCCTTCGATATCCGCAACGAGGACGGCACGCCCGTGATGGCGCATCTCCTGTCGCTCACGCCATTGCGCCGCATCGTGAAGGACTACTTCCTGATCTGCGACAGCTATTACAAGGCGATCCGTACCTCGACTCCGAGCCAGATCGAGGCGATCGATATGGGCCGCCGCGGGCTGCACAACGAGGGCTCCGAGCTTCTGATGGAGCGGCTGAAGGAGAAGATCGCCGTCGACTTCGATACTGCGCGCCGGCTGTTCACGCTGATCTGCGTGCTGCACTGGAAGGGCTAGAGCATGGCCCGCGCCGCACGGCCGCAAGCGGTGCTGTTCGCCTGTGGGATGAACGCGGTGCGTTCACCGATGGCGGCTGCGCTGTTCAAGCACTATTTCGGCCGCACCTATGTGGGCTCGGCGGGTGTCCGCAAGGGCGAGCTTGATCCTTTCGCGGTGGCCGCGATGGAAGAGCTCGGCCTTGACATCGCCAAGCACAAGCCGATGACCTTCGAGGAGCTGGAGGACTGGGAGGGGCTCAATTTCGACCTGATCGTCACGCTTTCCCCGGAGGCGCATCATAAGGCGCTGGAATTGACCCGCACGGTTGCGGCCGACGTCGAGTACTGGCCGACGCCTGACCCGACTCCGACCGAAGGCTCGCGCGAGCAGCGTCTGGAGGCCTATCGGACCGTGCGCGACCAGCTGTCGCGCCGCATCCGGGAGCGCTTCACCGAGAAAGTCGGAAACGAATAGTCCGTTGTGGACCGCCCATGATTGGGTTAGTCCGAACCCATCTGATTTCCCGCCTTTGGTTCCTGATGATTGGCCGCCCCAAACTCGTTCTCGCATCCGGTTCGCCGCGCCGGCTCGCCTTGCTCAACCAAGCCGGGATCGAGCCGGATTCCCTGCAGCCGGCCGAGATTGATGAGCTGCCGATCAAGGGAGAGCTGCCGCGTGCGCTCGCGACGCGGCTCGCCCGCAGCAAAGCTGAGGTCGCGCTCGCCAGCGTCAAGATCGACGAAGAACTGCGCGGCTCCTACATCCTCGCGGCCGACACTGTGGTGGCGGTCGGTCGGCGCATCATGCCGAAAGCCGAGATGCTGGAGGATGCGGCGGCGTGCCTGCGCCTGCTCTCGGGCCGCAACCATCGCGTCTACACCGGCATCTGCCTGGTGACGCCGAAGGAGGCCTTCCGCCAGCGCCTCGTCGAAACGCGCGTGCGCTTCAAGCGGCTCTCGAGTGAGGACCTTGAAGCCTACCTTGCTTCCGGGGAATGGCGCGGCAAGGCGGGCGGTTATGCGGTGCAGGGGCTTGCCGGAACGTTCGTGGTGAAAATGGTGGGCTCGTACACCAATGTGGTTGGCTTGCCGCTTTACGAGGCGATGTCGCTGCTCGGCGGCGAGGGCTATCCGATCCACTTCGGCTGGCTGAATGCGGTCTGACCGGCGTCATGCACGTCCCCCGGCTTGACCCGGGGATTGACCCGCGCGTCCATCTCAAAAAGAGTCGTTCGAAATGGTGGATTGCCGGGTCAAGCCCGGCAATGACGAGGATCATCAGTGAATATTGCATCGTGGCTTAACCGCGCGGGTTTGAGTCATCCCGGCCTTCCGGCCGTGGGCCGTGGTTCGCGCGTGATCCAGAGCTATGGCGCGCTTGCCGACCGCGCCGCGCGGCTCGCGAGCGTGCTGCGCAGCCTCGGCCTCAAGCCGGGCGATCGCGTCGCCATCATCGCCAAGAACTGCGTCGAATATGTCGAGACGATTCACGGCGTCTGGCACGGCGGCTTCGCTGCAGTGCCGGCCAACGCCAAGCTGCATGGCCGCGAGCTCGGCTACATCCTCGAACATTCCGGCGCGCGCGTCTGCTTCGCGACGCAAGGGCTCGACGAGGAGGTCGCGCCCTACACGCCGGCAAGTCTGGAACGGCTGATCGTCATCGGCAGCAAGGAATACCACGCGCTGTTCGCGGCCGATCCGATGCCGGTTGAGCCTCGCGATGGCAATGATCTCGCCTGGCTGTTCTACACGTCCGGCACGACCGGCCGGCCGAAGGGTGCCATGCTCACGCATCGCGTGCTCGCACAGGCGAGCTTTGCGTATCTGACCGAGGTCGATGCGGCGGCTCCCGGCGACTCGATCCTGCATGCCGCGCCGATGAGCCACGGCTCCGGCCTCTACATGATGGCGCACGTGGCGCGGATGGGGATCAACGTGGTGCCGGAGTCCGGCTCGTTTGAACCGGACGAAATCTTTCGCATGTTTGCGACCTGGCGCGGCATGTCGATGTTCGCCGCGCCCACCATGGTGAAACGTCTCGTCGATTTTCCGGGCGGTGCGGAGCCGAAGAACCTGCGCACCATCGTGTGGGGCGGTGCGCCGATGTATGTCGAGGATGCGTTGAAGGCGCTCGACCGCTTCGGGCCGCGGCTCGCGCAGATCTACGGGCAGGGCGAAAGCCCGATGACGATCACGGTGCTGTCGCGGCAGGACATTGCCGACCGCGAGCACCCGCGCTGGCTGGAGCGGCTTGGCTCGGCGGGCCGGCCCTATGCGTGTCTCGACGTGAAGGTCGTTGACGGCGAGGACAACGCGCTGCCGGTGGGCGAGGTGGGGGAGATCGTCTGCCGCGGCGATGTCGTGATGCCAGGCTACTGGAAGAATCCGGACGCCACGGCGCAGACGATGCGCGGCGGGTGGCTGCACACCGGCGATGTCGGTGTGTTCGATGCCGAGGGCTATCTCACGCTAAAAGACCGCTCCAAGGACATGATCATCTCCGGCGGCTCGAACATCTATCCGCGCGAGGTTGAGGAGGTGCTGCTCAAGCACACCAACGTGCGCGAGGCCTCGGTGATCGGGCGTCCGCATCCCGAATGGGGCGAGGTGGTGGTCGCCTATGTGGTCGGCGATGTGCCGGCGCACGAACTCGACGAGCTGTGCCTCGGAGAGATTGCGCGCTTCAAGCGGCCGAAGGATTACGTGTTCGTCGACACGCTGCCGAAGAACAATTACGGCAAGATCCTGAAAACGGAGTTGCGCGAGCTCGACGCAAAGCGAAGGGAGAAGGCCAGTGGCTAACCGGCTGAAGGACAAGGTCGCATTGATCGTCGGCGCGGGCTCGATCGGCCCCGGCTGGGGCAACGGCAAGGCGACCGCGGTCGCCTGCGCCCGCGAAGGCGCAAAGGTATTCTGTGTCGACATCAACCTCGCCGCTGCCGAGGAGACCGCGAACATCATTTCGGGTGAGGGCGGGCTCGCGCTGCCGTTCCGCGCCGACGTCACGAAGAACGACGACGTGGAGGCGATGGTGCGCGCCTGCGTGGCGGATTTCGGCCGCATCGACCTGCTCGACAACAACGTCGGCATTGCGGAGGTCGGCGGTGTGGTCGAGCTCTCCGAGGAGAAATGGGACCGCGTCATTGCGGTGAACCTGAAGAGCGCTTTCCTCACCATGAAGCACGTCATTCCGCTGATGGTGGTTCAGGGCGGCGGCTCGATCGTCAACATCTCCTCGGTCGCAGGCATCCGCTGGACCGGCGTGCCTTACTCTTCGTACTACGCCTCGAAGGCCGCGATCCTGCATCTCACGCGCACCACAGCGGTCGAATATGCGAGCAAGCGTGTGCGCGTGAACGCAATCCTCCCCGGCCTGATGCAGACCCCGATGGTCGCGCACTCGGCCGGGCTCGCGCAGTCCTACGCCGGCGGCGATGTCGAGGAGATGTGGCGCGTGCGCGCCGCGCAGGTGCCGATGGGCATCGGCGGCGAGGCCTGGGACGTGGCGTACGGCGTCGTCTATCTGGCGAGCGATGAGGCGAAATACGTCACCGGCATCGAGTTGGTGATCGACGGCGGGGTGAGTTTGAAGTGACCGCTCTGCGGTCGTCCCGGACGGCCGTAGGCCGATCCGGGATCGCTGTATCCCAGCGCTCGTTGAAAGATGGGTCCCGGGTCTCGCTTCGCTCGCCCGGGATGACAGATGAGCAAGCACCCCTTATCTGGACGGCATGGCGCAAGCAGCCTACGTTGCAAAACCCTGCCCCATTTGCGGCAAGCCTTCGGCCGAACGCTTTCGGCCGTTCTGCTCGGCGCGCTGCAAGGACGTCGACCTTCATCGCTGGTTCTCGGGCGCCTATGCGATCCCGGCTGCGGAGAGCGCCGACGATTCCGAGGAGCAGGAGACGGTGCGGCCACGGGAGAATGACTAGGTGGAAAATCAGACGGGCTGGCCCGACCAGTTGTTCGATGTGTTGAAGCGCGCGGAGGTACGACAGGTCGGCTATGTGCCGGACGCCGGCCATGCGCGGCTGATCGAGCGCTGCAAGGCAGACAATGATATTCGCGATGTCGTGCTCTCGACCGAGGAGGAGGGTGTCGCGCTTGCGGCCGGCGCCTGGCTCGGCGGGCAGCGCGCTGCGCTGCTGATGCAGTCGAGCGGCGTTGGCAACTGCATCAACATGCTCTCGCTGATCAACACCTGCCGCTTCCCGTTCCTCACCTTCATCACGATGCGCGGCGAGTGGGCCGAGTTCAATCCGTGGCAGGTGCCAATGTCGCAGGCGACGGAGCCGGTGCTCACCGCGATGGGCGTGAAGTGCTATCGCGCCGACCGCCCCGAGGAGGTGGCCGACACCGCACAGGCCGCGGCCGAGCTTGCCTTCGGCGGCGATTTCGCGGTGGCGGTACTGCTCTCGCAGAAGCTGATCGGCCGCAAGGTATGGGTGAAGTGATGCTGGAGCGCAGGAAGGCGATCGCCACGTTGATGGCGAACCGTCCGAAAGACCTGTTCGTGGTGCCGGGCCTCGGTTCGACCACCTACGATCTCGCCTCGCTCGGCGAGAAGGACACTGACTTCTATCTCTGGGGCGCGATGGGCGGTGCCGCGATGATCGGGCTTGGCCTCGCGCTCGCCAAGCCGAAGCTCAAGATCGCGGTGATCACCGGCGATGGCGAGATGCTGATGGGAATGGGCTCGCTCGCGACCGTCGGTGTGCAGCGGCCGAAGAATCTCGCGATTATCGTGTTCGACAATCGCCGCTACGGCGAGACCGGCATGCAGGCGAGCCACACCGACAAGGGCGTAGATCTGGTCGGCGTCGCGAAGTCGTGCGGGATCGCGCGCGCCTACGACGTGGAAGACGAGGCCGGCTTGAAGAAACTCGCCGGCGATCTGACGGCCCTGAACGAGACGCTGTTCGCGCGCGTGCACATCAAGGCGGACGATCCGCCGCGCGTGCTGCCGACCAAGGATGGCGTGGAGTTGAAGAACCGGTTCCGCAGGGCGGTCGTGGCGGCGGGGTAGGGAAAGCCACAAACTCTCCGCCGTCATCCCGGTCGAGCGAAGCGAGAGCCGTGATCCAGCAAACATAAATATTCCGCCTCGTTCGGCTCGCGTTTACTGGGTCCCGGATCAGCCCTTCGGGCTGTCCGGGATGACAGCCGAGCGTGGTGAACCGCTTGTCCTACCAGCGCTTTCACCTTGCTGGACAGCGCCAAACCGACCCTCTATAACCGCGCGCCTTGACCAACCCCGCCCTCGCGGCGGGCCTTACCGCCCAGGTAGCTCAGTTGGTAGAGCACGTGACTGAAAATCACGGTGTCGGTGGTTCGATTCCGCCCCTGGGCACCATTCCCCTCAGTCGAACGAGGGCCTCACTTCGCTAGGTTCAACCGTCTCGCTATCGCTCGTCGCCTCCGGCTGCGGCCATCTCTCGTGTGACAGCGGCAGCACCAGCCGCATCTCCAGTCCGTTCGGCCCGAAGTTGCGCGTCACCTGCCCGTTGAGCTGACGCTCGATCACCATGCCGATCAGGCGCGAGCCGAAACCCGCGCGGCGCGCGCGCTTCGGCAGCGGACCGCCGCGCTCTTTCCAGTCGAAGATGAGCTGCAGCCCGCGCTCGGCGCGCTCGACGGTCCAGGCGAGCTCCAGCCGGCCGGCGGCAGACGAGAGGCTGCCGTATTTGCTGGCGTTGGTGGCGAGTTCGTGCAGCGCCGATGACAGCGCGAAGGACGGATCGGGCTCGAGAAACACGTCCGGGCCGGAGAGCGTCACACGATCGATATAAGGCGCAAGCAGCACGCGGATCAGTTCCTTCAACGAGGTCGACTGCCAACCGCCCTCGGTGATCAGGCGATGCGCGTTGGCGAGCGCCAGCACGCGCGCCTCGTACTTGGCGGTGAGGTCGGCGACACTGCGCGAGGTGCGCGAGGTCTGCGAGAACAGCGCCAGCAATTGCGCGAACAGGTTGCCGGAGCGGTGGCGCAGCTCGCGGATCATCAGCTCATGGCGCTGGTCTGCTTGACGCCGCTGGATCGCGCCGGCAATCAGGTTCGCGATCGCAACCACGAACGCCACCTCGTGCTCGCCAAAACGCCGCCGCCGCGCGGTGTGGACGCCGAGCACCCCATAGGCGCGCCCGTCGCGTCCCGCGATCGGCACGCTCACCCCGCTGTTGACGCCGTGATCGCGCAACAGCGCGGGCGGTTCGAAGCGTGTTTCGGATTTGAGGTCAGTGACGATGATGGGACCGCCGGAGGCGAGGGCGTAGCCGGCCTGGGAATGTCGTCCGGTCGATTCATGCGCCGCGCCGACGGCGCCCTCGCGCCATCCGTGGCCAGCGCGCAGCAGAAGCTCGGCGTCGCCCGGTTCGAGTTCGAGGATCTTCACGAATTCGACATTGAGGATGTCGGCAATGGTCGTAACGATTTCCTCGAACAAGGCCTGCAGATCGGATTCGGTCAGCGCGCGCTCGCCGAGCCGCGCCACCATCTCCTGCTGCTTTGCACGCGCACGCAGCTCGCGCAGCAATTTCTGCCGGTCCGTCACATCGCGGCAGATTCCGACGAGGCGCACGGCTTCGCCAGCCTGTTCGACCGTCGAGGCCATCGCCTCGAT
>Ga0310810_10001532_pt1 | contig 24395 bp, 24 predicted proteins | sample NCmetagenome_FD_207641 | JGI IMG/M metagenome (GOLD analysis project Ga0310810, IMG submission 207641) | Soil microbial communities from experimental microcosm in Duke University, North Carolina, United States - NC | ecosystem: Engineered > Artificial ecosystem > Soil microcosm > Unclassified ... | reverse complement strand
TAACCAGGGTATTTACCAGGGTACAAAGTTGCTTATAAGGGATTCAATTTTTCTATAGATCAATGAGATATTTCCGCTACCATTCTACTGTTGTTGGAAATATTTTGCGAAAAATTACTTTTAAACCTATTGAAAGTCCATTACAAGGTCGACAAGATGAGCAGCAATTACTCGCTAATTTGGTTGGTTTCATGAAACAACAGGCTCTTCGTACCGCGGAGCGTCGTCATGCGCGTTTACGAGAGATCAGAGGAACATTAACTATTTATACTCCAAGATATAACAGTAGCAAGACTTTGGTTAATGTTAACATTAGAGATCTAACTGTACAGCAAGTTTTTAATGCATTTAGTATGATGATACAAAGTAACCGAGAGTTGACTCTTAACGATGTTGAATTTACTTTTTATTACAATAGAAATCAGTTTATTATGGGATCAGGTCCAGTTGCTAAACCTAGTTGGTGGGGAGGAAGAACTGATATTGGTTGGACAATTCATACTGATGACGTGGGAGATATTAATTGCGCTGCTTTTGCTTTAGCTTTTGGAAAACTTGCTAGGAGAACCAATGTTCGGAGAGATCTCCGGAATTTAAAGATTGACGCTCGTAGGTTACAAAGAATGTTTGGCTGGCAAGAACATGTTTCTATTTCTCAATTTCAGCAGTTTGTAGATACGTTTCCGGAATATAGAGTTACTATATTATTGCTACCTTCATGGGCTGACAGTACTAATACTACGTTCACAGGTTCAGAGTTTCAAGAATCTGAAGATGGAACTATTAAACCTTGCAAGGCTATTTATATTTATTATCATGCCACAGGTGAAGTTGGGCACTATGTTTATATTGACAGTATTCAATCGGTTATTCGAAAGTATCGTCCAAGAGTGAGATCTGATTTCTGTCACAAATGTTTAAAGTTTTACAGTCCTAGATTTCCGCATGAATGTGTATCTCGTGAACCTAGACGAATTCAAAACAAGTGTAAAAATGGTTGCAACATTTATCATGGTAGTGAAAAGTGTCCAAGATTTCAATGTAAATCTTGCCGAAATGTTTACTCACGAAATAGTACCGGAACTCATACTTGTATTATTAAAGCCGATTTAAAAGATCCCAAAGAGTTTCAGCAGAATGGTTGTGATGACGGTACCAAAACAGCTTTATTTGTTTGGGATATAGAATCGGCATTTAAAAAAGTAACTTTTGAAAGAGTAGTTTAATTTAATCAGACTGAAATTGAAAGTTTTGAACTCGATGAAGACGAATATTTTACCGGGGAAATTTTGACTCAAAATGTACAAGTTGATCGTCATGTTCCCAATCTTATCTGTATCAAGGACGTATTTGGCCCTTTGGAAAAGACTTTTAAAGGATATGATTGTATGCTTCAATTTATCAATTTTATGGCCTGGTATAATCGAGGTAAATGTATCCTGGTAGCACATAACAGTGGTAGATATGATTCAAGATTATTATTCGATACTTTGATGGAATTTAGAGTCAATAACCGAGTAGGTAATGTAAACGAAATTGGACTACCAAAAACAATAATGCGCGGGAATAATTTTTTGAAAATTGAAGTCGATAATTTGTTGTTTATAGATTCTTTAAATCATTTACCTGGTAGTCTTAGAAATCTGGGTCGAGATTATGGAGCTGATTCACACTTGGTTAAAGGTTATTTTCCTTATACATTTAATACTGAAGAGAATTGGGATTATGAAGGACGAATTCCCGGCCGTGAATGGTTTGAAATTAGTCATGGCGAATCAGAGCTACAGGAGTTTAATCAATGGTATATTGAAGCATTTAGTCAGCCCTGGAATCTACAAACAGAATTGGAAAAGTACTGTAAACAGGATGTACTAGTTTTAGCTAATATTGTTAGAAAGTATCACGAAATTTGTTGTCAGGATAACAATGGTCTTAGTCCGTGGTTTTTTGTTACTGCACCTAGTTATGTCCATCAATGTTACTTAAGACATATTACGATGCAAATGGAATTACCCGATCCTAAACAAGATTATGAAGAGTATACTAGAGTATGTGAAGAAAAGGCCAAAGATTATTGGGTGGTACTTACAAGTAACGAATACCATTTTGCTAGAGAAGCTTTACGCGGTGGTAGAACCGATGTTCGACAATTTTATGCCAAGTTGGACCAGAGTGAAATTGAACAGGGAGTTAGGTTTGCATATGTAGATGTGGTTAGTTTATATCCTTATCAGCAAGCAGTTCATGACTTTCCTGTAGGCAAGCCTGAGATTCATATATGGGATAGAGACTATAAGCCTTGCAATATACATTTAGGTACTCTAAAGTGTGGATGTACTTTAAAAAACATACCTAGACAAACAAAGGTTATTTATCATAATGAACAACTTAGTGAACAAGAAATACTTGATGATCAGTCATTTTTTGGGATAGTTTGTGCTTCAGTTGAACCTCCAAAAGATTTGTTTCATCCTGTACTACCAGTTTATGATGAAGAAAGTTTAAAGTGTACTTTTCCTTTGGACTTTATTAGTCAAGGGATATTTACCAGTATAGAGTTTAAAAGAGCATTGCAAGTCGGTTATCGTTTAGTTGAAATTCATCGATTTGACAAGTACAAAGCAAAACCAAGTTTGTGGGCAGATAAAGTGAAACAGCAATACTTTAAAAAGATGATAAATTCACGAAATAGACCTTCAGAAGAAGAAAATCAGAGACTGATTCAAGAGTATGAAAATAAGTTTGAAATGGGAGATGATCTTCAAAGAGCTTATGATCAAGATTTATGGGGTAAACGAGGAGCAATGAAGCAAGCCTACAAGACCATGGTCAATTGTGCTTGGGGAAAACATGCAGAAAAGATTAATCGAGACACTACTATTATTACTAATATTGAAGGAAATAATGACTTTGATACTGTAGTGTATAATCATTCTGCAGGTTTAAATAATATTAGAATTGTACCTTTGAATGATGAATGTGATTTGATTAGAGTTCGGAATGATTATACAATTGTTGAACCAAATCTTTATAATGCTTATTTACCTTGTGCTGTTTTTGTCCCTGCTTATGGTAGATTACAGTTGTGGGAAGAATTACATAAATTAGGAAAGCGGGTTTTGTATCATGATACTGACTCTATTATATACAAGACCTCTGTTACTGGAGAATATAATATCCCAGAGAACGATATATGGGGTGAATGGGAAAGAGAAGATGAAGACGTAAAGAATGGAGGTATTGTTGAATTTGTATCTTCAGGTCCAAAATCATATGGTTTCAAATGTTTGAATGGATATACCAAAATTAAATTCAAGGGTGTTTCTTTAACACCAAAAACTAGTAGACTTATTAATTTTGATATTTTAAAAGAATTAGTAGTACAAGGTATTGCCGAGAATGAACCTCAGCTAGTGGGTATTCCTCAGAGACAATTTAATTATCGAATTGGTCATGGAATCTATACTCTAAATATGATTAAGAAAATAGGATTTTCCCCAGAACATGTTAAAGGTTTTATTGGTAATGATTTACGTCATTACCCAATTGGTTATGCAGGTTTAATTACTTAAGCATAGGAGTAATTGGATAATCTTTATTATACTGGTAGACTGGTTTCAATTCTTGGACTACACCTAGTAAATAAAATTTGTGAAATTGAATTCGCATCACATTTGGACCATCCAAGTATCTCTGATATTGTTAACAAAAGTCCTAATAAAATTGAAATGATTGACAATATATTTTCTAAAGTAAATTCCATATATAAGTATATCATACTTTATTTTCGAAAAGTAAAAGATAATTGGATTTTTCTGGTAGCAACAGTTGTTGGAGCTACAACAAAATCAGTTCCAAGACCATCTCTAATTGCCCAGAAACTAATTGCATTTTCCCCAGCAGCAATTTTTGAAACTAAATAATCTGTTGAACTAGGTAGGTCATAATTTTCAAAATAAGGGGCAGGTAAAATAGTATTTGCTCCAGACTCTGAGATAGAATTAAATGGTAAATCTTCAATACGAAGTTGTTGACCAGCGGCTAAATAAATTGCTGAAGTAGTTGTTATTGAAATAGTAACAAATACCAAATTAGAAATAAAGTAGTAAGAACCAAACTGAGTAGTATAGGTAATCGTTGTATCACTGTCTAAAGTCGGTGTGAATGTTCCACTGCTACCAGTAAGTGAGATAGTAGGACAAGTAATATTACCTGATTGAAGAATACCTCCTATATATGCATCTTTAGCCGCCGCAAAACCTCCTTCAGTTGTTATAGAACCACCATTGGTTGAACTTGAAGCATTTGTTGAATTTGAAACTGATATACCCCCTGCAGATTTAATAGCTCCTGTAGTCGAAGAAGTTGTTGAAGTTGTATCGTAAACATTAAGACTCTTTATACTAGTTATTTCAGTAGTTTTGTCTATGGTGAAAATATCTGTAGTTCCTACATTTCGAACAACGAGAAATGTAGGTGCATTAATCATGACTGCATTACCAGAGGATGTTGGGTCCAAATAAATCCATTCATTATTTGCTACAATAAAAACATCATTTCCATTGCTCACCCATCTACCATTTTTAACATATAATGCTTGACAAGATACCAAGTCTCCTACATAAAGTTTTTTTGATATTCCTACTCCTCCTGGAACAACCAATGCCCCTGTACTTGTACTAATACTATCGGTTGTATCGGTAAGTTGCAGTTTTGATAATGAAGTTAAATTAGAAACTTTGTCAACACTTAAAATTGAACTTCCGCTGGTATTTCTAACAGTCATTTCATTAACCCCATTTAGAAACTCGGAATTAGTTGAACCACTAGGTCTCAAATAAATCGAGTCGGAAGCAGTTGAAATTATCAAGTCATTATTATTTGTAGAGCTTTGTAATACGTTTTGTATACTAATTGACTGGGTACTAACTCTACCACTAAATCCTGCACCTCCATCTACAATTAATGTACCAGTTGATTTGCTAGTACTTGCTAAGGTACCATATAAATGCATACTTGTTGAAGAAATATTTAATGCAACACCTAATCCTCCATTTACTATAGCTGACCCGGTATTTGTTGATGAACTATCCGATGTATCACTAATTACTAGTTTTACTAGTGTAGTTAAATTTGTAGCCTTGTCAAGATTGAAAATCGAAGTACCAGAAGTATTTCTAAACAATGCTGAACTTACAGAGTTACTAAACTCGGAATTTGATGTTCCACCAGGTCTTTGATAAATTGTATCGTTATTAGCACTAATAATCAAATCGTTAGTATTTGAACTGGAAAATATAGAATTTTCAATAGCTAATGAAGAAGTACTAATTCTTCCTGAAATACCTATACCTCCATCTACTATTAGCGTACCGGTAGTTTTACTTGTACTGGTTACGGTTCCATAAAAATGAGCAGTTGTTCCAGACAGATTTCCTCCAACACCAACACCAGAGTTTACTATTAGTGACCCGGTAGAAGTTGATGTGCTTGCGATAGTATCGGTAACTTGCAAACTTTTCAAACTGGTTTGGTTACTAGTTTTGTTTACTGTAAATATACTGGTTCCACTAGTATTTCTTATCTCGGTTAGTAATGCACTATTACTAAGTTGACTTGCAGAAGTTCCAGCGGTTGGTCTAATACAAATTATGTCTGAATTAGCATTCAAAAATAAATCGTTTCCATTACTTGTAAATGTTACAGATTTTAAATTGTAACCCAATGCACTAATTGAATCACCGCAAGTAATTTTCTTCATTACACCCATACCGCCCAATAATGTTAGTGACCCAGTAGATGATGAAGTACTATCAAGAGTACTATAAATTCGTAATGAATTTGTTGAAAGGTTTTTTGCAACTGCCAAACCTCCTAGTAATTTTACAGATCCAGTAGATGTGCTAGTAGAATCTGTAGTAGAGTTTACCTGTAATGTATTACCAGTTGAATCAGTAATTGTTAGAGTGGTTACTGCGGTAATATCGGTCATTTCAATATCTAAATTATTGATTGTGGCTGTCCCATTAACATCTAAATTGAATAAACTCAAATCGGGTTGTCCATCAATAGTTCTGCAGAAAATAGGATTCAAAGCCATAATAAAGATATCATACATTTTGTATGCATATATGATTAATGCCTGCTAACAATTCATTATTTGATTTGTCTGTTCTCAATAAGTTACATATTTTATCGACTACGGCATCTACTAGTTCCACCACTGGGGCTTTAGTTATTGAAGGTGGATTAGGGGTAGTAGGGAATTTAAATGTGCAAGGTACTATTACTGGAGGTGAAATCAGTTATGCATCAACAACTACAGGGACTTTGAATGTATCGAATGGTTCAGGTACTACATTCACTTGTGATTCAACCACAGATTCAACTTCGGTAGGTACTGGTTCTACCGTTTTACTTGGAGGAGCTTCAATTGCTAAAAATTTATATGTTGGAGGAACATTAGTTGCGGGTTCAGTAGTATATTCGAGTACATCTACCGGGTCTATGGATATAACAACTGGAACAGGGACAACATTAACAGTTTCTTCAGCTGATGATTCAACTTCAACTACTAATGGTTCGGCAGTATTTGCTGGAGGAGTTGGTATCCAAAAAAGGATGAATGTAGGTTCAATTAAATCATTTGATACTACTCAAGCTACTTCAACTTCTACAGGATCAATTCAAACAAGCGGTGGAATAGGTTGCGCGGGAAATATTTATACTGGGGGTTTATTGGTTTCAACTTCTAGTACTTCTAGTACATCTACAACTACAGGAGCATTAGTTATTACCGGAGGTATAGGAGTCCAAGGAACAATTAATTCATCCAATGCAAAATTATGGTCGAATGTTAATAGTTCATCGACAAGCACTGGTACATTAGTAGTTGTTGGAGGAGTAGGTATTTCAGCTACATTGAACGCTGATACTATAAATTCGGTTCAATCTATAAACAATGGAGGATTTGATTTTCTACTTGGAACCACTGATCAATCAACTAGAGGAAATTCTGGAGCAAGCAGAGCCATGTCAAAATTAAGTGGAAATGTATTATGCATCAATTTTGATTCAGATTATTCTGGAGGAACCTTGATTGATTCCAGCTTATTTCTTGGTGGACCACTTACAAGTTCAGATACTACCATAAGTGCAAGTACCACTACAGGGTCTGTAGTACTTGCAGGAGGTCTTGGGGTAGGTGGTAAAATATTTACTGGCTCACTGCAAACTACCGATACTACTGAAGCAACCAGTACTACCAATGCCAGTGTAATTTTTCCCGGAGGATTAGCGGTAGCAAAGAAAATTTTTTCAAATACTATGGAAACAACACTGGATATTGTCAATGGAGGATTCAATTTAATCTTGGGAACAGCAGATCAAGTGTCTAGAGGAAACACCGGCTTATCTAGAGCATTGGTGAAAGAAACTGGAGGCAGATTATTTATTAATTATGCAGCTGATTTTACGGGAGGTTTAGTTTTGAATTCTGCAACCAATTGTACAGGACCTTTATTAATTTCCGATACAAGCACTGGTTCAAGTACAAGTACAGGCGCACTGGTAGTTGCAGGAGATGCAGGAGTTCAAGGAGTCTTGAATGTTGAAAATATACATGTATACGATACAACTGAAGCTACCAGTAAAACTAGTGCTAGTACGGTTTTTGAAGGTGGAGTTGGAATAAGCAAAAAACTTTTTTGCAATAATTTAGAAACAACTGGTGGAGTTATTAATGGAGGATTTGATTTTACCCTAGGAACCACGGATCAAGTTACAAGAGGGAATACAGGTTTGTCTAGAGCTCTAGTTAAAATTGATGGAGGATATTTATACATCAATTATGCTTCAGACTTTTCACAAGGAGTAGTATTAAATTCAAAAACTCAATGTACTGGACAATTTGTAGTTTTGGATTCCACTACTAGTACTAGCACTACCACTGGAGCTTTAGTTGTAGCTGGAGGAATAGGTGTTCAAGGTCCTTTATATAGTAGTAATATAGTTGTAAGTGATACAACCGAATCAACATCTAAAACAACAGGATCAATCATTACAGAAGGTGGAATCGGTATTCAAAAAGCTTTATTTTGCACTACATCTAATTCCGATTATTTGAATGTTTTGAATACTGATGATTCCACTTCTATTACAGCAGGACCTGTGGTTTTTTCAGGAGGTATAGCTGTAGCAAAATCAGTATTTAGTACGTCACTTAATACAGTTGCTAGTATCAATGTGGGAGGTTTTGATATAAGTCTTGGAACTACAGATCAAACTACACGAGGCAATACTAACGCTAGCAGAGTTTTGGTGAAAGATTACTATGATTCAAAAACTCAATTACATGTAAATTATGAACGAGACTTTAATCAAATAGTTCTTGGATCAAATACCACAGTGTTTGGTACTATTGTAGCTGAAAACTTTAATTCTTATCCTTTGGATTTGACGGTTACTAATGTAGACGGAAGTTTTCAAGAATCACTGTCATTTAAAATGAATGTCAATACTTTGGGTTCAATTCGAGAGTTGGTATGTCGCTACAGTTTTGTATTACCTTTTTCAGGTTCTGTAGCCTTTGATACTACATTTACATCTACTCAAACACTTATTCATCCTTACTGCAAACAAATAATGGGAACAGGTTTTGTATCAGTATTCAATCCACCATATTTTGAACTACCAGATTATCCTTATGATCATACCCGGGAATCATTCTATATTTACCCAATTTCAGCTGTACTAAGACTGGAACAAAACTCCCCTACTACGAGTGGCGGAGTATTAGATCCTTCTACGGGATTTACTTATCGAATTAGGACTTATGCTTCAAACCCTTCTTATATTCAAGGAAACGATTCTTATAGTACAATGGGTTCAGCAGATCGTAGTGTCTTCCAATACAGTACACCTGATGCAAGTTATAATCCAACCTCTTCCACCTTTGAAATTCAATTTAAATTTACAATGCCTGTTATCGGTTACGACAATACGTTTATTGACTACGGTTTAGGGGATATTACGCTCCCTGGATTACCTACCGGATCTGTAGTTGTATCACCGAATATTCAGCAAAATCCCGTAGACACCCTTGATCAAAATTTATTACATGCCCCGAAATTTAATTAAAAAAATTTTTTAAAATGAATTTTGAAATGAAAAAATATCTGATTGTTCCTCAAAAAAAGGAAAAAATGTATCTTTATACAATTGAACCTGGATCTGAGGTTTTTGTTGAAAGATTACCCTCTTTTCCAAAACTCTTGATTAATACGGAAAATGATAAAATTACTGATCTACCTTTTCCTCTAGAAATCAAAATGTTAATTTTGGAACATTTATGGAATCTATGGTTATCATATTCTCCTCAAAGATTAGAAATTATTAAACTAATTACAATCAACAAGACGTTTTTTAAAAAACGAGTTGAAGAGCTTATTGGGGAAAACAATTTAAGTTTTGAGCAACAGTTGGAATACATTACAGAGGTATTCAAAAAATTGCAAAATATTGGATTTTCTCTTTTGCAGAGTGTTCATCGGAGTAACTATATTGAATACCGTACATCATGTATTTCAACTCTTTTGAAAAAAGTCCAACCCGGAAGCAATTACTTGGATTCTGAAATGATTTTTTTTGATGAACTTTTGATGCCATATCCGGATGATAAAATTGATATGTGGTTTTATAAAGCACGTAAATTTGAAACTTCAGTACTAGTTATAGGAGATCAACGTAAAGGTATGTGGGGAAATGTTTTATGTTTAGCTACACCAGTTGTTTTCATAAAAAACGAAATTGCTAGCTATGACCTCAAGACTTGGGAGCTATTTGAAAACTTTTGCAAAAAGATTTTTGGAAAAAAATTCAAATTCTGTTTTGTCTTTTCTGATCCTGATTTCGATAATAAGTTAATTATCGACTGGATTATCGGGCTTGAGGAAATTTTTGAATAAATCCTTAGCAACATATTTTTATATGTAAATTAAAACTTTTGGATGCAAAATTACATAATAAACGGGCGTAATCAATGTAATCTTGAGGGTTTTTACCCTTGACCTGAACAACAATTGTTCCATAAGAATATTCACCATCAGTACCACCCGCAGCTCCTCCAGGTCCATTACAATCAGCAACTTCAATCCAATAAAGTTTTACTGCACCATAAAAAGCCCAGCCGTGACGGTAAAGAATCATACTTTCTGGTTCAGGATCATCAGTCAGAACAACACATAATTCAATCATAGCTTTGTAAAAAAATTGACCGTTACAAATAGAGTGAATACGTTGACTTCGACTACCTAATAATATAATATCCCTTAGAGGTAAATTAGGAAACAGGGCTCTTAAACCCCAATTTAAAAATACCTTGGAATGTAAACAGTTTTTGATCAACAGCTGTATATCTTTTTCAATTTCAATTGAAGAATAAGTTAGTGATAAATGAGTATCTCCAGGTATCTTGGGAATATAACCTACTTTAAAATCACTATTTTCAGAATGAAATTCAATGTGTTCCTCTCTTTTGAAATACTCTATAGTTTTTAAATCGGGTGATTTAACTTTGAAAATTGAAACATAAATCATAACCTCTTCAATAACTTCGAGTGGGAATTTCATTTTTGAAAAAATTTTTAATTGGTTTAAAATAATCCGTATATAAAAATTTTTAATTGGCTAAAAATATTCCGTATATGAATATTTTACAAGTAAATTCTTTTTTTTTCAAATGAATGAATTGAATCCTCTAGATCGTCATAATGTTAAAATGTTGAGCAAATTCAAAAATGTTTTAAGTTATGAACCTTGGGGTCATGCTGGACGAAGATATCTTTTACTTACAACTCTAAAAGGGACCACTCTTGGAAAAAAATTCACCATCCCGATTATGCCTCAAAACTTGACATGGTCTTTTGAGATTGATGATTCTTTTAGATTAATTGGTGATCTTGTACCTGACACTGTTTTTTGTTTATGGAAATTATATCTACGAGAACAAAACTTTGCTAGACTATATGATTTAATATTTTTAAACAAAAAGATTATGAATGATGTTTACACGTATATTTATGACAAGGATGAAACAAAAACATTTAGTGAAAAATTAAGTATCTTGAAACAAACCATTCAACTTTTGAATTCAATTAACATTAGTTTGATAACGAGAAGAAATAGTACACATCTTTATGCTCAAAGAAAGTTTAAAAATCAAAAGAAAATAAGACCGATTGATATGTTTTACACCGATTTTCAACATCACCTACCAAGAACTTTGTTTAATTTTCGTACAACAAACTTTCAAATTCAATCATTTGTATTCAAAGGAGATAATTCACAATTCCTTGAGGATAGGGCCTTTGTAAACGTATGTGGTACGAATGAAGAAGTGATTGGTCCTGTTATTGCATTTTATGGAACAACAAAAAATCTTTATGATTTAGACTTTGATTCGTGGAAAATGTTTGAGATTCTCCTACAAGAAATGTACGGGGAACGATGCAAGATTTTCTTTGATACATGGGATACTATACTTAATCCTTTATTCAGCTGAATTTTTAAGTCCTAATAAAGGTAGAATTGTTTCCAACATATAAGCATTAAATTGGATATCTGGGATATTCTTTTCAGTTCCATCCAACAGAATAGCAGTTAAGAAATTAGTAGGTAAATTGATTTTAACTTGAGCTTTAGTATCATAGGTTGGTCCCCAACGTAAAGACTTGATCTCCAAAACATTTTTTGCACTTTTGTTTGCAACAATTTCATCATCACACTCCATATTACGTTTTTCAGTCATTTTAAGAAAAGAATTTATTGATCTTGTTGTCTTTGCATCATTAATCTAATTAGATCAAGAATTCCATTGGCTTGAGTCGGAGACATACCCATAATTTCAGAAACTACCAAAAGAATAAATAAAACCGCCATTACGATATAGTAAAGGTAATCAGCCATTGTAAATGACCTCATACTTTATTTTCGCCGATTTGGACCCAATGACCCTTTTAAACCGGGTATTTGACCCTTGTTTATATCATCTGATAACACTTAAAACCAGGGTATCCAAAAATATATAAAGATCTAATTTTTCCTTTATTTCTAAAATGAAACACGAAATTGGTAACTTTAAAAGAACCTTTCCAACCGCAATTAGTACTCGGGATGAAAACATGGGGGTTGTAGATCTTACAAACAAAGCTGCCAAGTCTGACACTATTAATTGGGAACAGCTACCTTGTTTGCTCATTATGCCTTTTGACGGTGCGGCAAAGGTTCCCGTATTGTTTTTTAGTTTTGAATTGGATGGTCAAAAGATCAAGTATTTTACTGCACCAGTCACTTTGCATTACCTTGAACCTTTAACTGATAGATTTGGAAACAAGTCTGTAAAGGTTACTTTTGAAGCTCAATTAAGAAACCATTTTGAAGTACTCAAAAATCGTATTGCCATTACTCTTGGACTCGATAACAGTGAATCGATCAAGAATCCTATTGCTGAAGACAACACAATGTACCTTAAATTAGGACCTAAATTTGAATTACCTTGTGTCAAGGAATTTGGCGCAAAGATCCAATTTGGTTTCTACATGAATGATTCAAAGATGGGTTTCTTTATGAAACTTGTTTGAATAAACTTTATTCAAAATCAATTAAATTCAGAATAGTTTTGATTGATCTTCTGTATACTTCAGGATAAACATTAGGAAGTTCTCCGGGCTGAGGAAAAGTATGTTTAAAACTTGATTCAATCAATTTTGGAATATCAAACTCTTCATCATTACCATACTCGCTGATCCATAGAGCTCTCAAAAAATCTTGGTCATCTTTCAGTAATCCCCAGCTTTTACTGACATACAAATTACTAAACAAAGGTTTCATACCGTTTTTGGAATAATTTTTGATAATTGTAGTAAACGGATCTTCATACTTGTTACGTTGAACTTCATAATACATCCAGTCTTTTTGTTTATCATAGTATTTCAATAAACGGTACTCGTTACGTCCATTAACTGTACTGCCCAACATTGGCGCAGGATCTACCCGTAAACTCTCAATAATGTCTGCAAAGTATTCTGTATTTACAAAACTGTAAAGACAAAAGTGCAGAAAATCAAAAAGTTTTGTATCAGGTTTGGTACCCATAGGCCAAGTGACGGAAATATCAGGTAGATTATGTTCATCCAAAGCAATTTTTTCCAAAAAACAAGCAGCTACTCGAAAGAAAGCAGTGTTTTCAGTGCTAAAGTTTCGTTTTAATTCCGATACCGCTTCATCCACTAAGGCATATTTTCGAGCTGTAAGTGGATGATACTTGATCAGTTTTGCATAGATCTCTGGTAATAATGTCTCGTTGGATAAAGGATGTTTGTAAATACACAAGTTGACGGACATTAGGGAAAAAATTTATTTGGAATCAGTCATTAAATACGAATCAAAATTTTTCATGATTCGCATTTTCTTTGGTTTTTGGTAATTAAAATACATAAACGAGTAGTCATCAGATACACAATGATTATATACAGCCATCCAGGGCTCTTTACGTAAACCTAAAGGAGTTTCTTCATAAATAGCTTCTAGCTCTTTATCATTGGTTATTTCAAATAATATTCCAGTAGAAAAATTGGTTCTTATTGTCTTTGGTATTTCTTTATACGCTTGAGTAATTTCAAGAGCTGAGCATGAATAATGGCGATGATTAGTATTGAATTTTTTAAAAAAATTATCTTGTCGTCCCGAGTATAAAGAACTTCCTACCAGATCATCAAACACAAATAGACATCTGTTGGCGGTATGTTTACTAAGCTTTTTAGATTTCAAATATTTGACCATAGCCATCTGATCTTCTAATATTTCCTGTAAATCAGATTCCTTGTACTCGGTCTTAAAACACGAATCGGGTATATATGGATCAAACTTTGGAATTTTTGGGATATTTGTGGGAGCATTTTCCACAATTCCATTTCGTGATGTCTGTCTTTGTTGTTTGAATAAAAACTCTCTCAAGGCTTTGTTGTCGGCTAATAAAGGTAGTGTCCTAATATAATCCCATTTCTCATCACTAGCTATCGTCGGTGAAAATATTACTATTGTATGAAAAAAACCCTTGTAAAATTTCAATAGGTTACAAATCAAGGTTGTTTTACCTGATCCTTTTGGAGCAATAATACCCATAGTGAATTCATGTTTAGGTAGCCTATCATCTGGTGGGGGTGGATGCATAAATTCCCCAGGGACCGGTATTTCTTCAACAGTAAGTTTTGTACGTTTCATACGTTGTTTATCTACCTCATCAGGATCAATTTGATTCTTTTTAGACTTGTGTTTCATAATAATAAATTCATACTTTATTTTCTGTTGGGGAAAATCATAGAATGCATCTTGTGTCGATGACTTCTCATTTCATTTACAAGAGCACTACGAGATCCGGCATCAGACCACTTTTCCTTGGCAACTCTTTCAACTTCCATTGCAATAGCCTTTTTCAAATCAGGATGCGCATAATCTGCTTCCGACTGTTTAACACTTTTTACATGTTTTTTGTATTCCTTTTCATCCTTGGTAACTGATTTAGTTTTTTTCTCCTTTGGAACTTCTTCAGACTTTTTTGCTTCACGGGCCAGACGTCTCTTTTCCTTTTGCGCTTCCTTGCGTGCTTGAAGTTCCTTTTCTTTTTCAGCTAGTTCGGCTTTGATTTTAGCCTGAGCTGCTTCATCTTCTTTACGCTTTGCCTCGCGCTTTTCTTTTCTCTTTTGAGCCGCCAACAATTTTTTCTCGTCAACTTTAGGTTTCTCAACAGTTTTTTCCTCTTGAGGCTCTTTTGGTTCTTTGGAAACCTTTGGTTTTTTAGCTTCAAGTGGTGCTTCAGCTTTTGACTTTCTCTTTGCTTTTTGAGGTGTATCAACATTTTCTTTTGAACTTTCTTCAGAGTCGGAAACATTTTGTGTTGCAGACTTTTTTTTAACACTTTTTTTCACTGCTTCATCGGGGTTCATTTCGTAAATTTTCATAAAGAATTTTATTTTAAAAAACGCTTTTTAACGCTCGGGTGTTCGAGGGGGTGTAGGATGTCTATAACGAGCATGTTGCCTAGAATAATCAGAATGTTGGGGATACATATATGGAGTATGTCTAGACAGTTCTCGATTCCGTCTTTCAGGAGATGTTTCTCGATACATTGATCCTACTCTTGCTGCATTTAAAATTCGGTTTCTTCTTTGAACACTTTGACTATTGTAATGAGAAGTAGCGTCTTGAATAAAGGCCTGTATGTTTTGTGGATAAAGAAAATTTGGATCTACATTTCTATGTTCAGGTGAGGCAAATAATAGATAATCACGTACAAGCATCCGTCTTGCCCTATTTGTAGAATTTTCCCTCCCAATCTCAATTTGATTAGCTAATCTGAGACCATATTCTCTTTCTGATTCACCTGGTTCTCTTCGGAGTGGATTAAACGTTGGTCGAAAATTTTGGATATTATCAAAGTTAATATCTCTCAATTCACGTTCTAATAAAATTAAACTCTGGGTTGATCTATTTAAACGTATAAAATTAGGATCGTTATAAATTCGATCACGAGAAGCATTAGAAAACCCAGGTCTATATGTATCTAAAAACCCTAGACGTTCTGGATGTTGACTAATGAAATCTGATTCCATACGCCGTAAACGACCAAGAATACCTGTCTCTTCAGTATATGCATTTTCGAATCTTATATTTGAAGGTTCTCCTGTGACTGCACGTCTATTAAACTCTTCTTCGCTTTCACCAAATAAACGCCTAGCCATATATAATAATACATATATTATTTAAGTAAACTCATCATAATTCCGGGGAGTTGAACCTTGAACAGAGTCACTTACAGAAGAGCTACTTCCCGAAGAGGTACTATTAGGATTAAAACCATATGTCCCCTGTCTATTAGGAATTCTTATTCTCGGTCGTTGAATTGGGGGAGCATATCCTGGTGAAGATGATGAATTCGACGTTGACATGAGAGAACCTGAATTTGATCCTGTAGCAGAAGATACCATAGATCCTCTTGCAGTATAAAAACTAGCTGCTGATGACAATAAAGGTGAAAAATCACCAGTAGTAGTAATATTTCTCGCTGTTTCACGTAAATCAGCTATAGCGTCTGCATTACTAGTTACAATTCGTAGTCTCTCATTGTCTGGTAAAAGGGTACTTAAATCACGAAGACGTTCCCGTATGTTTGTAAGACCCGAAGTTGAATCAACCTCCATTTCATTCATAGAGTTTACCATACCATCTGTTTGTTGTGCTTCTTGATCAGTAGGCATTGCAGTATCTATAGGAGTACCTGGAGAACTCTCTTCATTTGATTCAGTAGAAGAAGAAGAAGCATCGCTACTTGGAGATCTGTCACGATATGGACCAAAATTATTAATTATAGTTGTTGCGGATTTCATTCCATTTCCTGCATTAGGTCCTACATCAATGATTGAACTTTGCTTCAAATAATTAGCCACCGATTTTGATAAAAGACTTTGTTTTCCCCTTTGGGTTTTAGTAAATACCTTTTTGGAAGAAATTTTGTTGTCTACTCCTCTTTTAATTTTTGGCATATCTGGGTCATAACTTAATAGTGTTTTTTGAAATGCAGTAGACTGCCCTACAGCAGGATCAACCATTACTACTGCTTGAGGATTAAATCTATAAATATTGTCTAAAGGGGGTGCCCCCATAACACTAGTTACTGTTCCTCCAACCTTTAGCATAAATAATACTTCATACATTTTATTAGTCAAAGCGTCTTATGTTGAGTGTTTCTCTAAGACCTTCTTACACATGAAGTACCTGCATTTGGAGTTGGATTACCTGGATTTGATAAATTAGGGCCATTGTAATTAATATTATTGTTGGGGTTCATCGGGTCCATTCCTGTGTTTGCAGGATTTGTAACTATACTATAGGGTGTACCGGTAGAGTTTACAGATTGTCCGCTATAACCATTAGATGAATCAATAAGAGTAGTTATTCGAGGTTGTGGACCTCGTGATACGCCTCCACTTGGTGAATAGCCATTTGGTCGAGGTAAAAATTGTTCTCCAATAAATCTGGCATTAAAAGTTCGAGCTACTGTTGATTTCCAACCAAATTGGGGAGCTCCAAGTTCTCGAGTAGTAGCACTTAAATCATTGGGTCTCAAGTCAACAAATTGTTCTCCAATTTGAATATTTTCAGTAGGCTCGCCATAGAAATCGGTCAGTTGTGTTCTTGCGGCTAAACCACCGGTATGTACATTAAACCAGCTTCCATCTTGCACACCTACTCCTCTTCTAAAATAATCATCCTGATCAATTGAATAACGTTGAGCTAATTCAGGACAACTTTTCTTTAGTGTAGAATTTATATTTACATCTCCTATAGGAGCTACTGGACCTGGACTAATATACCAATTCATCCATTGATTAACCGGTTTTTTTCGAGTAATAATTATAGGCTCCATTTTATTATAATTGCATACATTATGCTACCGCGTATCTAGAATTTGAAGGTCTTGTTGAAATGTTAGATCCTCCTTCCCTATAAGTAAGTAAACCAATTCTCACACTGAATGAAAGACCTTTGAAATCAATTATTCGTTCTCCATAACCATCTTCAATAGTAAAGTAAATATCCATATTTTGAAAACTTAATCCCTGTACAAAATCATAGAAATTGTTAATGTTTGAATCATTATAACAAATAAGTCCTTTTCTCTGGGTGTTGATTGGTATTCTGCACAAGACAGAATCGTTTAGATTTAAATTGTTATCTTGCAAAAGACATTTTAGCTGTCGTCCAATAGTATCCGAATTCATTCTTATATACCAAGGACCCGATGGGTTAGGTACATTAACACTAGTTAGTGAATTACCGTCGGAAGAATACAGTTCCTTGTTGAATCCCATCATCTTGTACAAGGTATTTTTTAGTGTCCCTACCTCTCCAATGTCTCTGAAATCAATAGTAAATGGTTCATTATTTGTTAGAGTAAATTTCATTGTTTGATCATTATATGTAACCGTCATTGAAGTAGTTGTTGCCGGGATTGAGGGAGGATAATTCGGTATTCCGCTAAGCTTTGTTTGTAATTCTGTAATTAAACCATCCAATGAATAATTACCTGCACTAATCTGAACTGGTAAATTATTGACCAACAGTACATTGCATCCTTCGCACAATGTATCAAAAACAAAAGGAATTTCTGCACTTACTACTTTAATAGCGGCGGGATTCAAAGTTCGATTTTCAAATGTAAACTTTGGCCAATTAAGACTTGAAAAAGTACTTGAATAACTTAGGGTCGCTAAGGATGAATCTAATAGTAATTCTTGATACTGAAATTTGTTTGATACTTGCAATTCACTCATTTACTAATTGATCCATACATTATTTATTTTAATCTACTTTATCTAATGATCTGAATAACGTTATTTTGGAACAAAATCAGCATCACATCAAAGTAAGTGTATACAATGTACTGCATTGCATTATCTTGAGGAACACTGTACTTGAGAGTAAGAGTAATATCAGATTGTTCTTCAGCATTCAAACCGCTAATTTCAAGACCATTACTAGTTTCCAAATTAATTGCACAAGCAAAACAACTACTATTTACCCCGGCAACATTTCTACCTCCATATAATGAGCCACTTAGTGCAGTTTCTCCATCACGGGCATAAGCTGCTTCACAGGCAATATAAAAGGGAGTTCCGTCATTAAGATAAGTAACGGGATGAATTGTTCCGTCATATTCATTGTAAATAAGACTTCGTGATGTAGGAAGCTGCAAAACTCCTTTAATACTGGTCCATGAACAAGCGTTCAAAGGAGTAGAAAGTCGATAGTCTCCCAGAGTGTTCAAAGCTTTTGCAAGCTCAACATAAGCTTCCGCTCCTTGATTTGGAATACCTGAACCAATAACATTAGTACACTGAACAGGTGTTGAGGGGAAATACCTAATAAATAAAAATAAACTTTCCACCGATTCTAAATTGATATTCTTCAAGTGTACCTGGTTTTAAAGTTGTAGCTACTAAATCACTATCAGTAGTAGAAAATGAAGTTCCATAATTATTAGTACAAAAGAAAGTTGCCCCATTATCGAGGGCATAATCTCCCCGTTGACGGCACTGAATTGCAAAAATAGATTTGAGTGATCTATTTCTTTCAGCAATTTGCAAAACTTGAGTAGAACTTTCTTGGCAACTAAACAAAAAGGTGTTCCATGATTGAAACAACATTGGTACACCTCCATTCAATCCATCAATGAACGCTGCATCATAATTAGAATCAAATTCAATTACTTCTGGCATAAATGCTACATTTGAAATTTCATAAGTTGGTTGACCCCCTGCAGTTTGGGCTGCATTAGTATATGTAGGTCCGTCCTCATATTTTGAGCCTGGCAGCCAATAAATACATTCTTCTGGAGGTGCCAAAGTAATTTGAATTGCTACTTGTGATGCCATATACTTTGCCGCAATCAACTTTTCACAAAGTAAGAATCCTGATTGTAATTGAACTACATAACGTCTAGTAACCGTAATTGGTTTAATAACACCTGCAGCTGTATTGGTTAAAGAGGAGTTTGCTATATTTGCACCTACCAAATTGGAAGAGGGTGTATATGGTACAATTCCAAAACCGTCTCCTGCTAGTCCTGGATTAGGATCATCGCCAAAAGATTGTTGTAAACTAATACCATGAATGTAGGCCTGTCTTGCATTTACTTGTCTAGAAGAATATAAATTTGACCCTGATGCTCCGCCAAAATTAGTTACATTTCTCACCGTTAAACTACCTGCACTAGGTGCTGAATGACCGATACCTTCGGCAATACTTCCTTGATCAAAATCACCTGTAGTAGTCCATTCAGTCAAACATCGGACAAGTTTACAATACTCGGTAATATCTTCAATAGGGGTTGAACCATACATGATTTGAACCCTTTTAAACAATGATTGAATGTTGTTTTGAAATCTAATAATACTAGCATCTCCGGAAACTGGTGTATATTGCAGACTAACGTCAAATGCTAAAGTAGATTTAGCTCCATTAATATACCCCATTGCAGGAATTTCAATTCTAATTGGTTGAGAAGTAGGTGTAAATGTAGATCCATTTTTTGGAGGTAATTTAGGGGTACTTTTTACAGCCTTGTTAGCTTGAGAAGGATAAGTGTATACCGCATTTGCAGGTACTACAGTGTCTGTAGAAGAACCATACCAACGAAAGTGAGTAGCCATTTATTATATATTCATACATTATTTATCGTGTTAACACTTTTCTATTGATCAAATCAGATATAACATTCTTATCTAATACGGTAAAAACTGCTTTTACGGTAGCAACTTGGATATTAATTCCTTGAGATTTCTGTACTATAGTCATTATATCTTTGAGCTGATTCCTAACTTGGGCGGAAAATTGTTGCCACCCAGGAATAAATAAGCTCATAAATAACTCGGCATTTCCTTTGCTTAAATCATACCCTGCTTTTGCTCCCATAATAACTCCTTCAGGACCTAGAACAACAAAACCTATAGCTGCACCGACAATAAATGCACAAATATTTGTAATCATGTCAATTAGCTTTTTGAGCCATCCTTCTTCTGCTTTACAAAACAAGGCTTTTTCTGCTCCAGGAATTACGTGTAGGCAAATGTTTGTTTTTATGAAATCGTAAAAAGGTAATCCAATTGTCGAAGTAAGTAAACTAAGTATCTCCAAACCACCCCGAGCTGTTCCAAAAAAATAGGCTTCTATACTATCTTGCTCCTCTTGGGGTGTACTGTACATGAAATAATCCTCATTTAAAAATCGATCAGTGCTATGGTAATAAGGATCAAACCAATCAGCCATGTAAACTGTTTCAATTCCTAGCTTAGCATTATTCCGTTTAGCAAACTGATCAATACCAACTCTGATTCGGATATTATTTACATTACTCATGTGAGAACTTATTAAATCACCAAAAATATGATAATGGGTAACCACATCAGATCCAGGACCTTGATTGTCACTGTTTACAAATGGAGCGGCAGCATTTATAATTACTGTTCTTTTGACCCCTGGTAATGTACTAACGCATAAAGCTGCTCTACCTCCTAAAGAATGACCACAAACTTCAATATCATTGTAACCCATTCTATATAATTCAGCAATAGCTAATCTTCCCTCGGCAGTAATTGACAAGTTACATTTCTCTCCTGTAGCTATGGCCAAATCATCTAATAAATCTTGCAACCCTTTATCCTGACCAACTGCTGTTCCTCTAAAGGCTACATAAGCGGTTTGACAAGTTGTCCATATACCTAATCTTACACTACTCAATCGTGAATAAAAAACCGCATCACCAATTTGTTCGGGAATAGGCCCGTACATTATACATGCCAAGTAAACTAAAAACCGATCTTCTGGTTTCACAAAACTAGCAACCCTCTCTGGTCCTTCTCCAGGATTAGGATTAGGTGTTAATTGTACTGGCGCTTTTCTCCATCCTGTAGCATCCTCGAGTTGCGTAGCTTGATCTCGTAACTTTTGGGGATCTAATTCCTGGCCTGTATAAACATAGTCAGCTGTCACTCGTGACTGTCTTTGCGTGTTTTCGACCGTGTTTTGTTGTATTTCCATACCCTGGTCACACTGATTTTGTTGACATTCTTGACAAGGGTCTGATCCACACATATAAATAGGTTACAGACATTATTATTTCTCAAAATGGAACCTATTCGCTATGATGGAGATACAGCCATTTTTACTACTGATCAACTTGATATGTACAAGGAAATACCTACAAAATACTCCAAATACTTGGTTGTTGAAGGAATGCCAGAGTATGAAACTAGTTTTACTTATGCTAAACAATCGTTTCTGAAAAAAATTCATCGCTACGATCGTTTTTCACGTTTCAAAAAAACCGTGTATAATTTACTTGGAAACTCTGATCTAAAAAACCATATCTCAATTGCATCACCTGAAGTTATTGGACCAATTATTACCTATGTAAAAGATGATAGTTCAACAGCTTATGTAGACTGTAAAAAAATACTCAAACACTATAAGCAAGAACGTTTTATTGAATACATTCCTGCTTTACTACAACTGGCTAAAAAACCTTGGGCTATTGAATACGATCCTAAACAATGTTCTGAAATGATTCAAAAGGTATTAGCGGATTTCAAAAACATTGAACGTAAATTTATTTATCACGAATATAGAAAGACCCAAAACCGCAAGTATTTTATAAATATGAAATACCTTGCAATTAGATTGTTGGAACGACACGGAGCTGTAAACAAATCTGTTCCTCTCTTTATAACTCATGATCGACGCGTTTTAATTGAAAACATGTTTCAAATGCTAATTGAATAAATCTTTCCAAAATGACTTCATCTCCAATAGGTTACGATATAATTTATTTTGAAAACACGGGTTTCCAAGATACTATAAGTCCACGTGTATTTTATTGGGCCCTTCGAGCACTTTACCCTGATAATCCTACGACCCTTGTTCCTTTTACCGATCCGTCCTCGTTTGAAATGTACATACACGAAAATAGAAGTAGAATTACAGGGTATTATCAATTCGTAAATTTTACATATTGTCTAGCAGTTAAAAGTAAAAATATAGAATTGATTCTACGATAATAAATTTTCTCAAAGTTTATTTAAGCTCCACTAGGGTCCAATTTGAATTAGCCAAGATCTGAGCTTATTTATTCCTGGGTGGCAACAATTTTCCGCCCAAGCCCGCATTAATAAGACACTCACAAGCAGTAACAGTAACCAATTCAGTATAATCACTTCGACACGGGTCTCGAGGTCGTTTATCTCGATACCATACGGCATAATCCAATAATGACGATGGATAATTTGAAATTATCATTTTTATAGTAGAGACAAAATCAAAACAAAACTGAATTAATAATTCCCTTCTTTGCCGAGTCGTGATGGCAACAGCCCCATCTTCTTTAAAACTACCAAATTTACTACTGTCACGATTGGTATGTTGTAGGAATGCCCTAGCACTAGTCTGAAATTTAACTCCCATCCATTTAGTTATAATAAAATTATAACTAGTTCTTTCCCAAGTAAAAACCATTTCAATTCTAAGATTTCCAAAAACTGTTAAATTAATATTAGCAGATGATGAAAGAATGGTTTCTGTAAAACTATAGTAATGGATAGGACCTACATAATCCATGTTCTGAGAAAGAAAACAATTCGGAAACAAATCTGAAACAGATCTGAAACAAATCTGAAACAAATCTGAAACAGATCTGAAACAAATCTGAAACAAATCTGAAACAGATCTGAAACAAATATGAAACAAATCTGAAACAGATCTGAAACAAATCTGAAACAAATCTGAAACAAATCTGAAACAAATCTGAAACAGATCTGAAACAAATATGAAACAAATATGAAACAATATAAATGACCGATTAACCAGGGTATATAAAATCTAAAAATTTTTCCAAGTCTTTTATGAAACAAGTTACTTTCAAAGCTCGAATTCAGATCGGTGAACCGTAATTAAAAAACGCCTTTGTGACACCCCATTAGGACCCGAATCGCTTTGACTGAAACAATTAAATGACGCCTAATTAAAAACGCCTTTGTGACACCCCATTAGGACCCGAATCGCTTTGACTGAAACAATTAAATGACGCCTAATTAAAAGCCACGCTCGGGAACTACAGTATAAATAGAAGAACACTCTAGTACTAGGTAAAATGATTTCTCAAATGAATCTGGAACTGCTAAAATCTAGTTTGGCCCTTATGGGTTATGTCGTGATCCCAAAGGTTCTAACCCAAGAACAAGTATCAGACTACCGCTTTTTGTTTTTTGATTGGTTATCTCGGTGTCCCGTTGCCCAATCACCCCATGCTATTATCAAACACTATAACGTAGGACATACTAGGTTTGCCTGGGGTATTCGAACAAACCCCTCGGTTAAACAGGTGTTTGAACATTTGTGGAATTGTGATGACCTCATTGTGTCTTTTGATGGTTGTGCTTACCACCCTAGTACAGAGTCCCGCAAAAACCGTTACTGGGGTCATGTGGACCAATCGCTATTGGACTCTGAGTTTAAATGTGTACAAGGTTCGGTAGCCCTGACCTCAAACATAGAGGCCTGCTTTGGATGTGTACCGGGGTCTCACCTAATGTTTGACCGGATAACTGACCGACCTCCAAACCTGCATAAGAGATGGGTAAAGGTGAGTTCATATACGATAGATGATATGGTTCGCATCCCTGTTTCAGAGGGGGATATGGTCTTGTGGGACTCTAGGTTAGTACACCAAAACTTTTATGGGGCCGAAGAAAGACTAGTGCAGTTTGTTTCATATCTACCTCGTAGTA
>Ga0310810_10001531_pt1 | contig 24397 bp, 28 predicted proteins | sample NCmetagenome_FD_207641 | JGI IMG/M metagenome (GOLD analysis project Ga0310810, IMG submission 207641) | Soil microbial communities from experimental microcosm in Duke University, North Carolina, United States - NC | ecosystem: Engineered > Artificial ecosystem > Soil microcosm > Unclassified ... | reverse complement strand
AAGTACTGCCCGGCCGACGACCTCGCCTGCGGCAACGGCACGATTCGCACGCAGCACCCGTGCGAGCTGTTCGGCGAGGACTGGCTCGAATGGGCAGACGGCCATACGAGCGCCGCCGCGGCCGCGCCGGACGAACCGCGCACGGCGAGCTGAAACGGCACGTCAAGAGTGGACACGGCTCCCGCTCGTGCGGGTGAGTGTCCCACTTCCGTTGCCTGGCGTTGTATCCTCCGAGCGATACTTCGCGATATGGCCGGGCTCGGACGCATCGCCGCACTTGTCCTCACACTGGCGCCGATTCTCTTCGCGTCCAGCCTCCGGCCCACGACTGCGCAATCGACCGACATCGATCTCCTGGTCTCACGCGTCGGCGATCGCGTCGCCGAGTTCTACAAGCGTGCGCAGACGGTGATGTGCACCGAAGAATCGACCGTGCAGCCCATCACCCGTGACTGGTCGAGTGCGGGCATGCCGCGGACCGTCGAATCGGACCTGCGTGTCGAAATGCAGGGCGGCGACATCGACCTGCCGCTCGAACCGACGGTCGTGCGCGAGGTCCGGCGCGTGAACGGCCGTCCGCCGAATCCGCGGGACGCGAAGAGCCGGTTCGGCTGCACGGACCCGAACCCGTTGTCCCCCGAACCGCTTGCGTTTCTCCTGCCCGCTCATCGCGAAGAGTATCGATTCACCTCGGTTCGCGAAGGAAAGGAGCACGATCGCGCGGCGCTGGTCATTGCTTTCCAGACGACGACTCGCAAGAGCCGGCTCGAATTGTTCAAAGACGAGCACGGCCACGACGACTGTTTCGGCGCGAAAGGCACCGAGTCCAGGAGCGGACGCGTGTGGGTGGACGCGGCGACCGACGATGTCCTCAAGCTCGAATCGTGGCTCGATGGTCAAATCGAAATTCAGGTGCCGTCGGATTTGCAGCGGCGCGACGGTCTGCCGCCGTGGGTCATCGTCGAGCGCGACGACTTGACGCTTCGATACAGGACCCACCAGTTCGCCGAACCTGACGAAACGCTGCTGCTGCCGGAGACGGTCGAATCCCTCACGATCTACCGCAACGCCCTGCAGTCGACGCGCCGGCGCGCGGTCCTGAGCGACTACCGTCGATTCCTGACTTCCACCCGCATCAAGCGAACGGCAGGCGGTGGATAGTCCCCGCCGGGCCCGCACTGAATCGATCACCGGTTGAGTTCAATCAGCACGACGTTCGAGTGTTCCTGCACCTGCTCGATGACGAGCTGCCGGCCGTCCGGCGTGATGTCGAAATCGCGAACGTTGACCGCGGGACCGAAATTCGTGAGCTGACGCTCGATGCCGGTTTCCAGATCGACCATCCAGACGTCCCGGTGACTCATGTCGCCGCGCAGGAATACGAGGGAGCGGTTCCCGTCTGCGAAGGCGACGTGCCGCGCGCCCCTCGAGAGCGTCAACGGCGGCATCGCCCGCGACGCGGTCCGGCGGTTGCGGGCCGGAATCTTTGCTGGATCCACCCGCAGCCGCCAGCGACGGCTCGGGGGACACCGGAGCCAATCCCAACAGTGTCGCGACGCGCAACCCGCACACGCACCATATCGTGGTCAGCGGGGGCACCGTAACGTCCATCCCGGGCGGCTTTCGTGTCACCGGTGCGGCCCTGATCACCGGAAACGGGAGCACGGCGCCGTTTGGCAGTTCGTCCACGGTGCAGGTGGACGTGACCGGCGGCGACCTTGTCTCCCCGTCGAACATCAAACTGACGTTCGGGGGCGATGCGGTGGCGCATTTCGGGTCGCAGGCGTTCTCCGGCGTGGTGGTCAGGGCGCAGTAAAACGCGTCGACCCGGGTCGGCAATGGCCCCACCGCCGGCCCGGGTGTCTCTTTCATTTGGAAACCCCCTTTCACTTCGCAACACCCTCCCGAACCATTCCGGCCCCGAACCGCAGCGGAAACCGTTCGAACAGGCCTGTTCCTGTGAGGAGCGCCCGGACCGGTTCTTGCGACTACGACCCGCAAGAAGGTGCACAATGCCGCTTGGTCGTATTCTCGTCGGGGTCGATGATTCCGTGCCTGGCCGTGCCGCGTTCGCGGAGGCGCTCGCGCTGGGCCGCGCCCACAGCGCTGCCGTGATCGCCGTTCACGCCGTTCCTGCGAAACGGCCTTTCAGTTGGCGCGCGCGCGAGCGAACAGCGCTGATGAAGGGGCTGCGTGCCGAAGCGAAATCTGCGGGCGTTCGACTGACCACGAGCGTTCAGCATGGAAACCCGGCAGGCGTGATCCTGCTGCACGCGATTTCACGACGTCCCGATCTCATCGTGGTGGGCACGCATCAGCGGACGGGGATGGAGCGCTTGCGGAAGAAATCCGTCGCCGAGCAGGTCGCCGTCAAGGCGGCTCAGCCGGTGCTCGTTGTACCCATTCGGGACATGAATCCGCCGGCCGCCTACACGACGATCGTTGCGGCGGTCGATTTCAGCACCGCATCCGATCATGCGGTCGAGCGCGCGGCGGAAGTTGCCGCGGGAACCGGCGCGACGCTCACGCTCGTGCACGTCGTCCCGGGCGCGCTGACTGCCAGCACCCCGGATTCGCTGTATCCGGGAGCGCTGGATTACCAGCACCTCCTGGTCCGCGACGCCTGGCGCCGCCTCCAGGAGCCGACACCGGAGCTGGCCATCCCTGAAGGGACCGTGCACGCACGCGTGCTCACTGGAGATCCGGCAACGGAGGTCTCGCGGTTCGCCGAGGCGAGTCGGGCGGATCTCATCGTTGTCGGGCTGACGCGTCGAGGGACGTTGTCGAGAGCGGTGTTTGGAGCAACGGCGGCGCGTCTGGTGCGGCTCGCAACACAGCCGGTGCTCATCGTGCCGGAAGACTATACGCAGGTATCGAGGAGGAACCGTGTTGTACCGAGGAATCGTGCATCCGCCCGCGGCGATCGCGGAGACGCGCGGGGCGTTCGACCCCCAGCCGACAGCCGCATCGCAGCAACGCGCCATTGAGCGCGCCGTCGATATCGTGCTCGACGAATCGTTCCCGGCGAGCGATCCGCCGTCGTGGACGCCGGGGATCGCCCGTCCCCCATCGATCGGAGACAACTCAACCACGCGAGGGGAGCAATGAACCGGATTCTGGTGACGGCCGACGGCAAAGACATCAGCGCGCAGGCGCGAACGTACGCGGAGTATCGCGTGTTTTCGACGCTGACGCAGCATGTGCCTGGCTTTCGCGAGGCGTGCATCGTGCTGCGTCAGCTCGATGCCGCCGAACCGTACGACGCGATTGGGTGCGACGTGACCGTGGCGCTCGAGCCTGCGGGCACGCTCCGCATCCGTGCGACAGGACCGCACGTGTACGCGGCGATCAACACGGCCATCGAGCGGCTCACCGACGTCGTCGAACTCGATCCGGCCGAGGAGCGCCGGCTCGGATAAAGGTCGGCCAGCGCACTGCCCGCGCCCCACCGTTGATAATGGGCTTCGAGAGACGCCTCACTTCGTTCGACGGCAGGGCGCGATTCGATGACTACACGTGTCCGTTCCTTTATTTCTGCCGGCTTTCTCGTCGCTGCTGCCGGAATTCCGCAGCTCGCCGCCGCCCAGATGCCGCAGATGGCGCACGATCACGAGATGACCATGCCGTCTGCGCGCGAAGGCTCCGGCACCTCCTGGCTCCCCGACGAGACGCCGATGTATGCGGTGCATCGCGAGGCGGGTCCGTGGACGTTGATGGCACACGGCGCGCTGTTCGTGCAGTACCTGCACGAGAGCGGAAGCCGCGGCAGCGATCAGGCAGGAAGCGTCAACTGGTTGATGGGAGCCGCCGATCGCACGGTGGGGAACGGGCACGTCGCACTGCGTGGCATGGTGAGCCTCGAGCCCTGGACGATCCGCGGCTGCGGCTATCCCGACCTCCTCGCGTCGGGCGAAACGTGCAGGGGCGACGTGATCCACGATCGACAGCACCCGCACGATTTGTTCATGGAACTCACGGCGACCTACGATCGGCCGGTCGCGCACGACATCCGGCTGCAGCTCTATGGCGGGCCGGTGGGCGAGCCGGCGCTCGGGCCGACGGCGTTTCCGCACCGCATCTCCGCGATGCCCAGCCCCCTTGCTCCGATCACCCACCACTGGCTCGATGCGACGCATATCGCCTATGGCGTCGTCACCGGCGGCGTGTACGGGAAGCGGTGGAAAGCGGAAAGCTCGGTGTTCAACGGCCGTGAGCCCGACGAGCATCGAACGAATCTCGAATCGGGCGCGCTGGACTCGTGGTCGGGCCGCGTGTGGTTTCTGCCGACGAGCCGGTGGGCGCTGCAGGCTTCGGCAGCACGGCTGACGGGCGCCGAAGCCGACGTGCACAGTGCGCAACGGATCGATGTCAATCGGATCACGGCATCAGCGACGTATCACCGCATGGCATCCGCGGAACGGATCTGGGCGACGACGATCGGCTGGGGACGCAACCAGGAACCCGGCGGCACCGCGACCGATGCGCTCCTCGCCGAAACCAACTGGTCGCCCGACGAGCACAACACGTGGTTCGGCCGCTTCGAGCTGTCGGGAAAATCCGGACACGATCTCGACGTGGCGACAGACGACATCTACACCGTCGCGAAAATGCAGGCCGGGTATACCCGACAACTGGCGCGAGTCGCCGACGTTCGCCCCGGCGTCGGCGCTGGTCTCTCGGCCGGCATCGTTCCCCGGTCGCTGAGTGCGGTCTACGGCGACCGCATCAACTGGGGATTTGGGATTTTCTTCACGCTGCGTCCGGCGGCGTCCAATCGGGCGATCCACTGAGTTGTGCGTGTTTCTGAGAGCGGCTTGTGACCCGCCTGATGCGCCGGACGAGAACGGCCCGAAGCCGCGTCGCCGCGCGGTCGACGGCTGCGTAGGCGTCGACGGCCGTCGCGCGGGCGAACACGCGGCCGATGCGCGCGACCGAGGCCGAGATCACGCAGAGTTTGTCGATGCCGCCGCGCGGCCCGTTGATGTCCTCGAAGATCACTTCGAGGCCTTCAATGCGCGGCTCGAACGATCGTCGGGCGAACTCGAGGCGACGCCGCGCGTACTCGCGCAGCGATTCCGATACGTCCAGATTGCGACCTCTCACCAGGATGTCCATGCCCCATGAGAGCGCAAGAACTACGCCGGGATACCCGCCAGAATGACGGGCAATCCGGGCGGGTGCTTCGGTGACGCCCTTTCAGAGCGAAATCACCTTGCGTTTTGTAATTCAGCCTGGCGCGTTTGTTCAGGCCTGGACTTCGTCGCCCTTGCGGGGGTAGCGCGTCGCGCCGATGAGACGCGAATCCGTTCGGACGCCCAGCGGCTCGCGGCCCGACCGCACGCTGCGCAGGATCCAGCGAAGCGCCGGGTACGTGGTGGCGGCGCCGGCGCAGACGAGCGCCAGTCCGATTTTGCGGCGCCGCTGCTCGGGCAGCCGTCCCGCCAGGAGCAGTCCGATCCCGATCCCGAGGGCCGCGCGCGTGGACACGACGAAACCCATGACCGGTAGAGGCAGCGTTACTGTTCGCATGATGCGTTCACCGTTGCAAAGATGGTGCAGAGTCCGGCTCAGGCGTGACGGTCCCGCTTCGGCCCGGCCGCGTACCTCAGCACCCTGACGTTTTCGACCGTGACCAGTGCGCCGCCTGTGATCATTTCATCGAGGATCGGCAGCAGCCGATCGACGTGCGCCTGATCGTCGACGACCTCGATCACGACCGGGAGGTCCGTCGACAGTTCGAGGACACTTGCGGTATGAATGACGCTGCTGGCGCCGAACCCGGCAACGCCATGGACGATCGTCGCTCCGGCAAACCCTTCCGATCTCAGCCGCTCGAGCAGCGCGCGCGCGAGCGGCTTGTGGTGCCACGTGTCCGACTCGCCGAGAAAGATCCGGATGAGGCATTGGACGCCGTCGAGAACGCGCATCGGGCTCTCCTTCACCGCGCGAGCGCCGCGCGGGCGAGTACCAGCCCGCACCACCCGGCAATCGCGCAGCCAATCAACGTGACGATGACGTTGGCCAGTGCGGCCGCGGGCGCGCCTTCTTCGAGCAGCCGCAGCGTGTCGTAATTGAAGCTCGAGTATGTCGTGAAGCCGCCGACGAAGCCGATCGTCAGCGCGGCGCGCAGCGTCGCAGACCAGCCGAGCGTCATCCCGGCTTCCATGAACACGGCGATGAGGAACGATCCCGCGACGTTGACGATGAGTGTGCCGTAAGGGAGGACGCTGCTGATCCGCTGAGCAGCCCAGAGCGCGATGAGATAGCGCATGCCTGTGCCGAGCGCACCGCCCGCGCAAATCCAGAGGACTCGTATCATGCCGTGTCGCCTTTCCATCGGGCACGGCAGCAGGAGGAGAGTGGACTCCTACGGCTGAACCCGCAGGAGTCATTGGCCGTCGGTGTTGATCGGAGACGGCGGTTACGGCGGACTCCACCGCCCGGAAATTTTCGGCAGTGTGACGCGACCAGGCGCCGGCTGTCAACTGCCGCGCCGCTGACCGCCCGGTTCGAGTTGCGCGCGATGACCGCGCGCGTCTGCCAGTGCGGGCAACGCCATCAGCAAAAAGGCAACGGAGAACAGCGGCCAGTTGAACGTGGTCGGCAGCACGCGCAACACCGCATCGCGTCCGCCCGGAAGTGCCCGCCACGCATCCACCATGAAGGCGGCGAGCGCGAGCAGGGCGCCCACGCTGCCGAGCACCCACGGCCATCTGGCCGAGCGTGCCTGCTCGCCGGACTGTGACGCGAACGTACCCCACAGGATCATGAGCACCGCAATGCTCACGGGCGCGAGCACCGGCCCCCACCACGGAAGCGGCAGCAGAAAGAGGACGTCCCAGTCGAGCAGCGTCTTCGGCCAGCCGCACATCACGCGAAGGAAGACGTAATAGAAGACGTCCCAGACGCCGAACGCGACCGCCGCATACCCGATGCGGCGCCGCCACGTTCGGCCCGCGAGCAGACCGATCGCCGCGATCATGACGAGCGTCGCTGCCTCACGCCATAACTCGACACCACCGAGCGCTGCGTTGATCGGCAGCGGGTTCGCCTGGTAAGGCTCGATCCGATCGACGAGCCCGCGGATGTAGAAGACGCACGCGGCTTCGACCCACGCCATCGCGATGGCAAACGCGACTACGATCGCCCATCGCGCGCGCTCGGGCCCCCGGGCGCTCATCGGGCCTCCACCGCCGCGCCGGCCAGCGGCATTGCGCCGGCGATCTGACGGATGCGCGCCTCGACCCGGTCGATGACCTCGTCTGGCGTCGACGTTCCCGCGGTCAATCCAACGACGCGGGCCTGATCGAACCAGTCGGGCTCCAGGTCCGCGTCGCTCTCCACGTGGTGCACACACGGGCAGTGGCACGAGCACGTGTTCACCAGTTCCCGGGTGTTGTTGCTCGACCGGCCGCCGACGACGATCACGACGTCGGACTGCCGCGCGACGTCGATCGCCGCCGACTGTCGCTCCTTGGTGGGTTTGCAGACCGTGTCGAAGAATCGCACTTCGGAGCGAGGAAAGCGGCGCCGGATCAGGGCGACGAGATGCCGCACCTTCTGCAGCGGCTGCGTCGTCTGAGCCGCCACGCCAATCCGCGCGTGTTCGTCGAGCGCGAGCACGTCGCAATCGTCGAGGACAACGTCGAACCGATCCAGATCGCCGGTGAGGCCGCGCACCTCGACGTGGTCGCGCTGTCCGATGATGACGGGGTGGTAGCCGTCGCGCACGAGCGCCGCGACGGCGCGGTGGGCGACGCGCACGAGCGGGCACGTGGCTTCGACGACGCGAAGCCCCAGGGCACGCGTGCGCGCGAGCACGCGCTCAGACGTGCCGTGTGCCGTTACCATCAGGGTGGCGGTGGTCACGTGCGCGGGATCTTTCGCGACCGCGATGCTTCTGGCCTCGAGCGACTCGAGCACCGTGGGGTTGTGGACGAGGTCGCCGAGGATCGTGAGCGGAGCCTCCGCTGCGTGCTGCAACGCCAGCGCAATGGCGTCGCGCACGCCGAAACACATCCCGAGGTGTTGCGCGCGGAGGATGCGGACCGGTTGAGGAATGGCCATGCTTTAGAGTGTAAAGCGGTAACTTTATGATGTAAAGTTAATCCTGCATGTCGAGAAGTCGGACGGAAACCATCCTGGCGTGGGGCGTTGTGGCCGCCGGCTTGTTGCTGGCGTTCATCGTCGGACTCTTCACGTACATGAACGTCACGGCCACCCCGTTGCACCCCGATCCGCAGAAGGTGCCGTCGGTGATGCGCGCGGCACCGCCGCCGGAATGGGCCGATGCCGCGGGGAAGGCACGGCAGGCGGTACGCGCCGCGCTGATCGATCAGAACCTGCCCGGGCTGTCCGTCGCGGTTGGCGCTGGCGGCGGAATCCTGTGGGCTGAAGGATTCGGGTACGCCGATCTCGAGCGGAAGATCCCGGTAACGCCTGAAACGAAATTCCGGATCGCGGGGGTCTCCATCCCGCTCACGTCAGCGGCGGTCGGTGTGTTGCTCGACAAACACAAACTGGACCTCGACGAGCCCATTCAAGCGTATGTGCCCCGCTTCCCGACCAAAAAGTGGCCGGTCACGCTGCGGGAGCTGATGGCGGACGTTGCGGGGATCAGGAATGACGCTGGCGACGAAGAGCCGCTGATGGTCCGGTGCGACCGAACGATCGACGGCCTGCGCCGATTCGCCGACGCACCGCTCTTGTTCGAACCAGGCACGCGGTACCACGAGTCGAGCTACGGGTGGATCCTGGTGAGCGCGGCGGTCGAAGCCGCCGGGGACGAGCCGTTCTCCACGTTCATGCGCGCGCGGATTTTTGACCCGCTCGGCATGAGCAGCACGAGACCTGAAGCTGCATCGGAGCCGATTCCGGATCGCGCCACGTTCTACTACCCGCGATTTGCCGGAGATCCGCGCTACGGTCCCGATCCCGCTCGCGAGGGGGATCAATCCTGCTTCGCCGGCGCGGCCGGCTATCTGTCGACGCCGACGGATCTCGTGCGATTCGGCAACGCAATGATGACGGGCAAGCTGCTCCAGCCGTCGACGCTCGAACTGCTCCAGACGCCGCAGCGGCTCGCGTCCGGTCAGCAGAGCGAGTACGGCCTCGGCTGGAAAATCGAGACGGTTCCGCTTGCCGGCAAACCGGTGCGGGCGGCAGGTCACGGCACCAAGCAGGACTTCATCGGAGGAACGGCGTCGTTCATCACCTTCCCCGAAAGGGCGCTGGTTGTCGCCGTGACGTCGAACATCTCGTTTGCGAATACCCATGACATCGGCGTTGCAATCGCGCGGGCGTTTGCGGAGTCCGCCGGCTCACGATGAGCGAACGAAGCAGGACAGGAGCGTGAGAGTATGAGCAAGGATCGCGCCTCTTGTCATCGTCAGCCCTGGCCATCGCCGTCGTCCTGTCGCCGTTTCTGGCGCTTCCGCTGGTCGGCTGGCTGGCGACGCGAAGAGATCCGGCGCCGGTTCTGCTTGCGCTTGTTCCGGGCGGTCTGACGGCGTACTTCGGCTACACGTACTTCCGGGTTGCCGCGCATGGACCGTTTGTCGTGGCCCGCCCGTGGGCCCCGGCGCTGAATTTATCGCTCTCGTTCTATTTCGACGGCCTGAGCACCGTGTTCGCGGTGCTGATTGCGTTCATCGGAACGTTGATCGTCGTGTACGCGACGCGATATCTCGCCGGCCACGAGGACCGTGGCAGGTTCTTCGTCACGCTCTTTGCGTTCATGGGTTCGATGCTCGGCGTCGTGCTGAGCGACAACGTGATCGGTCTCTTCGTCTTCTGGGAGCTCACCGGATTCACGTCGTTTCTGCTGATCGGCTTCGAGCACGAGCGGCCCGCGGCGCGGTCGGCAGCGATGCAGGCATTGCTCGTCACGAGTGGAGGAGGCCTCGCCCTGTTGGCAGCCGCCATCCTCCTGATGCAATCCAAGGGAACGGCGAGCCTCGCGACACTGCTGACGACTGGCGGCCTCGCCAGCGATCCTCGATACGTGCCGATCGTCTCGCTGCTGCTCCTCGCGGCATTCACGAAGTCGGCCCAGTTCCCGTTTCAGTTCTGGCTGCCGAACGCGATGGAGGCGCCTACGCCCGTTAGCGCCTATCTCCACTCCGCGACGATGGTGAAGGCGGGCGTGTACCTCGTCGCCCGGATGACACCGATCGCCGGCGGCACCATGACATGGACGGGAACGATCGCCGTGATCGCGGTGATCACCATGACTCTTGGCGCCGTCCGCGCGCTGCTCGAGACCGATCTGAAACGCGTCCTCGCGTACTCGACGATCAGCGCGCTCGGCATTCTGATGTTGCTCTTTGGCATCGGTACGCCGGCCGCGGCCGCCGCGGGAGTCGTGTACCTGCTCGCACACGCCTGCTACAAAGGCGCTCTGTTTCTCGTGGCCGGCGCCGTTGAGCACGAAACGGGCACGCGAGACGCATCCTCGCTCGGCGGACTTCGGCAGACGATGCCGGCCACGGCGGCGGCGGCCGCCCTGGCGGCTGCGTCGATGGCCGGCATACCGCTGTTCTTCGGATTCATCGCCAAGGAACAGTTCTACGGCGCGGTGCAACTGGCGGGCGCCGGTGGCGCAGCGATCGGAGTGCTCATCGCGCTCGCGGTGGTCGCGAGCACGTGCCTTGGCGCTGCCGGATTCATTGCGGGGCTTGCGCCGTTCTTTGCCAGGTCGCAGACGACACCATCGTCACATGATGCGCCTGCGGCGATGTGGCTCGCACCGCTGGGTCTCGGTTGCATCGGCGTCCTGCTCGGCATCGTTCCAGGACTGGCGGCCGGACCTGTGTCGCTCGCCACCCTCGCCGTCACGGGCACGTCATCGGCCGTGGCGCTGGTTCTGTGGCACGGCCTCAACACCACGCTGGTGCTCAGCGTCGTGACGCTCGCAGGATCGGTGGCCCTGTTCGTCGTCCGCGACCGGTTGTGGCAGATCACCTGGCCGGTCGGCCTGCGGACCGAACGTGTGTACAGCGGGGTCGTGAGCGGTCTCGATCGCGTCAGCCGCCGAATCGCACCGGCCCTGCAGAGCGCCTCTCTGCGGTCCTACGTGCTCACCGTAATCGTGACGGCCGTTGCGCTCGTCACGACGGCTGTCGCAACAGGCGGCGTCCTTCCGGAACCGCGGCGGTGGACGCCGGTTCACTTCCACGAGGCGGTCCTGGCGCTGATCGTCGTCGCTGCGGCGGTGTCAGCTGTGTTCGCGCGGTCGACCATGGCCGCCGTGCTGTCGCTCGGGACGGTTGGCTACGGTGTTGCCGTCCTCTATGCGCTGTTCGGCGCGCCCGATCTGGCGATGACCCAGTTCGCGGTGGAAACGCTGACGGTCGTCATTTTCGTGCTCGTCTTCTACAAGCTGCGGGGGTTCGGTGATCTCTCGTCGCGGCTCGTGAAAGCGCGCGACGCGGCGGTCGCGGTTGCCGCCGGAGCTGTCGTGATGACGCTGGTCCTGTTCGTCGGCGCGTCCGGCACCACCTCACGCCTGGCCGGCTACTTCGCGGATGCCGCTCCACACCTCGCCCACGGCCTCAACGTCGTCAACGTGATCCTCGTCGACTTTCGTGGCTTCGACACGCTCGGCGAGACGACGGTGCTCGTCACCGTTGCCGTCGGCGTACGCGCGCTGCTGCTGATCGGAAGAGAGAAGCGCTCATGAGCTCGACGCTGTTGCAGACAGCCACTCGCGTGCTGATGCCGCTGTTGCTGCTCTTTGCCGTCTTCCTGCTGCTGCGTGGCCATAACGAGCCCGGCGGGGGATTCGTCGGCGGCCTCGTCGTCGCGGCGTCCTTCGTGTTGTATGCGATTGCGTTTGGCGTCGAGGCCGGGCGCCGCGCGCTGCTCGTCAGGCCTTCGACGCTGCTCGGGATCGGGCTCCTCACCGCGCTCCTGAGCGGGGTTCCGGCCGTTCTGGGCGGACGCCCCTTCATGACTGCCCAATGGACGGAGATTGGCGCTGGACCCGAATCGATTGCGCTCGGCACGCCGCTCGTCTTCGACGCCGGTGTCTTCCTGGCCGTCGTCGGCGTCGTGCTGACCATCGTGTTCACGCTCGCCGACGTGAGCCGGCCCGAGGAGTGACATGGAACTGCTGCTTGCCGTCGTTGCCGGCGTCCTCTACGCGACAGGGATCTACCTGATGCTGCGGCGGCGCCTCGCACAGTTGATCATCGGTCTGGCGCTGCTCTCGAACGGCTCGAACATCCTGATTTTGTCGGCGGCTGGTGTCACGCGCGGAAAGCCGCCGCTCATCGTCGATCCCTCGCTGCCCGTGCCGGATTTCGCGGATCCCGTTCCCCAGTCGCTGATTCTCACCGCGATCGTCATCGGCTTCGGCGTGCTCGCATTCGCGCTCGTGCTCGCGCGGCGCGTGTACGAGTCCGCCGGTTCCGACGACATCGACATGCTCGGACCTGACGCGGCGTGACGATGCTCGCGCTGCCGATTCTGATACCGCTCGCGACCGCGATCGCCCTGCACCTGCTGCCGCAGAACAGCCGGCTGCTCAGGACCGTCGCGTTCGCCGGAGCCGTGATAATTCTCGCAGCCGCCGTGTCCGTCCTCGTGACCGTGGAACGGGACGGCATTCAGGTGCTCCAGGTGGGTTCCTGGCACGCGCCGTTCGGGATCACGCTGGTCGCCGATTTGTTCAGCGCGCTGATGATCGTCATGGTCGGCATCATCGGCGTGGCGGTTACGGGCGCCTCGTTCGCGGGCGTGGATCCGCGCCGTGAGACGTTCGGGTATCACACGCTGATTCACGTGTTGTTGATGGGCGTCTCCGGCGCATTTCTCACCGGTGACATCTTCAACCTCTATGTATGGTTCGAGGTGATGCTGATCGCCTCGTTCGTCCTCATGTCGCTGCACCGCACGCGCGCGCAGCTCCACGCGGCCTTCACTTATGTCGGGCTCAACCTGCTGGCGTCCGCTTTTTTCCTGACGGCGATCGGTCTTCTCTACGGGCAGGCGGGGACGCTGAATCTCGCGGACCTTGCGCAGGTATGGCCCACCCGCCGCACGCCGGGACTGGACGCGGCGCTCTCGATGTTGTTCCTGACGGCATTCGGCATCAAGTCCGGGCTGTTTCCGCTGTTCTTCTGGCTGCCGGCGTCGTACCACACGCCGCCCGCCGCGATCGGCGCGCTGTTCGCCGGCCTGCTGACGAAGGTCGGTGTGTACTCGATGATCCGCGTGTTCACGCTGCTGTTTCCGGATCCCGCTGCGGGGCTGTATACCGCTCTGCTGGTCATGTCCGCGCTGACGATGATCGTGGGCCTTGCCGGCGCGCTCGCGCAGTACGATCTGCGCCGGGTGCTCTCGTTCAACCTCGTCGGACACATTGGTTACACGACGGTGGGCGTCGCGCTGTGGACACGCGCGGCGCTCGGCGGGTCGATTTTGTACCTGCTGCACCACATGCTGACCATCTCGGCGCTGTTCCTGGTCAGCGGGCTGTTCCTGCGACAGCGGCGGACGACCGACATGCGCATGCTCGGAGGTCTGTATCGGGCGCAGCCGCTCGTCGCGTGTCTCGCGCTCGTGCCCCTGTTCTCGCTCGCCGGCGTCCCGCCGCTCTCTGGATTCATCGCGAAGCTCGCCGTCATCGCACCCCTGCTGGGCGCCGGGCAGTATCCGGTCGCGGCGATCGCCCTGGTCGTGAGCCTGCTGACGCTTCTGTCGATGGCCAGAGTGTGGGAAGAGTGTTTCTGGAAACCCGCTCCGTCGGCCGCCGCCGGTTTCCAGCCTCGGCTCGGTGCGGCGATTCTGGCTCCGATCGCCTTTCTCGTGATGCTGTCGGTTGGTCTGGCCGCGCTTGCGGGGCCGGTCTCGGGCATGACGATGAACGCCGCGCAGCAGTTGCTGAGCCGCGACGGCTACATACGTGCCGTGCTTGGCAGCGAGGTGGCACGTGCTGCTCGCTAACCTGCTTCTCGCGGTCGCGTGGGCGGCGCTGCAGGGAGAGTTTTCGCTGTCGACGCTGCTCACCGGCCAGGTCATCGGATATCTGATCCTGCTGGCGCTCGTGCACGGCGGGGTGCTGCCGACGTCCCCCTACATCGGGCGGATCCATCGGGTCGCCGGACTGGCCGCGTATTTCTTCTGGGAGCTGATCCTCGCGAACGTCCGCCTGGCGATCGACGTGGCGACCCCGAGTTATCGCATGACACCAGGGATCATTGCGGTGCCGCTGGATGTGACCCGCGACGGAGAGATCCTGCTCCTCTCGATGCTGATCAACACGACGCCGGGCAGCGTTGCGCTCGACCTGTCGCCGGATCGAAAGACGCTGTATGTGCACGTGATGTACATGACGTCGCCCGACGCTGCTCGTCACGAGATCAAGCACGGGTTCGAACGACGCGTGCACGGGGTCCTTGGGTGAGCGGCTGACATGCCCCACGCTGAAATCGCATCCGTCGTCGCACTCGGCATGCTGGCAATCGCCGCCGCGCTGAGCTTCGTTCGAGTGGTCAAGGGCCCCACGCTTCCGGACCGTGTCATCGCCGTCGATCTCATCGGCGTCCTGATGGTCTGTCTTCTGGTCGTCACGGCGGGCGCGACCGCACAGCAGGCGTTTCTCGACGTCGCGATCGTCGTTGCGCTCATCAGCTTCGTGGGAACCGTCGCGTACGCGCGATATATCGAACGGAGCCACTTGTGAACGACTGGCTCTCGGCAGGACTCCTCATCGCGGGCGCGACGCTCGCGCTGCTCGCAAGTATAGGAGTCCTGCGCATGCCGGACGTGTTCACGCGGATGCAGGCGTCGACCAAGGCGTCGACGCTCGGCCTCGGCTGCCTGCTGGTGAGTCTTGCGCTCCGAAACCCCCAGTTGTCCTTCGTAATTAGGGCGGCCGCCATTGCGGCGTTCATGCTGATGACGAGCGCCGTGGCGGCGCACGTCATCGCGCGGGCGGCGTCGTTCGGGGGCGCACCGCTCTGGCAAGGGACCCGCGTGGACGAGCGTCCGTCGAGCGCGCGTCATCCGGGTGGGGCTGCCCCGTCCAGGCCCGGCGATGAGGCGGCCGGGCAGAATTCTCGCGGCTCCGTGTAATAGTCGCGCCTTTCGCGCGTCTAGGCAGGTGAGGCGCACGACGTGACGACGGCTACCCTGCAAATGGTCGAGTTCATCGAGATGAGTTCCATGCCGGTGCCGGCGGGCTTTGCCGCCCTGTACGAGCGGCACTACGAAGCGGTGTTCCGCGCGGCTCTGCGTGTCACCGGAAGCCCGTCGGATGCCGAAGACGTGCTGCAGACGGTGTTCCTTCGCGTGCTGTCCGGGCGCGAGCAGGACGAGGCGGGCCGCCGGCCGGCGGCGTACTTCCGCCGCGCCGCCGTCAACGCCGCCGTCGATCTGCTGCGCCGGCGCGCCGTTCACGCCGAGACGGCGTTCGATGACGGTGCACCGCACGCCGCCGTCGATCCGGCGCTGCTGCTGAAAGAGCAGCTCCGCCGTGCGATCGGGACGCTGGACCGCGACGACGCCTCGCTGTTCCTCTTGCGGTACGTCGAAGGGCTTTCGAACCAGGAGCTGGCCGACGTGTTCCAGCTCGAAAAAAATAATGTTGCCGTGCGGCTGCATCGAATCCGAATGCGGCTGCAGGCCGAAATGGAGCGTTAGGCCCATGTCCGAAGATCGGCTCGAAAGAGCACTCGAATACATGACAGGGGAGACCGTGGAGACCGCGACGCTCGAGGCCGTGCGCGCTCGCGTCCTGGGCAACCTGACGACTGCCGCCGGCGCGGGTTGTGCGGAATTCCGCGCCGATTTCGGGGCCTACATGAGCGGAAGCCTCACGGGCGGAAGGCGCGTGCTTCTCGAGGACCACATCAGCCGCTGTTCGCCGTGTCGCGTGGCGCTCGCCGACATGAAGGGCGAACGTCGCGTGATCGCGATGCCGCGGCGGTCCTCGTCCCGCTGGCGGCGATGGGGAACGATGGCGGCGGCCGCCGCGTTGATGCTGGCGGTCGTGTATAGCGGCCGTGACACCCTCGACGCGTGGATGGCCCCCGGCGGCCCGCGCGCCACCATCGTGTCGTCCACCGGCGGCCTGTACCGCCTGACCGGCGGCGTGCTCGAGCCGGGCGCGCCAATCGGCGAAAAGGAAGCGATTCGCACGGGGCCGGACGCGCACGCGGTCCTGCGGCTGGCCGACGGATCGGTCGTCGACGTCAATCAGCGAACGGAGCTGTACGTCACCGCGGCATGGAGCGGCCAGGCGATTCATCTGCAGCGGGGAGACGTCATCGTCCAGGCGGCCAAGCAGCGCCGCGGCCATTTGCGCGTGCTGACGCGCGATTCGATTGCGTCGGTGAAGGGGACGGTGTTCGCCGTGTCCTCCGGCATGCCGGGGTCGGTCGTCTCGGTCGTCGAGGGGTCGGTGGAAGTGAAGCAACCCGGGCGTGACGTGATGTTGAGGCCCGGTCAGCAGGCCGCTTCGAACGCCGCGCTCGCCACGTCCGTTGCCGACGCCATCGCGTGGAGCCCTGACGCGGGCCAATACCTGCAGCTCCTCGCATCGTTCGCGAAAATCGAAGGGCAGGTGCAGTTCTCGGGCCCGTTGCGCACCAGTTCCGCGCTGCTCGGGTATCTTCCCGCCGGCGCGTTCGTCTATGGCGCGGTTCCGAATCTCGGGGGAAAAATTGGCGACGCCATCAGCGCGGCGGAGCAGCAGGCTTACGAGAACGCCGCGTTTCGCACATGGTGGAACTCTGAAACGGGGCTGCAGTTGAGAGCGATGGTCGATCGTGTGCAGTCGGTGAGCGCCATGCTCGGCGACGAGGTCGTCTTCTCGGTTGCGGTCGCAGGCGCCGGCGACGACGTGCCGATCGTCATGGCCCGCGCGCAGGCAGACAAGCGCGCCGCGCTGACGAACGCGCTCGACGAGCTGTTCGCCCAGGCGGGGGAGTCGTCGCGGCCGTATGCGATAAACGGCGATCTGATGGTCGTTTCGGACTCGCCCTCACACGTTGCCTGGGCGGTCAGTCACCTGGGGCAGGGGGCGGCGTCTCCGTTCGCGAGCGCGATCGCGGAGCGCTACCGTCACGGCGCCGGATGGTTGATGGCGATTGATGCGGCGCCGGTGATCGAGATGGCGTCTGGCGATGACGCACCGCCGATCAAGCTTGCCGACATGACGGGCGTCAAATACGTGTTCCTCGAACAGCGGTCTCCGGAAGGCGCGGAGGAGAACGAGGTGACGCTCATGTTCGGAGGTGCGCGCACCGGCCTGGCGTCATGGCTGGCCGACAGCGGATCCGGCGGCGCGGCGGAGTATCTCTCCGCGGACGCACTCGTCGCCGGGTATGTGTCCACGCGGGAGCCGGGGCAGTTGTTCCAGGAGTTCACGGCGCTCATGACGAAGCAGCATCCTGAATTCGAGAACGATTTGGCCACGATGGAGCAGAAACTCGGCGCCGGGTTCGTGACGAACCTGACGGCAGCCGTCGGGACGGAAGCGGCGTTCGCGCTGAACGGGTTCTCCGTCGCGGGTCCGACGTGGCTCATGGTCGGCCTCGCCAACAATCCGGCCGTGATCGACACCTCGATCGCGAAGCTGGCGGACGCGTTCAACGCGGAGCTGCCGGCCGACCAGCAGGACAAGCGAATCGTCGTGGCGCAGGAAAGCGTCGGAGGCCGCGTATGGCACACCGTCAAGGGTGGAGCGCTGCCGGTCACCATGACGTGGACCTACGACGGCGGCTACATGCTGGTCGCGTCGGATCGCGCGAGCGGCGAGCGCGCCATCGCGACCCGGTACGGCGGCTCGGCGTTGATCTGGTCGGCGGCGTTCCAGAGCCAGCTCCCCGCATCTGCTTCGATGCATCCGTCCGCGTTCGGCTGGCTCAACACGAAGGGAGCGCTCGGTATCTTTTCGGGCCTGTCGCCGAACCCGGCGCTCACCCAGTTGCTCTCCGAGCGCGATCCGGTGCTCGTCACCTTCGATGGAAACCCGGAACAGATCCACGGCGCCAGCCGTACCCGTCTGTTCGGTGTCATCATCGACGCGATGCTGGTGGAGAGTGTCGGTCGGACGCTGACGGGCACGCAGTAGGACGCTGACGGGCATCCCTGTGGAGACAGCGCGTCACTGATTGTGAATCCGATACCTGTCATCGAACTCGAAGACCTGAAGGTCAGGCTCGGGCGGCGGGAGATCCTCCATGGGATCACCTGCCGCCTTGGCGTATCTGGCACTGGTAAAGCCATCGGGCTGCTGGGCCCGAACGGCGCCGGGAAATCCACGCTGATCCTGACGCTGCTCGGCTTCCTGCGCCCGATCGCCGGACGCGCGCGCATCCTCGGCGTCGATTGCGCGCACAACATGGGCGACGCGCGCTCGCGCATCGGCTACATGCCGGAGAACGACTCGTTCATCGGCGACATGACCGCGGTGGGGTTTGTTCGGCAGATGGCGGAACTGTCGGGGCTGCCGCAGGAAGCGGCGCTCGAGAAGGCCCACCAGGTGCTCTTCCACGTCGGCCTCGGCGAAGCGCGGTACCGCGAGCTCCGCACCTACTCGCTCGGCATGAAGCAGATGGCGAAGCTCGCGCAGGCGATCGTGCACGGGCCGGAGCTGGTCATCCTGGACGAACCGACGAACGGCCTCGACCCCGCCGCGCGCCGGCGCATGCTGAAACTGATCGCCGAGATGAAGAACGAGCAGGGGATGAACGTGCTCGTCTGCTCTCATCTGCTGCGCGACATCGAGCAGGTGTGCGACGAGGCGGTGATCCTGAAGGATGGCGCGATCGTGCATCACTGCAATCTCGAGGAGGAGCGTCGGTCGAACCGCTCCTTCGTCGAGCTCGAGGTCACCGGCGACGATGGCAACCTGCGCGCGGCGTTGCCGGAGATCGGCGCTGAAGGCGTCCCCGAAGGACTCGGCCGCTGGCGCATTGTGCTCCCGCCCGGCGTGCAGGTCGATGCGATCTGGGATCTCGCAGGGCGGCAGAACCTGCTCGTCAGGAAACTCACCCATCGACGGGATACGCTCGAGGAAATTTTCCTCAAGGCGATGGGCCACATTGCGCACACCCCTGGCGAAGCGGGCGTGTGAGTTCTCGACCGCTGACGTACCGGCATGTCGGTTTATAAACGCGGATACCAACGATATTCAGGCCAGCTCACGACACCGTGGGCCAGGTTCCTGGTTCTGCCGCGCTACGCGTGGCGGCGGCTGTATCAACAACGCCTCGTGCTGCTGCTGACGATGCTCGCGTTCGTCTGGCCGCTGGTGTGCGCCGCGTTCATTTACCTGACCAACCACGCGGAACTGCTGCAGGGGCTCGACCCCGAATTCCGTCAGTTCATTCAGGTGGACGGGCGTTTCTTCTCGATCTTCATGTACGTGCAGGCAGGCTTCGCGGTGTTCATTGCCGCGTTGGCGGGGCCCGGGCTCATTGCGCCGGACCTTGCGAACAACGCGCTTCCGCTGTATTTCAGCCGTCCGTTGACGCGCTGGACGTACGCGCTCGCCAGGCTGACGGTTCTCGTCGGCATGCTGTCGGTGGTCACGTGGATGCCCGGGCTGATCCTGTTCGCGTTCCAGGTGGGCCTGGCCGGCGGATCCTGGTTCCGTGCGAACTGGACGCTCGGCGTCGGGATGATCAGCGGATTTCTGGTCTGGCTGTTGATCCTGAGCCTGGTCGCGATGGCCAGCTCCGCGTACGTGAAATGGCGCGTCGTCGCCGCCGCCGTGAGTCTCGCCTTCTTCTTCATCCTCAGCGGCGTCGGCGAAATGATTGATCAGGTGCTGCGCGTCACCTGGGGACACATCATCGATCCTGCGTGGGCCGTCAATCAGGTCTGGTGTGCGCTGTTGGGCGTCGAGGCTCCCGAAGGCCCGGGCGCAGCGGCGTCGGCGGTGGCGCTCGCCGCGATGATCCTGCTGCTCGTCCTCGTGATCGAGCGGAAGTTGCGTCCGGTGGAGATCGTGTCGTGAGCGCGTCGGAACGCGCGAGCGCGGACGCGGCCGTCGTCTTCAACGAGGTGTCGAAATTCTACGGCGACGTCCTCGGGGTCAATCGCGTCACGCTCAACATTCCGCCTGGCATCACGAGCCTCGTCGGCCCGAACGGGTCCGGGAAGACGACGCTCATGAACCTGATGACCGGGCTCATTCACCCCGATCATGGCTCGATTCTGATGCGCGGCATTTCGCCCCGCGATCCCGAAGCGCTGATGCGGATCACCGGGTACGCGACGCAGTACGACACCGCGCCTCGCTGGGCCACCGGGTTCACGTTCATCACCACCGGCCTGCTGCTCTTCGGGTATTCGCGCACGGCGGCGGAGGAGAAGGCCTGGAAGGCGCTCGAGCGCGTGAGCCTCACGGACGCCGCGAACCGGAAGGTCGCCGGTTATTCAAAGGGCATGCGGCAGCGCGTGCGGCTCGCTCAGGCGATCGCGCACGACCCCGAGGTGCTCGTGCTCGATGAACCGCTGAACGGCCTCGACCCGCTGGTCCGGGCCGAAACGATCGCGCTCTTTCGCTTGTGGGCGAACGAGGGGAAGCACGTCATCCTTTCGAGCCACGTCCTGCAGGAGGTGGATCTCATCAGCGATCAGGTCGTGCTGATCGCCAACGGGATGATCATCGCGGAAGGCAGCATTCGTACGGTGCGCGAGGAGATTGAGGAGCACCCCAGCCAGTATCTGGTGCGCTGCCACGATGCATCGGGCGTGGCTTCGCTGCTCTTCAGCGAGGACCACGTCACCGAAATCCGGCTGAACAGCGATCGGATGGGCTTACTCGTGATGACGACAGACCGGGAGCAGTTCGCGCGCGCGCTCGGACGGATAGCGCTCAATGGCCACCGGATCGAGGGCGTCGTCCCGGCGGACGAGAACGTCGACGCGGTCTACGAGTACTTGATTGGAGGCGAGTGAGATGTCCGCTGCTCATCACTCTTCCTCTGGGCGCGCCAGACCCGTCGGTTTTTCCCGGCTCAAACAGGTGTGGACGATTGCGAAGGTCGAACTCCGTCGGGCGTTCTTTGCGAAGCGAGGTCTGTGGGTCTACGGCCTCGCCCTCCTTCCAGCGGTAATTTTCTTCGCGCATGGCCTCCAGGTGAAAGTGCGCGCAGAGCGTTTGACGCGGCGCGGCCTCACGGAAGCGGCGGTGATAAATACGTTGCGGGAAGGAGAAGCGCTCGCGGACGTGAAAGCACGGGTCGGCAAGCCGGCAGAAGAGCGCTGGGGAACACGAGTCCGTCGCGTTCGGAACACGGCCGTGAACAAGGGGACTACGGCGCACGTCATCGACCCCGCCGTCGACGCGCGTTTCGTCCGCCTGAACATCACGCGGCCAGCTTACAGCGGCGAACAGGTTGCGAAAATCTTTGACTTCGAAATTTACGGGGCCGATGAGCGGCAGAACCTGGCGCTGGGGCATCCCGCGACTGGAAGCGCGCCGTGCAGCCCGTCTCAAGGGCCCGAAAAGGCGGTGAACGGCAGCGTCGGCGGCGGCAAAGACGACCAATGGTGCTCCGAGGACTGGCCGCTGTTTCTGCAGGTCGATTTGGGCGCGATACGTCCGGTGAAGCGGTTCGTCGTGAAGCACGCGAGCGCGGGAGGGGAGAACGAGGACTCGGACACTCGCGACTTCAACATCCAGGTGAGCACGGACGGCAAGCGGTTCACGACCGTCGCGACCTCTTCCGGCGCCCGCTATGCGGATGAACGGACGGAGTACCGGGATCTCGTGTACTTCGACGGGCGTCGCGAGGCGCGCCTGCTGTTCGTCGACGGCAAGCTGGATTCGATGCGGATCGAACCGCTCCTGAACTTCGAAGAAGATCGCACCATTTTCGCCGGCATCTTCCAGTACTTCTATCTTCGCCTGGCAATCTTCTTCGGCTGCCTGGGCATGTTCATGTATCTGTTCAGCGGCGAGATGAGCAACCGCACGCTCCATTACTGGTTCCTCGCGCCTGCGCGGCGCGACGTGCTCCTCGCCGGCAAGTACGCGGCGGGACTGATCGCGTCGACCGTGATCTTCGCCGGCGGCGCGCTCCTCGCGTTCGGCGTGATGGTATGGCCGCACGAGGCCGTGGAGCTCCAGTCCTTCCGGGCTGCCGGCGGCATGGCGCAGGCGTTCTGGTACGCGTCCGCGGCCGCGCTCGGCTGCGTCGGGTACGGGAGTGTCTTTCTTGCCGTCGGCCTGTACGTTCGCAATCCGATTGTTCCGGCAGCCGTGCTTCTCGCGTGGGAAGGGATCAACGGCGTGCTTCCCCCGGTCCTGCAGAAGATCAGCATCCTGTACTACCTGCAGTCCCTGTGTCCGGTGCCGGCGCCGATCGACAGCAACGCGCCGACGCTGATCCGCCTGCTCGCGTCGCCGCCCGCGCATGCCTCACGTGCAGCGGCGATCGTGGGGCTGCTGGTGCTCACGGCGGCGGTCTTGTGGATAGCCAGCCGCGCTGTCCGGACGATGCAGATCTCGTACGGCGCGGAAACCTAGCAGCCCGATGTTCGCGATTTCCGGCTTGTCTTTCACGCCGCCGCTTTGATCCCCCGGAAGAACATCCGGCCGCGCGCGAGATCGCCGTTCATGCCGACAGCCGTGGCGTGGTGGGCCGCGACGCCGCAGAAACCTGCAGCACGGAGCCATGCGGCGAGTTCGCTCGCGGGATAACAGCGCTGGTTCACCTCGACGTCCGTTCGGTGCCAGCCGTCGGAGCATCGAAACATGGTGATCAGCGTCCGGCCCAGGTGTGCAGACTCGTCGTAGCTGCCCCGGACGAAGAGTGCCGCGTCAGATTCCACCACCGCCGAACTCTTCGTCCATTCGGTCCTGTACGCTTCCTCCGTGTTGACGTCGAACACGAACACGCCGCCGGCCCGCAGCAACTGGCTCGCAAAGCGGAACGCCGATCTCACGGCATCGGGTGACGTCAGATGGTTGATGCTGTCGAAGGTCGATACGGCGGCACTGAATGATCCGCCGGTGAGCGGGCACGTGGGAACGTCGGCGCAGAGGAGTCTCGCTGCGGGTGCGCGCCGGCGGGCGCAGCGGAGCATCTCGATCGATGCATCGATGCCGGTGACGTCGTACCCGCGTGCGACGAGCTCCGCGGTGAGATGTCCGCTGCCGCAGCACAACTCCGCGATCGAGTCACCGGCCCTCAGCGTCGAGTAGAGCAGCGTCTCGAGCGCAGGCCGGGCGGCGTCGTGAAACCGCGGTCCCCAGTAGCGGTCGTAAAACCACGCGAGCGGGTCGTACTCACGAGAGGCCATCGCGCCAGAGACTCAGGCTGCAGCGATCGACCGCGCCCCATCGATACTTGTACGGTTCGCGCCCCCGCAGGAAGTCGAACTCGCGGCATCCCGCCGCGATCGCCTGCTCGATCGCGTACGCCATCAGCAGTGTGCCGGGGCTGTAGGCGTCCCACGACGGATCGAAGCCGGCCAGATAACTGAACGCGCGCGCTCCGCGCACGAGCACGTATTGCACTCCGATGATCTCGCGGCCGGCGTACAGGGCATGCAGTTGCACCAGGCCGCTCCGCGCGAGGAGGGGGGCCGCTGTCGTGTGAAAGCGCCGGACGCGGTCGTCACCGAGCACGCCGGGCAGCCCGCGCTCGTGCCACCGCTTCGTGTGCAACGCGATCAAGGTTCGCATGACCGCCGGCACGTCGTCCTCATGTGCAATCGTCTCGAACCGCACGGAGGCATCGTCGTTCAGCCGTTCGCGATAGCGTTTGAGGTTGCGACGAAGTCCGTGCGGTAGCGAGAGATGCCACGCTGAGGCGGTTTCCGGAAGCGCTGCGACCGGAGACGGAGACGAACTGCTCACTTGCCACCGTCCCGTCCCGCGCGCCGCCCGCACCCACGCGGCGTCGGCCGGGACGTCGTTGAACCGGATCGGCAGATGAAAGCTGGACAGTTCCTGGTCTATGGCGGAGCCGATCCCTTCAGACGAATCGAGGAGGACCGGCCCGAGGTAGTCGCCGACACCGCTCCCCGCCAGCTCGAGCTGAGACGGCTGCATGACAGTGGGCACGACCGCACGAAGCTCGGCGTCATGATTGCGGACCGTGATCACGCGGACGCGATCCGGCGCCCAGGTTTCGTACCAGGGAAGAATCCACTCCGGATACTGAAACGGCGTGACGTCGGGCGCGCGCGCGGCAAGCGTCCGCCACTCGGGTTCCAACGCACGCGCGTCTTCCAGGGACGTCGTCGAGGCGACCGTCAGCCGCACGGCCATGCATGTCGCCAGCGTGCAAGTCTTCAACCAGCCCTGAAAAATGCGCGACTGTCAGGCGAAACCGATCAGCGCCAGCCGAGAGCCGGCGCGACGTGCTCGAGGATGCTCTCGATCACGTGCGCGTTGTAGTCCACGCCCAGCGTGTTCGGTACTGTCAGC
>Ga0310810_10001530_pt1 | contig 24400 bp, 18 predicted proteins | sample NCmetagenome_FD_207641 | JGI IMG/M metagenome (GOLD analysis project Ga0310810, IMG submission 207641) | Soil microbial communities from experimental microcosm in Duke University, North Carolina, United States - NC | ecosystem: Engineered > Artificial ecosystem > Soil microcosm > Unclassified ... | reverse complement strand
GCAGCCGCTCGCGACGATCGTCGAGCGCATCATCGCCCGCTTCGAGCCGCTCGCCGCATCGCGCGGGATCGCGCTGCGCCTGGCACCGCATGCAACCGACGCCCTCATCGACGTGGCGCCGGGCATCGTGGACGTGGTCGTCGGCAACGTCGTCGACAACGCCGTCAAGTTCTCACCGCCCGACGCCACCATCGACGTCAACATCACCCGCACGCCGTCCGAGGTGTACGTCAGCGTTTCGGACACGGGCCCCGGGATCCCGGACGACGAGCGGCCTCGCGTGTTCGAGCGGTTCTTTCGCGGCAAGAGCCCGCGAGCGATGGGGACGCCCGGCGTCGGGCTCGGGCTCGCCATCGCGCGCATGCTCATGCAGCGCCAGCGCGGCGCGATCGACATCGACAGCAAGCCGGGCTCGGGCACGACCGTCACCATCCGCCTTCCGGTGGCATCGGGCTCGGGCGCGTGAGGAATCCGCGGCATGTGCGGCATTAGCGGCTTCGTCGGCTGGGGTCGCGAGGCGGCCGACGTCGCAATCCTGCGCCGCATGACAGCGACGCTGCACCACCGCGGACCAGACGACGACGGTTACTACGTCGACGGCCCGGTCGCGCTGGGACATCGGCGGCTTCGTGTCATCGATCTCGCCGGCGGCCGTCAACCGCTCTCCAACGAGGACGGCACCGTCTGGGCCATGCTCAACGGCGAGCTCTACAACTACCGCGAGCTCCGCGACGCGCTGCTCCGTCGCGGCCATCGCTTCACGACCGCATCCGACACGGAAGTCATCGTCCACGCCTGGGAGGACTTCGGCGAAGGCTGCATCGAGCATTTCAACGGCATGTTCGCGCTGGCGCTCTGGGACGCGCGCAGTCAGGTGCTTCTGCTCGCTCGCGATCGCATGGGCGAGAAGCCGCTCTACTACGCGGACGTCGGGAACGGCCTGGTGTTCGGCTCCGAGGTGCGAGCGGTGCTCGCGCATCCCGGTGTCACGCGTGAGCTCGATTTCACCGGATTCGCAAGCTACCTGAGCAGCGGATACGTCGTGGACCCGCACACGATCATGCGCGGCGTCCAGAAGCTGCCGCCCGGGCACCTGCTCACGGTCTCGGGCACGAAGACGCGCATCAGCCGGTACTGGGATCTCGCCTTCCCGCCCCCCGAGCGTCGCGACGAATCGGAGTGGGCCGAGCGCGTCTGGGACGGTTTCTGCGGGGCCGTGCGTCGCCGTCTCGTGGCAGATGTTCCGCTCGGCGTGTTCCTCAGTGGCGGGCTCGACTCCAGCGCCGTCGTCGCCGCGACGGCGACGGTGGCCCCCGGCCGGAAGCTCGCGACGTTTTCCATGGGCTTCACCGAAGCGACGTACGACGAAACGCCCTTCGCCCGCGCCGTCGCTCGGCACTTCGGAACCGAGCACCACGAGTTCGTGTTCACGGCGGAGCAGGCGGCCGCGATGTTGCCGAGCTTCGGCCACACGCAGGACGAGCCGCTCGCCGACCCGGCGTTTCTGCCGACGCTCGAGCTCGCCCGCCAGACGCGGCCGAGCGCCACCGTGCTCCTCGACGGCGACGGCGGTGACGAGCTGTTCTGCGGCTACCCGACGTTCTTCGCGACGACTCCGGCGCGGCTCTTGTCCCGGCTGCCCGCCGTCGTTCGCGATGGCGCGGCACGGATCGTCGACTGGCTGCCGCGCTCGACGCGCTACGCGAGCCTCGACGTGCTGCTTCGTCAGCTGTTCCGCGCGGCGTCGTCTCCGGCCGACGCCCGAACGCAGATCCTCATGGGTGGCTTCACGCCTGCCGAGCAACACGGGCTGCTCTCGAATCACGCGCGAGACGCCTGTGCGGAGGCCGCGGCGTACGGGGATGTTGCCGGCGTCCTGGCCGATGCGCCGCAGTGCGAGCTCGAGCGGCTCATCTATCATCACGCGAAGCTGTACCTGGCCGGTCGCACGCTCGTGAAAATGGATCGCGCGACGATGGCTTTCGGCCTCGAAGCGCGCGCCCCGTATCTCGACCACGAGTTCGTCGAGCTCGCGTGCTCGGTTCCGTCCTCGCTGAAGCTTCGCGGCTGGACGACCAAGTATCTGCTCAAGCGCATGATGGCCGGCCGCTTGCCGGCCTCGATCGTGTCTCGGCGCAAGCAGGGCTTCGGCGTGCCGCTCGCGCAGTGGCTTCGCGGTCCGCTGCGGCCGTTCCTCGAAGAAATCCTCGAGCCCGATCGACTCGCCCGCATCGGTCTCTTCGCGCCGGGCACGGTTCGTCGCCTCGTGACCGAGCACATCGGCGACACCGCGAACCATACGACGGCCCTGTGGACGTTGTTGAGCTTCGAGCTGTGGCGAGAAGCCTACCTGCCCGGCCGCACATGGCGCTGAATCGCACCGCGTGGATCCTGCTCCCGCTGCTCCTGGCGGCGACGTTGTTCCTGCCGGCGATCGGGCAGCGCACGATCTTCATCTCCGACGAGGCGCGCTATGCCCTGCTCGCCCGGGACATGATCGACCGCGGGCACTGGCTCGTGCCGCATATCGGTGATGAGGTCCACATGGAAAAGCCGCCCTTGTTCATGTGGGCCATCGCGGTGCTGTCGCTGATTCGCGGCGACGTGACCGAATTGACGGCGACGCTGCCCGCCGCGGTGTGCGCCATCGCCGCCGTCGGTGTCACGTTCTTGCTGGGGCGAGCGCTCTTCGGGGGGCTCGGCGGCCTGCTCGCCGCGATTGTTCTCGCGACGACGTCCGGCTACTTCTGGCTGGCCAGAGCCGTCCTCGCCGACATGATGATGACGTTCTTCATCGTGTGCAGCGCCTGGGCGTTCTGGACCGCGCTCGAGACATCCGGCTCGGTCCGCGCGCTCGTGGCGTGCTACGCGTGTCTCGGCCTCGCGCTCTCGTCGAAGGGCCCGGCGGGGCTGATCCCGCTGCTCGCCTTCGCGGCTTTTCTGGTCATCGAGCGCGGATGGCGTGGCGTGGCGCCGCTGCGGCTGCCGCTCGGCGTCGCGATCATTGCGATCATCGCCAGCCCCTGGGCCATCGCGTTCGCCGTGCAGCGTGAGGCCAGCTACGTACAGACCGTGCTGCGCGACGACTATATCGGCCCGCACGTCGCGTGGGCGGGCGTCCGCGAGCTGTTGTTCGCGGCGGGACCGCTCGGACTCAAATTCCTCCCGTGGAGCGTGTTCGTTCCGGCGGCCGCGTGGCTCGGCTGCCGCAACGCCGACGCCGCGACGCGACGCAAGTTCAGGTTTTTGCTGTGCTGGGTTCTCGTCTATGTCGTCCTCGTGACGATTTCCACGCACAAGCGCGAGCGGTATCTGCTACCGGTGTACCCGGCGCTCGCCCTGATGGTGGGCTGGCTGTGGCAGCAGTGGCTCGCGTCGCCGGATGATCGCGCGCTGCGAATCCACGGCTGGCTCTGGAGCGCGTTGGCGCTGGGGGCAGCGATCGCGCTGGTCTTGCCGCTGCGCCTGAGAAGCGAGGAAGCAGTACTGTTGCCCGCCTCGCCCGCGCTGAAGCTCGTGGCCGCGGCGGGCATCGTCGTCGCCGGCGCAGTCGGAGTCTGGGCGGCGTCGACAAGCCGGGGGCGGCTCGTCTTCGTGCTCATCGCGCTGACGACGACCTCGATGCTGACCTACGAGGCGTGGACGATGGAGCGGCGTCGCACGCAACGCTTCGACGTCAAAGGCTTCGCCCGCCAGATCGCGACCCACGTCGGCGCGGATGACGAGCTGGTGGCGTTCGAAACCGCGCGACTCTCGTATGACTTTTATCTGCGGCGCCCCGTCAAAGGCATTCGCGATGCGGGCGAGCTCGCCGCGTCCGTCGGCCGCGACCGCGCCGTCTTTGCCATCGTCGACGAGCGCGCGCAGCGCGCGCTCGATGCGAGCGGCTTCCGGCTCGACGTGCTCGAGCGCGCCCGCCTCGCCGATCGCGCCGTCATCCTCGCGAGTGTCACCCGGTAACCCGACGAGCGAAGGACTCGCTCGGCCGCGCATGCGAATCTTGCAGATCTATCCGAAAGCCGACTATTTCACCGGAGCCGCCATTCAGCTATGGGAGCTCGCCAACGGGCTCGCGGCGCGGGGCCACGAGGTCGTCATCGCGACGCGCCCGAGCGAGCAGTGGGCCGAGCGATGTCGGGGCGCGGGGCTGGTGCATTACGCGCTCCCGATGCGATCCGAGCTCGACCTCCGCTCCGCGTGGCGCCTGGCGCGAATCATACGCACCCATCGCATCGACGTCGTGCACGCGCAGAAGGGCAAGGCGCGCACGCTCGCGATGCTCGCGGCCGCGGCGGTGCGCCTGCCCGTCCTCGTCCTCAATCGCGGCGTCAGCTTCCCGCTGAGTCGGTTTCAGCGGCTCGGCTATACCACCCGCCGGGTCAACGCGATCGTGGCGGTGTGCAGATCGATCAAACAGGCGCTCGTGCGCTCGGGTGTCGATGGCGCGAAGATCGAGGTCATCTACTCCGGCACCGACACCAAGCGGTTTCATCCCGGGATCGACGGCACCCCGGTCCGGCAGGAGCTCGGCCTTCAGCCGTCGGACTTCGTCATCACGCAGATCGGCGTGCGCAGCTGGAAGGGCAACGATGACGTGCTCCTCGCGATGATCGCCGTCACCGCGACCGCGCCCCAGGCGCGACTCGTGATCGTCGGCGCTCGTAATCCGGAGTCGATTTACGAAGCGGCGCGGCGACGGCGGCTGGACGGTCGCGTGCGTGTTCTCGGCTATCGCGAGGCCATCCCCGAGATTCTCGCGGCATCCGACTGTTGCGTCGACGCGTCGTACGCCGGCCTCGGCCTCACCGGAACGATCCGCGAAGCCCTCGCCGTCGGCCGTCCCGTCGTCGCCACCGACCTCGAAGGCAATCCCGAGCTCGTGACGCAGGGAGTAACCGGCCTGCTCGTACCACCGCGCCGCCCCGACGCCCTGGCGCACGCGCTGCTCGAACTGTTCCGGGATCGTGAGAGGGCGCATGCCATGGCCATGAACGGTCGGCGTCGCGTCGAGGAAGGCTTCTCGCTTTCGGTGAAGATCGAACGGACGGAGGCCCTCTACCGCCGCATGTTGGGGACGACGTAGACCGGCGTCCTCACATCCGGTTGCCGAACTCGCCCCACGACCACAGCGTGTTCTGGTCGATGAGCGTATTGGCAGCCACGTACAGCGCGAGAATCCGCTCGATCCGCGAGGCCGCGGCGGGGTCGTCCGCCGCCAGTCGCTGCGCGGGGCCCGCGAGATCGAGATCGACGTGGTCCAGCGTGTGTCGCGCAAACGCGTAGAACCAGAACCCCTCGCGATCGGCGAGACCCGCGCCCGGTTCGTAGACCTCGCTCAGATACGTGGCGTGGTCGGACAGACAGTTGCTGGTGAACGCGCAGCTGACGTCGCGTCCGACGAACGACGACACGCGCGGCGTGAGACCGGCGAGAGCCAAGAGCGTCGGCGTGATGTCGACCTGACTCACGAGCCCCGACGCGACGTGTGGCCGATAGACCGACGATGCCCGCAGCGACGGATCGAGCCAGATCGCGAGCGGCACGGTGAAGTGCCCCGCCGCGTTCTCGACGTCGTTGCGCGCGACGCGCTCGTGGCGGCCGTGGTCACCGAGCACGACCACGATGGTGTCGCGCAGAGCGCCGTCGCGCTCGAGCCCGCGGAAGAACCGCTCGAGCTCGAGGTCGACGTAGCGGAGAGCCGGGATGTAGCGATCGGACTCCGAGCGCAGCGCAACCACGTCGGGATGCGCGCTCGGCATCCCGAACGGATGGTGGGTCGCCGTGGTGAGCGTCATCAGAAAGTATGGGCGGGCGTCTCGGCGGAGCGTGTCGATCTCGGCGCGCACGCGGTCGAACAGAGCCCCGTCCGCGATCCCGAGACCCGCGCGCGGCGCCGTCGGCGGAAAGCCGCTCTCGTCGATGAACTCCTGCAGGCCGTTGCGCGCCAGGAACAGGCCGAACCGCGAGTGGCTCTGGTCGCGGTTCAGACCCAGCACCATCCGCGTCCGGTAGCCTCCGCGCGCGAGCAGCGACGGCAGGCACAGGTAGTCGTTCGCGTAGCGCGCCTTGGTGGCGGCGACGCCTTGCCTCGGCAACGCGGAGCAGAGCGAGGCGAAGATGCCGTGAAACGTCTGCGCGCCATTCGTATGGAACCGCTCGAAGGTCACGCTGTCGGCGAACAGCGCGTCGAGGAACGGCGTGACCCGAACGCCCGCGACCGTGCGGCCCACGAACCGCCGGTCGAGGGCCTCGATGAACAGCAGCAGGACGTTCGGCCGACGACCGAGCGGCAAGGGCCGCGGCTCTTCGGCGTGCACGAGCGGAAAGCGCGGCGACACGAACCGGGCGCCCGGCAGCAGGAGATCGCGTGTGATCGCGACCGCCCGAGACTCCGGCATCGCCGCGGCAACCGCCGACGGAATGGTGACCGACCGGCTCGCCCTATCGAACGGCGTGTCCAGGATCCAGATGGGACTCTGCGCGAGCACGTAATACGTCGAGCTCGCGATCGGTGCCGACTGCACCGAATCGGGCCCGCCTGGGTGCACTCCCCACGTGCCGATCGCGACGGCCAGCGGCAGGACGATCGCCGTCAGGCGCGGCCGCGCGCTCAAGCTCGGGCCCACCGCGCGCCGGAACACGAGACGCCAACCGAGCACGGCGAGGGTCATCACCGCGGCATAGGACGCGACGCGTACCGCCCACGTTCCCACGTCGCGGAGCTCCGCCGCCGTCTGCGTGCCGACCTGACTGCCACTCACCTGGCCCTGCCGGCCCTGGCCGAGCAGGTCGACGAGATACTCCATGAAGACGGCGTCGATACGATGCCCGCTGTAGAGGTAGTAGCCCATATCGACGGTGAGGACGGCGACGTAGGCCACCGCCATCACCGCCGCCGTGATCGACAACGTCCGCTTGACCACCGCGTAGGCCGCCGCACGGTCGCGGAGCATGAACGGCGCGGCGACGAGCAGGGCGATGACGAGGGCGGCAAGCATGGCGAAGCCCGCGGTGACGAGATCGGCGCGCAATCCCGTGATGAGCGTGAGTGCCAGGACGCCGGCTGACGGCGTCTCACGCCGCACCGTCGCCCCGATCAGAAAGAGCCGCTGGGCCTGCTGCACGACCACGAGGAGCAGCCACCAGAACACGAACCGCGACGCCAACACGCTCCGAGGAAACCATAAAACTCGGGCGTGATCTGAAGATTTCTTCAGGTCACGCCCCACGAGTTGCGATTGTCAGACGAAGGCGGCCCTTCTACTGTATGGACACGTGAGCATCACGCGGCGGGCACTGTTCTCCGGGTTCCTCGCAGGTCTCGTCGGCGGGCTCAGGTTTCCGTCCGGCGTCGCGGGCGCGCGCCGCGGCCTGGTGTCGCTCGTCGAAAACTGGACGACGCAGCCGCTCAACAGTCGCGGCGTGCCGCGCGGCTGGCGGCCGTACGAGACGCCTGACGGCCAACCGGCGTACGATTTCGCCGTCGTCGAGGACGCCGGGCGCCGCGCGCTCCGCCTGCGCAGCCACGGTGAGCACTCGACGATCGTGCGAAGGCTCCGCGGCGTGGACCTCAGCGCGACGCCGCTCCTCGAATGGAGCTGGAAGCCGCTCCAGCTGCCCGCGCACGCCGACCTCCGCCGGTGGGAGGCCTCGGATGCCGCGCCGCACGTGTTCGTCGTATGGCGGCGGCGCCCCGACGTGATCCGGTCGCGACTCATCGGCTACGTCTGGGACCCCACGCTGCCGGTAGGCACGGTGCAGAAGAGTGAAAAGACGGCAACGGTCACCTTCATCGTCGTGCGCTCGACGACCGAGCAGATCGGGCAGTGGCTGACCGAGCGCCGCAACGTCGCCACCGATTTCCGCTCGGTGTACGGCGAAGACGCCGACACCCCGTCAGCGCTCGCGCTGTCGATCGACACGAACGACACGAAATCCAGGTCCGCAGGCCTGATCGGCGAGATCCTCTTCCGGAGCCCGGACTGACGCGCTCGGTACGGCCTACAGCGCTCGGGCCCGGTCGCGCAGCGTGTACTTCTGGATCTTCCCCGTGGCCGTCGCGGGCAGCGTGCCGAACACCACGGTCTTCGGCACCGCGAAGCCGGGCAGGTGCTTGCGGCAGAACGCGATCAGCTCCGCCTCGGTCGCCTTCGCGCCGTCTTTGAGCTGCACGAACGCGCACGGCGTCTCGCCCCATTTCTCGTCCGGGCGCGCCACCACCGCCGCCATCAACACCGCGGGGTGGCGCGTGAGCGCAATCTCCACCTCAATGCTCGAGATGTTCTCGCCGCCGGAGATGATGATGTCCTTCAGGCGGTCCTTGATCTCCATGTAGCCGTCGGGGTGCTGCACGGCGAGGTCGCCGGTGTGAAACCAGCCACCGCGGAACGCGGCGGCCGTCGACTTCGCGTCCTTGAGATAGCCGAGCATCACGGTGTTGCCGCGCAGCATGACCTCGCCGATCGTCTGGCCATCGGCCGGCACCGGCTTGAGCGTCTTCGGATCGGCCACCATCTGCCCGGCGACGGTCGCGTACCGAACGCCTTGCCGCGCGACTTTCCCCGCTTGCTCGGTGGGATCGAGACGATCCCACGCGCGCTGCCACACGCAGGTCGTCGAGGGCCCGTGGACCTCGGTGAGCCCGTAGAGATGCGTGACGCGAAAGCCGAGATCGGTCATCGCCTTGATCACCTTGGGCGGCGGCGACGCGCCGCCCGTCTGGATCTGCACCACGTGATCGAAGACGACGCGTTGTTCGGGCGACGAGTTGATCAGCATCGCGAGCACGGTCGGCGCGCCGCACATGTGCGTGACGCCGTGCTGCGCGATCAGACGAAAGACCAGCGCGGGATCGACCTTGCGCAGGCATACGTGGGTGCCGGCCATCGCGGTCACCGACCACGGATAGTGCCAGCCGTTGCAGTGAAACATCGGCAGCGTCCAGAGATACACGGGATGGGCCGGCAGCGGCCACGTCATCACGTTGCCGAGCGTCTCGAGATAGGTCCCGCGATAGCTGTAGACGACACCCTTCGGGTTGCCGGTCGTGCCCGAGGTGTAGTTGAGCGCGATCGCCTGCCGCTCGTCGGTCGGCGGTGTGTCGACGAATTGAGCTGCGCCTTGTGACAAGAACGCGTCGTACTCGATCTCGCCCAACCGCTCGCCGGGGCCGTCGTAGAGCGGATCGTCCACGTCGATGACGAGCAGTCGCCGTCCGAGCTGCTTCAGCGCCGGCCCGACGACGGCGGCGTACTCGCGGTCGGTGATCAGCGCCTTGGCCTCGCCGTGCTGAAGGATGTAGCCGACCGTCCGCGCGTCCAGCCGGGTGTTGATCGTGTTGAGGATGGCGCCGAGCATCGGCACGCCGAAGTGCGCATCGAGCATGGCGGGGATGTTCGGCAGCATCGCGGACACCGTCTGCCCGGGCCGGATCCCGCGTTGCGCCAGCGCGGACGCGAGCCGCCGCGCGCGCTCCTCGAGCTGTCGGTAGGTGATTCGCTGCTCGCCGTGAACGACGGCGACGTGATCGGGATGAACCGCCGCGCTCCGGGTCAGAAACGACACCGGCGTGAGAACGGCGGAATTGGCGGGGGTCGGCGCGAACGAGAACGCGCCCTCAACTTTCGAACGCGCGCGCGTGTCTTTCGTACGGCGGCGCCGTGTGGCTCTCGGCATGATCCGGCTCAGACGTCGATCTGCGCCAGCTCAACCGGCGCGGCCACCCGGGTGGCGGCGCCGCGCTCGGCCAGCCACGCCTGCGCGCGCGCCAGCTTGCCGTCGATGGCGTCGTCGCTCTGGCCGGGGTCGTGGTGCACGAGATAGAGATTCTTGACGCGCGCGCGCCACGCCAGCTCGGCCACCTGACTCACGGACGAGTGCCCCCAGTGCACGTGCTTCGGATACTCCTCGTCGGTGTACGTGCAGTCCGTGATGAGAGCGTCGGCGTCGCGGCAAAAGTCCGCGAGCCGCTCGACGTACTCATCGGAGCGAAACGAGGAGTCGGCGGGATACAGCTCGTTGTCCGTCACGTAGCAGAGCCGGCGGCCCGCGTGCTCCACGCGATAGCCGAGACAGTTGCCGGGATGGCTCAGCAGCATCGTGTGCACGCGCGCGCCGCCGATCTCGTGCTCGCCCTCCGTGAGGTCGCGATACTGCACGTCGGCCGCGAACTCGCGCGTCGTGATCGGGAAATACACGCCGTCCATCTGGGCCGAGATGAGACCGCGCATGTCGATGTCGCCGTGGGACGGACCGCACACCTCGAAGGCATTGCCTTGCACGTAGAACGGCACGAAGAAGGGCAGCGTGTTGATGTGATCCCAGTGCGGATGAGAGATGAAGACGCGCGCGTCGATTCGCGTGCGCCCGCTCGCCATCAGCGCATCGGACAGTGCCCGGATGCCGGTGCCGGCGTCGAACACGAACAGCCGCCCGTCCGGAAAGTCGACGCTGACACAGAGCGTGTTGCCGCCGTACCGACGCGAATCCGGGCGCGACACGGGCAGCGTGCCCCGCACGCCCCAGAAACGCACGTTGAGCGTGCCGGCGACGAGCCGCTCGATGTCGGAGGTGAACGTGGCCGGCGACAGCGGCTTGACGAAGTACGCGTCGGCGCCCATCTCGAGCGCCCGACGCCGCTCGAACGGAAACGCTTTCGACGACACGACGACCAGCCGCGTATCGGCCAGCTCCGGCATGGCGCGCAGGCGCCGACACAGCTCGTAGCCGTCGAGCCCTGGCATCATCAGGCCGAACACCACGCAATCCGGCCTGGCGCACGGGATGCGGGCGAGCGCTTCCTGGCCGGACGTGCTAATCATGGCGTCGTGACCGGCCTTCTCGAGCAGCGCGCGCGTGATTTCGGCCTGTGTGCGGCTGTCGTCGACCACGTAGACCGTGAGCTTGCTCGGCATGACGGCCCTCCCGAAGCAGCCATGGTCGGAGACCGCCGAGCGGCTGTCAAGCCGGAGCGTGTCGTGTGAGGCGGCTCCTGGCGCCCGCCGTCGCGTTGATGCAGCGGCTGCGGTACGCGCACAAGTTCCTACTGCTGAGCCTGCTCATCGCCGTCCCGCTCGGCCTGCTGACGGCGCTGTGGCTCGCCGAGCTCGACCGGCGCCTCGACAACGCGCGACAGGAGATGCGGGGCGTGGAATACCTCACGGCCCTGCGGGGCCTGCTCGAGCCGCTGGCCGAGGCCGACGCGCGCGCGGCGATTTCCGGACGGCGCGAGGAAGGCGACGCACTCACCGAGCGCTTGCGGCGGCGGCCGAGCGCGTCGACGCCGTGGATCGGCACGTCGGCAAGAAGCTCGGCACGACGAGTCTGTGGGCCACGATGCGGCCGCGCGTCGCGCACCGCGCCGTCAGTCCCGGCATGCTGATCGCGGAAACGTCCGCGCTCGTGAACCACGTCGGCGACACGTCGCGCCTCACCCTCGATCCGCAGCTCGAGTCGTTCTATCTGATCGACGCGGTCGTCGTGCGGCTGCCGATGCTGGCGCGGCACGTCAACACGCTCGGCGTGTACCTGGTCCGCGAGGCGGCCGGCTCGCGCGGGTCCGGTCCGCGCGCCGACGCCGTGGCCGAGGCGCGCCTGGCCGACAAAGAGCGCGACGCGCTCGACCGCGGCCACGCCGTGGCATTCCGCACGACGCCAGGACTTCGCCCCGCGGTGGAGCCCGCGCTCGCCAGCACGTGGGACGCCACCGGTCGCCTTACCGAGCTGGCGAACGGGTCGCCGGCGCCGCTCGACGAAGTCGTTCGTCGCCACCGTCACGCCGTCACCGCGGTGTGGGCGCATTACGACCGCGTGGCCGATGCGCTCGCGCGCCACCTGCGCGAGCGCGCAGCCCATCTGTCGAGGCAGCGGGCGCTGCTGCTGGCCCTCGTGGCCGGTGTCGTCGCCGTCGTCGTCTATCTCTGGCTCGGCTTCTATGTGAGCGTCCGTCGCGCGGTCCGCGCGCTGGAGAAGTCCGCGCGCGGGATGCAGAGCGGCGACTTCGGCGCGCCCGTGCGCGTCGCCGGCCGCGACGAGCTCACGCAAGTGGTCGACGCGTTCAACACGGTCGCGCTGCGCCTGCGCGAAGAATGGCAGCGCGCGGAAGCGGCCACGCGCGCCAAGTCGCAGTTCCTCGCCGTCATGAGTCACGAGATCCGCACGCCGATGAACGGCGTCCTCGGCATGGCGCACCTGCTGCTCGACACGCCCCTCACCGAGGCGCAGCGGCGCCAGGCCGAGACGCTGCGGGACTCGGGTCAGGCGCTGTTGACGATCCTCAACGACATTCTCGACTTCTCGAAGATGGAGGCCGGACGGCTCGAGCTCGGGTCGGAGGACTTCGATTTCGCCGCCGTCGTCGCGAGCGTGACCGCGCTCATGACGCCGCGCGCGCGCGAGAAAAAGCTGGCGCTCACGGCGTCGATCGCGCCCGACGTGCCGACGGCGCTGCACGGCGATGCCGGCCGGCTCCGTCAGGCGTTGCTCAATCTGGTCGGCAATGCGATCAAGTTCACCGAGGCGGGCCACGTACGCGTCGACGTCGCGCCGGCCGGTGAACCGGCCGCCCGTGTGCCGCTCACCATCGCGGTCCGCGACACCGGCATCGGCATCGCGCCCGAGGCGCAGGCACGTCTGTTCGAAGAGTTCACGCAGGTCGACGCGTCGGCCACGCGCCGATTCGGCGGAACGGGACTCGGCCTCGCGATCTGCCGGCGCATCGTCCACGCGATGGGTGGCGAGATCGCCGTCGAGAGCCGGCCCGGCGCGGGAACGACGTTCACGATCACGCTCGCGATCGAGCGCGCTCGCGCGCCGCTGACGACCGACACCGGGGCGCCGCCTGTCGTCGCACCGATGCGCATCCTGCTCGCCGAGGACAACGAGGTGAACCGGCAAGTGGCGCTTGGCCTGCTCGCGCGCCAGGGGCATGCCGTCGACGTGGTCGTCGACGGCGCGGCGGCGGTCGAGGCCGCGCGGCGCGGCCGCTACGACGTGATCCTGATGGACGTGCACATGCCCGTGATGGACGGCATCGAGGCCTCACGCGTCATCCGCGCCTTCCCCGGTGCCGCCGGGCGGGTACCCATCGTCGCCCTGAGCGCCAGCGTCCTGAAGGACGAGACGGATCTCTGCTTCGAGGCCGGCATGGACGAGTTCCTCGGCAAGCCGATCGATCCCGACGCGCTCGTGCGCGTCCTCGCCCGGCACGTGACGTCGCCGACGACCGTGTCGCCGGCGGCGCCGCCGGCACCCGCGGCCAGCACGCTCCTCGACACGACGTATCTCACCGCGCTGATCGATGCGCTCGGCGCGCCGCGCGTCGCCGAGCTGGTCGCGGCGCTACCCGCGGAGATGGACGCCCACGAGCGCAAGCTCTCGGCGCCATCGAACGCGACCGATGTCACCGCGCTGCGGGGGCCGGCGCACGCGCTGAAGGGCGTCGCCGCCAACCTCGGACTCTCGGCACTCGCCACGCTCGCGGGCGGCATCGAGGAGGCCGCGCTCGCGCGCGACGCCGCGCGTGCAGAGAAGCTGTGCGCCGAGCTGTCGCCGTGCAAGGAGGCCTCGCTGGAGGCTTTGCGCCGCCTGCTCCATGACACGAACGGGCAGTAGCCCGGGGGTTAGCGCCGCGTCAATGTTGCTCTGCCGGTAATTGTCTCCACTGCCCGCGCCCGATTCGCTTCATGACGTAGGTCATCAACTGGGCTCGGCTCCCGACGCCGAAATGACGATAGAGCTCCGTCACGTACTGGTGGGTCGTGGCGTGGCTCAGGCCGAGCCGATGCGCCACCTGCTTTTCGCTGTCGCCCTCGAGCAGGCACGCGAGCGTCTGCCGTAGTCGCGGTGAGAGCTTCACGGGACTGGGCTCGTTTGAGCTGACGAGTGCTCGGCCGATCAACGGACCGAGCTCCGCATGGAAGAAGCTCAGCAGTCGTTGTTCGCGCGCGGAGAAGTCGCGATCGCCGACGGCCCGCAGCACGGTGATCACGCTGATCGCGCCATCATCCGACGTCCGATAGAACGACGTGAGCTGATGGTCGATGTCGCCGGGCCGACGATAGTTGTTGAACACAACCGAGCGATACCACTCCGTGTCGGAGACGAGCTGACGGCCGGGTTCGGGTGACGACTTGGCCGGCGACATTCAGCAACGCACGCCAGATCGGATTTTTCGAGGGCCCGAGCTCGCGGCGGTAGGCGACATACAGGTTACGCGTACGCGCGTCGAGGCCCGCATCGAAGGCGGAGATCGGCTGACCGATAAAGACGCCTTCACCGCTCGGCCCCCTATGAGCCGATAGACGCCGTCGAGCATCCGCAAATGCCAGAGCGCGGGATCGTTTCCCAGGTCACGGCATTCGCCGATCAATCGATAGGCATCGCGGACGTCCTCCACCCGCAACACGTCGGATCTGCCCATATCCCCGGGTCCTCTGTTTAGAGGAATTGTCGGCGACCGAGCTCATTACTACGTTTGCCGGCGAGGCTAGTCCCGCTGATTTTTCGCGTCAAGCCGAACTGCGGCATGGAAGGTGACATGAAAGCTAGTCTGACGTGGATCGTGCTCGCCGCAATCGTCGCCACGCTGGCGTGCGCCACCGCCTTGCGAGCCACGCCGAGCTCCGGCTTCACGGGTACGAAGGTCGGAATGGCTCGGTTCGACGAAATTGACCTTCACAACGTCCCCCACCCCGCGAATGTCTGGCAGGCGATGGTGCGGACACACGGCCTCTCCGACGTGTACGTACAGTCGAACCTCTTTGCGGCAGGCGGAGGACACAGCGGCTGGCATACGCATCCGGGTCCGAGCCTGATCCTGGTCACCGCAGGGACTATCACGGCGTACGAGGGCGACGATCCTAGCTGCACCCCGCAGGTCTACCCCCACGGGACGGGCTTTGTCGATCCGGGCGGCGATCATGTTCACCTGCTGAGAAACGAAGATCCGAACGTCGAGGCGAGCACGGTCGCGGTCCAGCTGCTTCCCGCCGACGCCGACAGGCGAATCGACACGCCGGCGCCCGGCAACTGTCCGTTCTAGCGCGTGCCGCGCGGAAGCGCGGACGGCGCCGCGGCCGCGTCGAGCGCCCGGCGCGCCTCGGCCACCACGGCTTCCTGCGCGCCGGTGGCCTGCAGCTCACGGTAGAGCGCTTCAGCGGCGGTGCGATCGCCGGTCGCGATGAAGCACCGCACGGCACCCGCGAGGGCGCGGCCCTCGGTCGGCGAACCTTTGGTGAAGAACGCCGAGGTCATGAACATGTTGAGCGCTTCGCCATGCCGGCCCGCGCTACGCAGCAGCTCGCCGCCGCGATACGCCGCCTCGCCGGCCAGCTCGCGCTCGGCGGTGTGCGCGGTGGCACCGCCCCACGCATCGACGGGGACCGCGGCCAGCAGCTTCGTGTAGGCGGCAACGGCGTCGGATCGCCGACCGAGCGCCGCGAGCGCGTCGCCCGTGTCGAGCATCGCGAGGCGGCCCCAACGTGAGTCCGGCGCCGCATTGGCCGCGGTCGTGAACCACTCGAGCGCTTCCGCCTGTTGACCGCGCTCGCGCGCCAGGCGTCCGAGGTCGTACGCGGCTTCGCTCGTGGTCGCGCCCTTCGACGTCCGCACCACCGTTTGCAGCAACGGACGCGCGCTCGCCGCTTGTCCGGACTCCTGCAGCAGTCGCGCGTGCGCCATCAGGCTCTCGGGTGTGCGCGGCAGCGTACTCGGAACGCGCTCGTACGCGGCGAGCGCCTCGCGCCGATCGCCCATCATCTGGCTCACCTCGGCCAGCCGGAGCCACGCGTGCCCCGATCGGTCGCCACCGACCGCGGCACGGCGCAGCTGCTCGCGCGCCTGCGGCAGCGCGCCGGCGTGCACGAGCGCCTCGGCGAGCTCGAGCCGAGCGTATGTGGCCTCGGGCGCGTCGCCGTACCGCGCGACGGCCTTCTCATAATCGCGCATGGCCATCGGTGAGTTTCCCGCCGTGGCCGCCGCGGACGCCACGCGCGCCAGCAGCGTGGGGCCTGCCGTGTACGACGGAAACTCGTCGAAGAGACGATTGGCGAGCGAGTCGACGAACGCGTTCGCCCAGCCGCGCTCTTTCGCCGCGACCAGGATGGCGCCGTGCAGGACTCGGGCGGTCGCCGCCTGCGACGGCGCGGCCGTCGTCTTCGGCGGCCGCATGGCGATCACGGCGTCGGCGAAGCGCTCGACGGTCTCGCGTGCGGGCGCGGACGGAGAGGGCGGCTGCACCCCGAGCTCCGCTCCCGGTGTCGCGAGTGCCGACACGATCGCCAGGTGGTCGCGCACGGCCGCGCTGCCGTGTGTGCGGATGACGTCACCGAGGTCACGCACCACGGCGTTTTCGTCTCCGCGGTCGAGCGCCAGCAGCGACCGCTGGAGTTTCGCGACCCCGACATAGGGACTCGCTGGGTACGAGCCAACGAGGCGATCGAGGGCCGCCTGAGCCGCCGCGGGATCGCCGGCCGCGCTCGCGGCGCTGGCCGAGAGGATGAGCGCGAGTGGCGCACGCGTGTCGCCGGGGAATTCATCCGCGAAGGCTGACCACGTCGACCGGGCGTGCTCGACGTCGCCCTGGCGCAGCTTCGCCCAACCGCGTGCCATCGCCACGCGCGGCGCGTCGGGCAGCGTGCGATAGCTGGATAGGAACGCGGTGTAATTTGCAGAAGCGCGCATGTAATCGCCGAGCACGAACGCCGAGTCGCCGGCGATCACGAGCGCGGGGGCGCGCAAGGGTGCCGACGCGCTGGATCGCACGACCGCTTCGGCGTCCGCGAGCGCAGCGCGGTAGTTACCACGCGTGTAATCCTGCCGCGCTCGCTCGAGAGCCATCTCGGGCGTGGGCGCGGGCCCGCGCCGCACGGTGAAGCTCGGAGAGGATCCGTCTCCTCCGCCCGATGCCGTGCCGCTGCCGCCGCCCGCCGCAGCACCAGCGCCCGCGGCACCAGCGCTGGCGCCACCACTCGCGCCCGCGCCGCCGCCGCTTGCGGCGCCCGCTCCCGCAGAACCAGCGCCGCCGCTAGCCGCACCGGCTCCCGCAGATCCAGCGCCGCCGCTCGCGCCACCCGATGCGCCGCCGGCGCCCGCAGAACCAGCGCCGCCCGCTGCGCCACCAGCGCCACCGGCACCGGCCCCGCCTGCCGCACCCCCGGCACCACCTGCCGCACCGCCGGCACCACCCGCACCGGCACCGCCCGCGCCACCTGCACCGCCAGCGCCACCGGCACCACCGCCACCGGCTCCGCCACCGCCGCCCGCGCCACCACCAGCCGCGATCAGGACGGGGCCGTCATGGGTCGTCCACTGCGCTTGCGTGATGCGAGCGCCGGTGAGGCAGACGCCGATCAGCATGATCAGCGCGACGACGAAGGAGACCAGCCGGTTCACGGGACTCACGGGCGGTCGCAAAACGAGCAATCGCGATGCCGTCGGCTATGATCAAACGAGATGACGGAAACACAACCACGCGCGCCGACGGCGCCGGTCGTCCCCGATACCGGTCTCACGATCCGCCAGTACTACGTCATGGTCGGCCTCGGCGCGTTCGTCACCACGCTCGCGCAGCCCGGCGTGATCGGCCGGTTACCGTTCTCGCTGTTGCTGAAGAACCAGCTGCACTTCAACGCCGAGACGCTCGCGACGTTCATGTTCGCGGCGACGTTTGCGTGGAACGTCAAGCCGATTGCCGGCATCCTCTCCGACTCGTTCCCGCTGTTCGGTACGCGCCGGCGCCATTACATGTTGCTGGGCGCGGGCCTCGCGGCGGTGTGCTGGGTGATGCTCGGCGTGCTGCCCCGAGCCTACTGGCCGCTGCTCCTCGCAGCCTGCGGTGCCAATGTCTTCATGGTGCTCTCCAGCACCGTGATGGGCGGTCTCATGGTCGAGGCCGGACGCAAGTACGCCATCTCCGGCCGGATCACGTCGATCCGTCAGACCTTGCAGAGCGCGGTGTCGGTAGGCAATGGTCTGCTCGGCGGCTATCTCGCGACGATGGCGTTCGGATGGATCGTCGGCATCGCCGCCGCGCTGCTCCTCGTCCTCGCAACCACCACGTTCTTCGTGCTCACCGAGCCGCGCGCCGCGACCCGCGACGTCGAGGCGCTGCGAAACGCCCATCGACAGCTCGCCACGCTGTTCAAGTCGAAGACGCTCTGGGCCGCCGGGGTCTTTCTGGCCCTCGTGTACATCTCGCCCGGCTTCACGACCCCGCTGCTCTACATGCAGACGGACCAGCTGCACTTCAGTCCGCCGTATATCGGATTGATGGAGACGATCGAGGGCGTCGCGGGTCTGATCGGCGCCGCGATCTACGGCGTCATCTGTCGCCGCTTCAACCTTCGCCAGCTCCTGGTCGCGGCCATCGCGATCAACGCCTCCGGCACGCTGCTCTATCTCGGGTACGGCGGCCACAGCGCGCCGTTCATCCACGCGCTCGTCGGCTTCGCCGTCGCCATGTCGGAGCTGTCGCTGATGGATCTCGCCGTGCGCGCGACACCGGCCGGCTGCGAGAGTCTCGGCTTCTCGCTGATGATGAGCGCGCGCAACCTGGCTCTGGGCGGATCGGACATCATCGGCTCCCGCCTCATCGACTCGCACGGCTGGGCGTTCCACCAGCTCGTGTGGCTCAATGCCGGAACGACCGCGCTGGTCCTGCTCTGTGTCCCGTTCCTGCCGCGCGCGATCATGAGCCGCAAAGACGGCGACGTCGACGCCGTCAGTTCACGACCAGCTCTCGCGGCGCGTGAGTCACCGGCTCGCAGCCCCGCGGGGTGACGATCGACGTTTCGCCCAGGCACATGCTGAGCCCGGTCTGACTGTTCAGCAGGATCATGTGGATGAAGAAGACCATCCCCGGGCGCAGCTCTTGAGGATTGCCCGTGTAAATCATCGGCCAGTCCATCCACGTCGGTGGATACGTCGCGCCCATCGTGTACCCACACGCGTTGAGGTAATGACCCTCGTAGCCCGCCTTCTTCAAGCTTCGCGCATGCGCGTCGAACACGTCGCCGACGGTCCGCCCGGGACGGAGCTGCTCCTGCGACGCCTCGAGCGCCTCCGTGCACGCGGCGAACATGTCGCGATGGCGGCGATCCGGCTTTCCCGTCAGCGCCACGTGCATGATCGCGGCGTGATAGTGACGATACGCGGCCGCGAACTCGAACGTCACCTGATCGTTGCGTCCGACCGTGCCGTGGCCCGTGTGATACCGCACGAGCAGCGCCTCCTCGCCGTGGCCCATGGGCCAGCGGCTCGCCGACGGATCGCCGTCGCCGGCGAGGACGACCTTCTGCATCTCGCCATAGATCTCGCCGACCCGCGCGCCGGCCACGGTCGTCCGATTTGCGACGGCCAGCGCCTCGTCGGCAAGCTGCCCCGCGCGGCGGACGTACGTGAGCTCCGCCGGACTCTTCACCAGGCGCTGCAGCCGCACCAGATCCGACGCATCCTCGGTGCGGCAGAACCCGTGCAGCGCCGCGTCCACCATCTGACCGCGCTGAGCGGTGAGGCCGTACGCGTGGTATTCGACGCCCAGACGCTTGCCGCGACAGCGATAGCTCTCCAGCATGTCGCGCACATCCTCGGCCGGATTCGCGCCCTCGCGATCGCGCCAGATGCGGATGTCCTCGATCACCGACGTCAGCTTCGCCTGACGCAAATCGGCCGATCGCGTGCACAGCGCCAGCGCGCCGTCGGCGCCGAGGTACATCCCCTGGAACATGCTGTAGCCGCTGGTGTCGTACCCGGTCAGGTAGTACATGCTCTCCTGCCGGAAGATCAGCAAACCATCGAGGCCTTGCTGGGCCATCTCGCGACACGCGGCACGCCGCCGCCGAGCGAGCTCCTGCCTGGAGAAGTGCAGCATCAGTCCGTCCTCCGGCGCAGCATCGCGCTCGCGCCGAGCACCACGCACGTCACCGCGATCAGAAACGAGCTGACGGCCGCGATGGTGGGATCGACCTCGAGCAACAGGCTGTTCCAGATCCGCACCGTCAGCGTCTGAACCTCGACGCCGGCCAGGAACAGCGGGATGAGGAGCTCGTCGAACGACGTGAGGAATGCGAACAGCGCTGCCGACACCACGCCGGGCGCGATCAGCGGCAGCGTCACGCGCCGCAGTGCGGTGAGGCGGCTGGCGCCCAGACTCAGCGCGGCGAGCTCGAAACGCAGGTCGAACCCCTGCAGCGTGGCCGTGATGATGATCACGACGACGGGCAAGGCGAGCACCGTGTGGCCCAGCGCCATGGCGAGGATGCTGCCCGTCGCCTTGAGCCTGGCGAAGAAGAAATAGAGCGCGATCGCGGTGATGATGGTGGGCACGATCATCGGCGACAGCAGCAGCGCGTACACCGCGCCCTTGCCGCGAAACCGCCCGCGCACCAGGGCCAGCGACGCGGCGAGACCCAGCACGGTCGCGAACACCATCGTCAGCGTCGCCACCTGCGCGCTCACGACGATCGACTGCCGCCAGACCGACGTTCCGAAAAACCGCGAGTACCAGCGCAGCGAGAGCTGCGGCGGCGGAAAGCTCAGATAGTCCGCGCCACTGAACGAGACGAGCACGATGATGACCACGGGCGCGATGAGAAACGCGAGCACGACCACGGCCATCGCCACCAGCGCGATCGTGCCCGGCCCCGTGCGTTGGCCCTCGGCGCCGATCATCCGAGCCCCTCGAACAGGCGCTCGAGCCGCATCACGCGGTAGTAGACCGCGAAGCCCACGAGCGTGACCGCCAGCAAGATCACGGCGAGCGTCGAGGCGAACGACCAGTTCAGCGTGAACTCCACCTCGCGCTCGATCAGCATTGCGATCATGATGTCCGAGGGACCGCCCATGAGCGCCGGCGTGATGAAAAAGCCGAGGCTCAGGATGAACACCAGCAGTGTGCCGCCCGCGATGCCGGGCGCGCTCAGCGGCAGAAAGACGCGCCGGAACGCCTCCCAGCGGCTGGCCCCGAGGCTGTGCGCCGCCCGCACGAGGGCGGGGTCGATGCCGCGCATGACGCTGGCGAGCGTGAGCACCATGAACGGCAGCAGCACATAGGTCATGCCGACGACGACGCCGGCCCGGTTGTAGAGGAGCTTGAGGGGCGCGGTCGTCAGGCCAAGGGCGACGAGATACTGATTCACGACGCCGTTGCTGCCGAGCAGCACCATCCAGGCATAGGTGCGCACGATGATGCTGGTGAGAAACGGCAGCACGACGATGACGACGAGCAGGCGCGCCAGCCGCGGACGTACCGTCGCCAGCACGTACGCGAGCGGATAGCCGAGCAGCAACGCACTCACGGTGACCAGCGCCGCCATCTCGAACGTCTTGCCGAGCACGGTGAGGTACACGGCCGTGCGGACCACCTGGCGATACGACTCGAGCGTGTAGCCGTTCTTGTAGACGCTGCGCAGCAGAATCCCGAACAGCGGGTACACGAAGAACGCGCCCAGGATCAGCAGTGCCGGCAGCAGCAGCCACACATGGCGTCCGTCAGTCTTCATGCGAGAACACGCGTGTGTCGCCGGGATCCCACGCCAGCGCCACGAGATCGCCCGGCGCCAGCGGGCGGGACGCCAGGCGGTTTTGCAGCTTGACGATCAGCGTCCCCGCCGCACCGACCGCGACGGAATAGCGCGTCGCATCGCCGGCGTAGACCACCTGCTGGACGACGCCCTTGCAGCGATTGAGGTCCGCGCCGAGCGGCTCGTGGGCGACGATTTTTTCCGGTCGCACGGCGGCCACGACGCGCTGACCAGGCTGCAGCGGCGCACGCGCCGTCCCGCGCAGCTCCAGGCCGCCCTCGGCTCGCACCACCGCGCGGCCGTCTGCGCTCGCCGACACGACGACCGCGTCGACGAAATTCGAGTCGCCGACGAAATCGGCCACGAAGCGGCTCACGGGCGATTCGTACAGCTCGGCCGGCGCGCCGATCTGCTCCGTCCGGCCATCGCGCATCACCGCCACGCGATCGGACATCGTGAGCGCCTCGTCCTGATCGTGCGTGACATAGATGACCGTGACGTGCAGCTGTCGCTGGATCGCCTTGAGCTCCAGCTGCATGTGCGCGCGCAGCTTCTTGTCCAGCGCGCCCAGCGGCTCGTCCATCAGCAGCACGCGCGGACGAAAGACCAGCGCGCGCGCCAGCGCGACCCGCTGCTGCTCGCCGCCCGACAGCTGGCGCGGCAACCGCTGCTCGTACCCCCTGAGCCGCACCAGCTCGAGCGCCTCGCCCACGCGATGCCGGCGCTCCGCGGCGGGCACGTGTCGGATCTCGAGCGGAAACGCGACGTTCTTCGCGACGGTGAGGTGCGGAAACACCGCGTAGCTCTGGAACACCATGCCGAGGTCACGCTTTTGCGGCGGCAGCGCGGCGACATCACTGCCGTCGATCGCGATCACGCCATGGGTGGGATGGACGAACCCCGCGATCATCATCAGCGTGGTCGTCTTGCCGGATCCGCTGGGTCCGAGCAGCGTGAAGAACGAGCCGGCGGGAACGGTCATCGACACGTCGCGCACCGCCACCACCGGCCCGAACAGCTTCGTCAGCCCCTGCAGGCGGACTTCCGCGCCCGCTCTTACCCCTTCTGGAGCAGCCACTGCGACCAGCGCTCGCTGACCTTGGCGCGGTTGTCCGCCCACCACTTGCCTTGCTGCATGAAGGCCTTCGCCTTGTGCTCGGGGCTCGACGGCAGCCGCGCCGCGACGTCGGCCGGAATCGACTTGAAGGCTTGCTTGTTCGTCGGCCCGTACGGAATCATTTTCGCGAGATTCGCCTGCAGCTCGGGCTGACACGCGAAGTCGATGAAGTGCTGCGCGTTCTCGGCGTTCTTCGCGCCCTTGAGGACGCCCCAGTACTGCGACTGCAGGCTCGCCTCGTTCCACTCGATCGCGAGGGGCGCGCCTTTGTCCGCCACCGCCTGCAGCCGGCCGTTCCAGATGCTGCCCAGCACGACTTCCTTGTCGGCGAGCATCTGCGCCGACAGCGCCCCCGTGTCCCAGAACTTGCGGATCGCCGGGCGTACCCGGTCGAGCGACTTGAAGCCGCGCTCGATGTCGAGCGGGTACAGCTTGTCTTTCGGCACGCCGTCGGCCAGCAGCGCGAACTCCAGATCGATGTTGCCGGATGCCAGATCCGCCAGCATCCGCGGACCGGCGTACTTTTTCAGGTCCCAGAACTCCGCCCACGAGCGCGGATGCTTGCCCGTCGGGAAGCTCTGCGAGTTGTAGCCGAGCACGGACGAGAAGTAGATGTCGCCGACCATGTCGTCCCGACGCACGAACGGATCGATGTCGTCGGGGTTGCTGAGCTTCCAACCCTTGTAGTTGACCTTGTCCAGCGCGCCCTTCTGGCTGAGCGAGATCATGCCGAGCTCGCCGGCGTCCACCACGTCGAGCTCGATGTTGCCCGACTCGTACATCGCCAGCACCTTGCCGAGCGTCGCCGGAACTTTGACCACTTCGATGCCGGTGGCCTTCGTGAACGGCTCGATGATGCTTTTGACGACGGCCTCCTCGTAGGAGCCGCCGATCGTGCGGAGGACGATTTTGCCGGCCGCGCCTGCCCGGCGGGGGATGAGGGCGGCGCCGGCGAGGGCTGTGGTGGTTGCGCTCAGGAAGCGGCGCCGGGTGAGACGGGTGGTGCGGGTGCTGCGGTCGGTGACGCTCGTGCTGCGGTCGTGGGCACTCTTCTGGTCCATGTCGCGCTCCCTGGTGTCGGAGGCGGTCGGTCGAGTGCCCGCTTCGTTAACACGTAGGTTTCGGGGCTGTCAACCGGGGATCGTCAATGACCAGGGTTCGCGAGCGGATGTAGGACGTCGATCGCATAGCCGACGTCAAGCCGGTCGCCGAGCCACCCCGGCATCGACGTGTGCGCGTCCAGATGAATCCCGTGCGCTTCATGCTCAGCTCGCAGTGCATCGACGGCGGCCGCGGGCGGCAGTGCGGACGCAGGCACTTCTGCCATGATGCGCCCGTTCGGCCATCGAACGTGAGCTCGCCATTTGGCCGTCGCTCTACGGCAAAGCCTTCTTCGTGCACAGCCCGGTGATGCCGAGGGCAAAGCAATGCGAGATTCGAAAGCGTCGTCGGCCCGCCTTGCGCCCAATGCCTGATGTGATGGCCTTGCGTGAACCTTCGCCCGCAGCCGGGAAATCGACACCCGCGATCGCGACCGTCTAGCGCGCGCCGCAATGCCGGCGAAATTGTCCTCTTCCGGGCGCTGACCTCCGTGATCCGGCTGTCAGAATCGCGCCGCATGATCACGCGGGTTGCGTCGCACGCCAGGCGCTGCGCCGTTTCTGCAGCAACGTGCGTTCCGTCTTCGACGACCGACCGCCCCGGGGCTTCGGCATTCGCGAGCACCGCAGCGTCGACATGCACAACCACCTGATCGCGCTCGGCG
>Ga0310810_10001528_pt1 | contig 24415 bp, 23 predicted proteins | sample NCmetagenome_FD_207641 | JGI IMG/M metagenome (GOLD analysis project Ga0310810, IMG submission 207641) | Soil microbial communities from experimental microcosm in Duke University, North Carolina, United States - NC | ecosystem: Engineered > Artificial ecosystem > Soil microcosm > Unclassified ... | reverse complement strand
TGCTGTAAAGTTCAGGCTGCGGCTCTGCCGTGTTTACGCCGGGTCAGCGGCTTGCACTCTCCGGTAACGACGGGTTGGGTAATGTTAATGTGAATGATGTCCTCGCTATTGGGCACATCGTACATCACATCCAGCATGAGCTTTTCCAGCAGGCTGCGCAAAGCGCGAGCGCCGGTGCCTTTTTTGATCGCCTGGCTTGCCAATTCCTTGAGAGCGTCGCTGGAGAATTCGAGTTCAACGCCTTCCATGGCCATCAGTTTGGCGTACTGCTTTGTGAGGGCATTCTTGGTCTCAGTCAATATTGCAACAAGCTGATTCTCAGTTAGTTCGGCAAGAACTGTGACCATTGGCAACCGACCGACGAACTCGGGGATAAAGCCAAAATTCAGCAAATCCTCAGGTTCAACGAACTGGAGGATCTCCTGGCGATTAATTGCGGAGGCCTTAAGCCCTTCTTCGGCGGCGCGGAATCCCATCACATGCTTGCCCAGCCGGCGTTGAATAATCCGCTCAAGCCCCACAAAGGCACCGCCGCAGACGAACAAAATGTCCGTCGTATCCACACGGATATACTCCTGCTGCGGATGTTTGCGTCCGCCTTGTGGCGGCACATTGCAGACGGTGCCCTCAAGAATCTTAAGCAGCGCCTGCTGAACACCCTCCCCGGAAACGTCACGGGTGATCGACACGTTTTCAGTTTTCCGCGCGATCTTATCGATCTCATCGATGTAAACGATTCCCCGTTGCGCGCGCTTAACGTCGTAGTCGGAATTCTGCAGCAAGCGAAGAATGATGTTCTCGACGTCTTCACCGACGTAGCCGGCCTCGGTCAGAGTGGTTGCATCCGCGATCGCGAAGGGCACGTCCAGGATTTGGGCCAGGCTGCGGGCTAAGAGAGTTTTCCCCGAGCCAGTGGGGCCAATCATCAGAATATTGCTCTTCTCAATCTCCACACCGGCGTGTCGGTCGGAAGTCACCTCCTCCTCGCTCGCCGGCCCCTCCTGCAAAATGCGTTTGTAATGATTGTGGACGGCTACGGCGAGGGTCTTTTTGGCATGATCCTGGCCGACGCACTGAAGATCCAGCTGGCGTTTGATTTCGGCCGGTTTCGGGACGCTGATTTTCGGTTTCTGCTTTCTGGTCTGCGTGGCGAGCTCCTTGTCGAGCACCTGCTTGCATAGAATGACGCAATTATCACAAATGTAGACTCCGGGACCGGCAATCAGTTTTTTAACTTCCGCGTGTGATTTACCGCAGAAGCTGCACAAGGTGATGTTGGTAGGGCGGGCCATCGGGCTATTCTTTTTTATCGGCCAAACTCGTCGCCCGTTCGGCTAAACCAGGAATCTCCTTTCTGGATTGCACGACCTCATCGACCAACCCGTAGGTCTTGGCCTCCTCCGAGGTCATGAAATTGTCACGATCCGTATCCTTTTCAACCTGCTCAATGGAACGGCCGGTGTGTTTGGCTATGATGCTGTTGAGCCGCTGTTTGAGGCGCAGCATGTAACGGACACGGATTTCGACATCGCTCGCCGGGCCCTCAGCTCCGCCGAGGATTTGATGGATCATTATATTGGAATTAGGCAACGCGTACCGTTTCCCCTTCGTGCCGCCGCACAACAGGACTGCGCCCATGCTGGCCGCCTGGCCGATGCAGTAGGTGTTTACGTCACATGTTAGGAATTGCATCGTATCGTAAATCGCCAGGCCGGCAGTGACGCTTCCGCCCGGTGAGTTGATGTACAAATGAATGTCCTTTTTCGGATCGGACATCTGCAAGAAGAGCAATTGGGCGATGATTAGGTTTGCCACCATATCATCAACCGGCGTTCCGAGGAACACAATCCGATCAACGAGCAGGCGCGAATAAATATCATATCCGCGCTCACCACGCCCGGTTTGTTCCACCACCATTGGCACCAGAAAATTTTCCATAAAAAAAGCTTTGTTCTCTGTGGTCGCAACGTAGCGGAGTGCACGGTGCCGGTCAAGCATGGCATAGCTACGAAGGAAACATGCGCGACGGGCTCAAAGCACTCGGTGCCAGATAACCAACAGCGCGCTGGCGAAATCTTCCGGACGCTCTCGCATCCAACGCGTTACTGTCTCCGCCGCAAACCAACCCCCGCGTTCGATCTCTTCCGGATGCAGTTTGAAGGGACCTTCGGCCTCACAACGATAGACCCAGACATGCTCCTGATCCGTTTCCGCTGACGCCGGAAGTTTAAACAACTTCTGAGGCGGCCCGGAAAGCTCAAGACCAATTTCTTCGTGCAACTCGCGCACCGCGCAATCATCGTACGATTCTCCGCAATCCAAATGGCCGGAGGCCGAAGAATCCCACAAACCCGGCTGGCGGTCCTTGCTCATTGAACGTTTCTGCAGGAAGACCTCTCCGCGCGAATTAAACACCAGCACATGAACTGCCCTGTGCATCAGCCCCAACCGGTGCACCTCCGCCCGCGTGCGCCGGCCGATTACTTCATCGCGCTCATCGACCACATCAAAGATTTCTTCCGGCATTCTGCTAATCTCTCCCGACATAACCGCCGACGGCGAGGAAATTCGCGCCGCTGCGCCGGCCTTTCCAACAGGCTTCAAACCGACAGCGGGCCGGCCGCGAGCAACTGGGTCATTCGAATAAAATGTTGCAGACTCAAAGTCTCGGCGCGCGCGTCGTGTGCAACCGAAACCAAGGCGAAAGCGGTCTTCAGTTGCTCTTCCGGCCATTCGGTCTTGAGCAACTTCAGCATCATCTTGCGGCGTTGCGAAAAACTGCGCTTCACCAGCCTTGCAAATAGCGGTCGTTGTCCAGGCGAAAGCAGGGGCGCCGCGCGCCGCACCAGACAAATGCAGGCCGAGTCAACGTCCGGTTTGGGAAAGAAGCAACCCGCCGGGATCTTGAACCACTCACGCGGTTCATAATCCAATTGCACTAGCAATGAAAGCACCCCATACGCCTCTTCGTTTGGCTGGGCGGACAATCGTCGCGCCACCTCCAGCTGGAGTGTGGTCACCATTCGCTCCGGACCCATGCCGCTTTGCGCCAGCTCCACGAGGATGGGTGAGGCGACTGAATAGGGCAAGTTGGCCACCAGTTTCCAATCGTGCCAATCTCCACGTTCTCGGCGCAGATATTCCAGTGCGTCGCCATGTATCAGGTGCAGTCTTGCTTTTTGCCCATCCTCAGTGGCTTTAGAATTTCTTTCCATTTGCTCACCCAGCCGCTCTTTCAGAATTTCCACGAGGCGCGCGTCCTTCTCGATCGCAAGAACCTCGCCGGCTCGTTCGATAAGTAACTCGGTTAATGGACCGAGACCGGGGCCGATCTCCAAAACCTTTTCGCGAGGCGTCAACTCGGCCAGCTCGACGATGCGGCGAAGCTGATTGAAATCGTGCAGAAAATTTTGCCCGAGAGATTTGGTCAGCTGGATCTCCTCAGCCGCAAGAACCTGCTTCATTTCGGAGAGCTTCATCGCTGCAAGCCGGTTCTGCCGCGTCGGGGCTTGAGTTTTTCAAATTCCGCGCCGCGCAAGACATCGCTCACCGCTCCAACCGCACTCTCGAGTTGTTTTCGGGAGATCGTCAGTGGCGGCGTAAAACCCAGCACGTTGGCATGCTCACCTTCGGGCAGAAAAATATAACCGCGTTGAAGAAGATTCTTGATGCCTCGCAAGACCAGCGTTGTCGAAGGAGTTCCGTTCAGATGCCTGATTTCCAACCCGGCGAGCAGTCCCTGCCCCCGCAACTCAAGCTGCAAAGGAAGCGCGCCAAAGTTCAGTTCCAAAAGGATTTTCAGCAGATATTCACCGAGCTCTTTACTGTGCCGGACCAGCCGGCGGTTGTTGATCTCTCGCAATTGGGCGAGCGCCATCGCGCAGCCGACGGGATGTCCCAGAAAAGTGCTGGTATGTATCGCCTCGCCTTCAGAAGGCGGCCACGCACTGTCCATAAGACCCGCTCGTCCGACACACGCCGAGAGCGGAAACCCGCCGGTCAGAGCTTTGCCCAGGCAAATCAGGTCCGGTACCACCCCTGTATGTTCACAAGCGAACCATTTGCCGGTGCGCCCGAACCCGGTGTAAATCTCGTCGAGGATCAGCAGCGCGCCACACCCATCGCAGACGGCTCGCAGCATGGGCAGAAACTCGGGCGGCGGAACATTGATTCCGCCACGAACCTGGATCGGCTCGACCAGAATCGCCCCGATTGGCTTGTACCGAACCAGGTGACGAATTGTGGCTTCCAATTGTTCGAGCTCAATCCGCGGAGCATCTTGGCGTTTCAGGTCCGTCTCGTCTCCGTTCACAGGGGAGCCGATTGTGCGGGACACACTCGGAAACGGCACAAAATGCCCGAACTCGCGCAATTGATCACGAAATGGGGACCGGAAGTGCGCGCGATGAGTCGCATTTAAGGCGCCATAGCCTAGCCCGTGGTACGCGCCTTCGAAAGCGATCACACGGGCTTTACCCGTCGCCAACATAGCGGTCTTGAGGGCGGCTTCAACCGCCTCAAATCCCGAATTGCAGAAAATGGTTTTCCCGGGCCCCGCCCTCCGCCCTCCGCCCTCTGAGCTCTGACCGCTGTCCTTCGGCTTCCCGAGCTTGGACTTTGGACTTTGGACTTTAGACTGATAATCGCCCCATCTCTCAAAAGTGATCCGGCTCAACTCTCGCGCTAACTTCGCTTTCAGCTCGTGCGGGTGCACATCGCCCATCGCATGCAATAACCGCGCCATTTGCCTTTGGCCGGCGGAGACAACCCGCGGATTTGCATGCCCCGTGGCCGCCACGCCGAACGCGGCAGTCAGGTCCAGATACTCTCTGCCCTCGGCGTCCCAAACGTAAACGCCCTTTGCGCGCTCCCAAACAATCGGCCACGAGCCGTCCGGCTCAATAAACGTGACGTTGCGCGACTCATAGCCGCGTAAGAGCTCCAGGGCGATTTTTGATTTTCGATTCAAAAAGTCAGACCCCTTTGCGGTCCGGCGGCCAAATGATCTTGTGCAACTGCGCCTGGAACCGGACGGGCAATGCATCGGCAATAATCCGTTCGGCCAATTCCTGCCTGGAGATTGGCCTTTGCCCGGCCGGCACTGATTTCAGCGACGGATCCTGCTGCGCCGCCGCAAGCGGATGCACCCAGGAAAACAACACCGCACAGCGACGCTCGAGTTGGTGCTTCGAAATCTGCTCTTTGGCCCACTCGTAATCCTCGACCGTGCCCAGAACGAATTTGACCTCATCGATCGCTCTGAGCTGCGGAATATTTTCCGAGCGATTTCTTGCCACCTCACCGCTGCTGGGGCATTTGAGATCCATGATGCGGCGCACCCTCGGATCGACGACGGCAATATCGTGCGCGCCGCTGGTTTCCAAAAGCACGGTGAAATGCTGATCACAAAGCAGCCGCATCAGCGAAAGCGAATTCTTCTGCAACAACGGCTCGCCGCCGGTGAGTTCAACCAGTGGCAACCGTTCGATTCCGGACAGGACCGGTTCAGGTTCCCAACCGCCAGCATAAGGCTTTGCCAGACGCTCGACCTGAAGCGACACTTCCGCCAGCGACATCTTCTTGCCCTCTTTGAAGGCGTAGGCGGTATCGCAATACGAGCAGCGCAGGTCGCAGGCGGTCAGACGAATAAAGACACATGGCAGGCCAGCAAAGGTGCTCTCACCTTGCAGGCTCAGGTAGATCTCATTAATGACCAGAGTGTCTGACACCAAGGGAATCTAACGTGGCATTTTTCATTTTTGAAGCGTGCAAATTGAGCCGCACCAGGCACGGGGAGAACGTCAATTCGTCGCCCTCAGGGGCGAGGCGGAGAGGGGCGCCTTAAAAAAATCGTAAATAATTCATTAAAAAAGCTTTACTAATTTTGGGATCAGCCCTAGGGTACGGGGGTCTATCGGTGAGTTTACGAGGCGAACAGCAAGCATGACTGATTTGAGTACAGCGACGCACTCAACGTTGATGATAGGAATGAGGCACGACCTCTTTTCCAGGAACTGGGCTACGGACAATATTTCGATCCACATGTTCGAGAAATGCGATGCCTGCGGTGCCCTCTGGCTTTTGAACCAGATTACATTTAGCGGGACTCGTTTCCTCTGTTTCAAGTGCTTGCGCTCGTGAGGCGCTTCCCTCCGGACATCCGAGGCTGGCGAGGAGCCTTTGGTTTGACACGAAAATTGGCATGGCGCCTGTGTAAAGCCAAACCGCGGAAACTTTACCTGCGGTCACGGTTAATAGTCATCGGCTGATCCCCTTGCCACCATCGCAACGCTAAGGGCCTCAACCTGGGATGACATGTGTTGGGGACAGGTCCGCAACGAGCCTTGTCAAAGACGCGCTGCAGGAACCCGAGCCAATGATTGGTTGAGGGCAGCAGGATTTGTGCTCCGGCCGCTCCCAGGATGCATGCGGCGACAATGTCAGAAAAATGGTGGACGCCCTGGGCGAGTCGCGACCAACTCACCAAAGCGGCATAGACGCCCGCGGCCAGGCCGAATCGGCGGTTGCACAACCAAGCAGCCGCCGCGAGCCCCACAACGGTAGCAGCATGACCTGATGGGAAGGAAGCGAACTCACTCTTGCCGATGATCCAATGCGAATCGTATCGGATGCCATATACGCCCTGGGGGATGTGAGCATTAGGACGTGTGCGCCCGATGAGGCTGCGGAGGACGGTCGCCGTCGCGCCCGTGAGTAAACCGACAGCGGCGACCAGGAAAACGATTCGGGCGGCCTGAGTGCGGCCCAGCAAGGCGAGGAGAATGGCGCCCAGCGCCCCCACCGTGGCCACCAGCCACCCCTCTCCCAGATGGCTTATGAAATGCGCGAGGCTTCGTAGCAACGGATGCGAATCGATAGTCAGCGCTCGTGCGACAGGTACATCGAGTAATAGCGAGGCGCCAATGAGCAGTAAACCCAGCGCCCCCCAAAGTAAAAGCCGGCTAATGCGGCCGGCCCGTGCACTCGTTGCAGTCAGTAGGTCTTTAGATCCAGGACTCAGATGGCCGAACATACCGCTAGCAGATTCAGCTGTCGAATCGAAATGCGCGGTTTAGTAGTAATTGCTTGGGCGTAACCCGACACCTACATCATGGCTGAAGCCAGCGCTGCCGAGTGGAGCAATATCCGCGAAACGGAAAGCAGCGGGAATCGCCCCTATTTGCCAACGAAATGCGGCTCTACTCCGAATTGGCTGTCCTAATCATGGTGCTGGTGTGAAGTTGCGCCCGGTAATTGCTCGCAGCCAACGGAGAAGCACTGTGCTCTGGCGCAAAGTTGCGACAAGCGCGACCAGGATCGCTTCCAAGACAGGAACGGAACTCCGGGGAAGCTTTCGTTCAAAGTCCGAGGTTCGGTTTCGACGTTCGGGGTTCAAGGTTTGGAAGTGCGATCGGGCGCGCGAGACCGTGCAGCAGGCGCCTTTGGGGCTTCACGAACGCACCACAAATTACGATAACTGCGAATGAAAATGTCGCCGTCCGAAACCCCGAGTGACCCAATAGTCATCTCTCCGATTGAGTTCGTCGCCAGGACCTCGAATCGCGGACTGGCCTTGAGCACAAAGGCATCGCCTCCCTGATTGATGACATACAGCCGGCCGGCAGCGGAAATCATGGACGACCAATTGTCCGATTTAACCGCCGGCCCCTTAAGCCGCTCTTCCCAAACGAGCTTGCCGGTCTCAAGCTCGTAGCACTCGGCGATGCCCGGATCGTTCAAGATATAAATATAGCCATCGTGAATCACCCCTGAACCGATTCGTTGTTTGGTTTTCGGGTGCTGCCAACGCCGGCGCGTCTGGGTGACGTCCCCAGCACCGCCACCGCCGGCCTCGACAGCCAAGGTCATTCCCATAAACCCGCCCATCGCTACAACTAGCTGCGTGCTCGGATCGTATAGCGGCGAGGTGTAAACGAGCGGGTTCAGTCCAGCGCAGGTCCAAAGCTCCCGACCAGTCTTTGGCTCAAAACCAATGACACGTCTGGGCCAGCTCAAAACTAATTCTTCGCGTTTGCCGGCTTTTATTACCACAGGCGTGCTCCACGAACCGATCCAATTCGGTTTTTCTTTTCCCGGTTTCGTTTCGCCGGAATCACCTCCTGGATCGTCCACACGCCAGACCATCTTGCCAGTGTTTTTATTCACCGCCGTTAAAAACGTCCGCTCGCCTGGACCAAAGTTCAGCACGCATAGGTCGTCGTAAAGAACCGGAGATGCACCCCAACCCCAAATATGGTGCTGCGGCCCAAGGTCGCAGTGCCATTTTTCCTTTCCCTTAAAATCATAACAATACAGTCCCGCCGAACCGAACCAAACCACCACTCGCTTCCCATCAGTCACCGGGGACGAGGCGCAATGCGGATTGCTTTCGTGAGTTGCTTCTGTTTGGGCATAAACAGGCCCTTGTTGCCAAAACAACTGCCCGTTGGAACGATCGAAGCACATCAAGGCGCGCTGGCCTTTAACTGCCTGCGTAATGAATACACGATCACCCCAAACAACCGGGGTCGAGTTACCAGTTTCGGGAAGTGGCGCGCGCCAGAAAATGTTCTCATTAGTACTCCAATGCAGTGGAAGGCGGTGTTCGGCTGAAACTCCGGTCCCCAGAGGCCCCCGCCATGCGGGCCAGTTATCCGCTTGGGCTGGCTCCGCCCTAAAAAGCGACGCTACTAGCACGCAACCGAACCAGCAGGTTTTGATTGTCTTCATGCACAGGCTCGCAAACTCCGAACCGCTTTAAATTCAAACCCAGTTCCAGGCGGTTGTTGTAAGCGAGGTCAACCCGCCCACCGCTAACCGCGCCGATCGCCGCGAAGAGTCTACCAACTCCGAACGATGGCCGGCACGAAAGTTAGGACACCATTGCTCAGCGGCCCGGGGGCGGCAGAATTTCGAGGCCGTATTTCTTTGCGATCTCGATGACGCGCGGGATCTCCTGCTGTTGCTGCGGACTCAGTGCGCCAATCTCCTCAAAAAAGCCTTCGAAGCCCGCCGGATTGATGACGCACATGAGGCGGCCTGGGGTCTTGCCGAGATAACGATAGGTGTGCGGTACGCCGCGGGGCGCGAACAGCGTAGTGCCCTTGTGCGCTACAAACTTCTTGTCGCCAATGGTCCATTCGTATTCGCCTTCCAGGATTTGGAAAGTTTCGTCCTCGCGGTGGTGGATGTGCGGTGGTGGACCGCCCCCCGGCACATCGTGCGACTCGACAGCGCTAACGATGCCGCCGGTATCCCGACCGTGAATGCGGATGACCATCGGAATACCAAGGATGTTTACCTTTTTGCCGCCATCAGAAGGGACGTGAATGGGATTCATTATAACCAATTTTCTTTGGCGAGGTGCCGCTTGGCAAGGCAATAACAAGGACGGTAATAGAAACCTTTTTGAGCCGCGACGCTGATTGATACCTCTGAAAGGGAGTCAGTTAGCACTTGTTTCACCACTATGATTTGTAGCCTTTCGATGACTGCAAGGAAGAGGCGCACATGGGCGAGTTGCGCCTCTATCCCCTTCGAACCTTAAGGGCCACTTCTTCGCCAGCTTGAATCATGCTGCGAGAATGTCCCCCGCCCGCTAATCAAGCTTTTCTCCGCGGAGCCATTTGTCCGTGGTTTCGGCGACGAGTTGGCCAAGTTGGTCAAGCAAGTCTTCCAGCTTCAGCATATCCCAACCTCCAATGCCTGAGCCGCCAAGGTAAGATTTCCGGGCGATGAAAGTCGTGAGTTTCGTGCCGTCCGAGGAGTGGAGGCTGAATTCCCCCTGGGTCCGTTCCTGGCCGGCGCCCATCCCAACCCAGAAGCGAGCCGCAGCGCTCCCCTTTTCGACCTCGGTAATCGTGCCTCTAAGCATGAGGGCGGTCGGCGGAACGTTGGTCGGGTTCATTTCTTCAACCACGTCGAGCGACTTGTGTTCCGCACACCATTTTTCCACACCAAGCCGGAAAGCGTGGGCCATGATTTTCCGTTGCTGGTCGGTCAAGCGGTCGTCGGTGATTTTCAAATCGCCCAACGCAAGAGCGGATGGCTTGTCTTTGGGCGGCGGTGCACCACCACCCAAAGGTTTGACGTCCTTGAAGGTGCTGGCGCATCCCGTAGCCATAAAGGCCAGAGCCGCACCCAAGAGCAGCATCAGGATGAGTTTGCTCGTGAGATTTATTGCTCGGCGCGCGGGGATGCCATCCAAGGCTTTCCTGATTCTGGGCGGATCTTGTGAGGTTTTCATAATGTAACTCCTTTCGCATGACGGAATGCCGTTGCGTTACAATTAGTGCGACTGAATAGGAGTTCCTTTGAGTGACTTTGGATTCCCAAGGAGGAAAGTCGCGGTGATGGCCGCATGGTCGGATGCCCAAAGCGGGGGCGTGGTGACATTGATCCTGGGGTCAAGAATTTCCAGGGCTGTGGGCGTGAACTGGTTTCCCCGGTAGAAAACATAGTCCAGCCGATAGACAAACGGTACGGTCGGATCCGACAGGGTCGCCTCATGGCCCCAAGTCAGACCTCCGGCGGAATCATCCGGGTGCAGCGTCACCCACGTGTCCTGGAAACCAGCGGCGGCGAAATCGGGATAACTATCGGTCCCATTGCGATTGAGCGGGTCGGAATTCAGATCACCGATGATCATGACGGGCATACTGAGATTGGCCACACCCGCCAGCAGCTCCATGACCTCCGCTGCCTGGATCTCAGGGATGGACTCATCGTGCGGGTGAGTGCAAATAAGACGGAAGCGCTCGCCGCGAGCCAACACGTCGACTGAACACCAGCCGCGGTAGAGGTGTATGGTTTGGCCCCCGAGCGGAATCTGCGGATAGATGGAGAATCGTCCGGTCTGTGGATTGGACACCTGCAAGTAGCCGGGCGGCAGATCGGTTCGAACGAGGATTACTTCATGATCGATAATCCTGCCCCAGGCCAGCGTGAAAGGCTGCAGGCTGCCGATCATCGGCATCGCAATATCACTTTCAGTCGCGACGACCGCCACAGCATAATGGGCACCTTTCGCCGCCAGCGCATTTGTTAGCAACTGCAGGTAATCATCAAGAACCTCGAAATCGCCAGGCGTCCCCCCAACGTCAGGAGCCGCTGCAATTGTATAGATTTCCTCCAAGCCCGCGACATCTGGCCCTTGGGCGACGATTTCCTCGGCCAGCGCAGCCATGCGGGCGGGCGGACTAGCGGCTAGTATTTGCTGGAAAACCTCGGTTACGGTCTGGAGCAGCTCTTGAGCATAATTGGGATCACTCGGATCCAACAGCAAGGGTGCCTCGATGAGCCCACCCACGTAGGCGTTTGCCTGATAAACCTTGAAGTTCTTCTTCCCTCCAACGTCCAGGGTGCCAGCCAGGCCGCTGATCGCGCAACCGGCTACAACCGAGATTAGCAAGAGCAAGGCGGTGCGTCGTGCCCAACCGCCCGCGCGGTGTCGGGAATGTGTTGTGATTGTGAAAGATTTACTTTCCGATCGGTCTATTAATTGTGTCTTCATAGGTCTTTATGGGGCGACGTGGTTGCTGCAGCCAGGGATGGCCCGCCCCGTTCCCGTCTCTGGCAGGGTTTCGTGCTTAGTCCAGAAAGAGCAAGAAAGCATACTGAAGTGAGTGTTGTTGTTCGTGGTCGGACATTGGACGTTGGACCGTTGGGCCTAGAACTCACCGGAGAACACCAAACAGAAGGAGTGGATTTGAATGGAATCGACGCTGATCCCGAAGCTGCCCCCATACCACCAGTCGACGTCCCAGTGCTGGCGGTCCGTAAAGAGATAACGGTATTGCAGACCGAGATTCCATTTATCGGCCACGCGGTATCGCAACCCGGCAAACGCCTGAAAGCCAAGGGAGAAATCCGAACCTGACCCATCGGGTTCAGAGTAATAATAGTAAGACCCGGAATGGTTTCCGAAGGACAGATAACTGGCGACACCCCCGATCCCGGCGCCGATAAACGGTGCCAGACGCCCGCGGTTTGGATATTCCAGACGCACGTTGGCCATCATCAGGATCTGTCCCAGCATGCTGTCGGGGTAGGACCAGTGGCCAACCGCATCGACCGAATTAAAAGTGAACCCAAGTTCCGGACCCAATTCGAGCCACGGTGTCAGCCGGTATCCACCCGAAATATCGAACTGAAAGCCCGGTGAGAGTTTCAGTTTCTCCCCGCTGGTAGGACCTCCAAATTCGGTCAAATTGGCATCCTGCGGGATGGTGCCGCCCATGTCAAAGCGGCCGGTCCACCGGGCAAAATCTTCCGCGGCATTCGTGGTTTGAACCAAAAATATGGCCCCCAACGCCACTAACTGCAGGGATGCGGTGATCGTTTTTCTTCGGCACACAAACCTGGAACTTTTGAGAAGAACTTTGTTCCTCATATGATTCCCTTTCATTACGTCTCATAAGTTCCTGCGCTCTTTTTCGGCCAAACCCTTCATCCGCTCCTTCACGTCCGGGGCGGTTCAGAACTTAGAAAGCACTGTCTGTCCTTGTAGCACTCCTGGAAACGGCACTGTTAATCGAAAAAAGTTCAGTCCATCAATTAAATCAAAGCTGAGTTCGCAATGGCCTCAAGCCTCTCAAGATCAGCACCTGGTGCCGTTCCCATTCTCGGCTTCAACCATTAGCGACGCAGGTCGCATTTCGACGTTCGGGGTAACGAATAAAAGCAAACGCGAACAGAGACTTGCTTGATTTTTTTAGCCTCTTTAATAGTAGACCCCGCAGTGGAGATTTGTGTCGAGGAATAAGTTTTCAAAAAGCTTTGCGTCGATTGATATAAGGAAGACAAGATAAGTCGTATGCGCCGGTCATAGTCATTGACACACTTGTCGGTGATAAAAAGCGTGCCATGGATAGCGAAACGGCCCCATCAGGAAACCGCATGGCACATTAAAATTCAAAAATCGTTCTCCTCCCTTATACTTCGCGCATGGAAATCTATGATCACCCCATCTTCCGGATGGCCTGCCAGCAGTTTGACCTGGTGGCCGACTACCTGCAGATCCCGGAGTCGGACCGGGATCGGCTGAAATATCCGAAACGTTCGCTGACTGTTGCGCTGCCGATTCACCGGGACGACGGCTCGACGCAGGTCCTGACCGGCTACCGCGTGCAGCATCATCTGACGCTCGGACCCACCAAAGGCGGGTTGCGCTATCACCCGGACGTGACGCTGGGGGAAGTTGCGGCGCTGGCGATGTGGATGAGTTGGAAATGCGCCCTGACCGGGTTGCCTTACGGCGGCGCCAAGGGGGGTATTGCTTGCGACCCGGGAAAGATGTCGAAAGACGAACTGGAGCGGCTGACACGGCGCTACACGCAGGAGATGATCCCTTTTATCAGCCCACACGTAGATGTGATGGCGCCGGATTTGGGCACGAACGAACAAGTCATGGCCTGGATGATGGACACCTATTCGATGCATATGGGGTACTCGGTACCTAGCATTGTCACCGGCAAACCAGTTGGATTGGGAGGGTCGCTCGGACGCCGCGAGGCGACCGGCCGCGGCGTGGGATACCTGGTCAACCGCGCCACCGATACGATCGGATTGGATATCAGCAAGACGACGGGGGCGGTGCAGGGATTCGGAAACGTCGGTTCCATAGCCGCCCTTTCTCTTGCGCGCTATGGCGTTAAAATTCTGGGCGTCACCGATGCGTTCGGCGGTGTTTACAACTCGAATGGGTTAAATCTTTGGGATCTGGAAAAGCACCTCGCTAAAAACAAAACGGTCGCCGGATTCCCGGAAGGCGAACCGATCGCAAACGATCAGTTGCTGGTACTGCCGGTGGATATCCTGGTCCCAGCCGCATTAGAGCGCCAGATTACGGAGGTCAACGCTGGGAAGATCACATGCCGAATTTTAGCCGAGGCGGCCAACGGCCCGACCACGCCAGAGGCTGACGCCATCCTCAAGCAGCGAGACGAGATTTTTGTCTTGCCCGACGTGCTCTGTAATGCGGGTGGGGTGATCGTCTCCTATTTCGAGTGGGTGCAGGATCTCCAAAGCTTTTTTTGGAGCGAAACCGAGGTTGTGGATAAACTCTTCCGCATTCTGGAAACGGCATATACCCAGATCGTGGGTCTTAGTCGCAAACAAAAAATCCCGATGCGTATGGCGGCTCTCAGTCTAGGTATTAAGCGGGTGCAGGAGGCAAAGAAAATCCGCGGTTTGTTTCCTTAACTGCAAAGTCACGGCAGCTGTCATCTCTGCAGTTGCCGTGGCCTTTTGCTTTAGCGCTCTCTAAGCGCTAGGGGCAGTCATTCATTAAATCTTCAGCAAACAGTTTGTGGTTTTCTCGATCATTTCAAGCCGTCTCACAGGGGCGGCGAATCCCACACATACGGACTGAGATCCCACGCGAAGGGGCTGAAGGGCGCCGCAAAGTAAAGCGTAAGGCTAGAGTTATCTGGCTCTATGACCACGATGCTGGCATTGCCGTTGTACCATTTGGAATTATAGATCTGAACGTCAACCACAGGGTGAGTGAAGGGTTGACCACCAATGTCTTTGTAGCTGGCAAAGAAAAGGACGCCCAGCACGCTGGAGGTGGTACCTTTCGGCACAACGGGCTTAGGGCAGCTGATTGTCTTTGAGCCACTTACGGGACCGAGGTCTTTAACCCACCAGTTGCCTAGCACGACAGTGCCCGAAGGTCGAGGACTGACCGCGCCGACTTGGCAGACCAAGCCATAAGCGTGGTAAGTAAGCACCGAGCCCACGTTGTAGGTGAAATTAAAAGCTCCCGTGGTCGTGCCGCCGCCGCCGCCAGCCAGGAGGGGGGAAGTGAACGCCATCATCATTGATAGCCCGATTAACGTTTTCATTGTCTTCATAACTTTATGTTTGCTGCAGTTGCTGTCCTTTCATCTCACAGATCTAATTGGGGAACAACCGGAGCAACTCCGGTTCGTCGCTTAGGGGATTTTGCCGAAATTGCCCCCGGGGGAAACCCGGGACTGGACCCGCAGCCCGTCATTAGAACGTGGCGAGCCGGCCTTGCCAAAACTTGCTGCGCTGGCACTTTAGTCACTTATGGTGCGTTTGTTTGCATTGCTCCTCTTGGTCGCCTTGGGGTTGACGGTCTCGTGCGAAAAGAGGCCGGAATCCCCAACAACGGACAACAGGGCTTCGACCCAGCAGGTTTTCCAGGTCAAAGGCCTGGTTGTAGCGGTCAAGCCGCGGGAGAAAGCCGTCGAAATTAAGCATGAGGAAATTCCGGGTTACATGCCGGCAATGACGATGCCTTTTGATGTAAAGGACACCAACGCACTAGCGGAACTTGAACCCGGGCAACGCGTCTCGTTTCGACTGTTGGTTACTGATACCGAGGGATGGATCGATCACATCCAAAAGCTCGGCGAAGCGACAAACACGTTGCCCACGGCGGGACCGGTTCGCCTGGCGCGCAACGTCGACCCGCTACAGGGAGGTGATTTATTACCCGACTATCGGCTGGTGAACCAGTTCGGGGAGGAGATTCATACCTCGCAATTCAAAGGCCGGGCGCTGGCCATCACGTTCCTGTTCACGCGCTGTCCATACCCGACCTTTTGCCCGCTGGTGGCGAATCATTTCGAGGAGGTGCAAAAGAAATTACTCGAACTGACGCAGGCCGGGACTAATTGGCACCTGCTGACCATTTCCTTTGATCCCGAGTTTGATAAACCCGAAGTGCTCAAAGTTTACGCCCAATCGCATCATTACGACCCCAAGCATTGGACGTTTGCAACCGGGGATCTCGTCGACATTACAGCCATCGGCGAGCAGTTCGGCTTGGCCTTTTGGCAGGACCAAAACGGGAGCATCAGTCACAATCTGCGAACGGTCGTCATCGACGCGACCGGCCGCGTCCAAAAGGTCTTCGAGGGCAACACCTGGACTGCGGACGAATTAGCCTCGGAGATGGTGAAAGCGGGAGGGAAAACGTAATGCGTAAGAAGTGAAACGTAAAACGTACTCGTGTTGTTTGGCTTGTTACGCTTTACGTTTTACGTTTCACGCATCACGCATCACGTATCTCACCCCAAATCCACCGGGTCCACATCTACCGCCAATGACACATCTTCCGGCAGCGCGAGCGATTCCATGAGTTGTGCAAGTTTCTTGCTCACCCCACTCATGCGTTGGACCCGCAGCATGATCTGATATCGATAAAAGGTTTCCGCGCGCAGCAGCGGAGCGGGGGCGGGACCGGCTAGGATCAGATCCTTGGAATCTTTTAACGAAGCCTCGAGGTCGCGTTTCAGATGCTCGGCGCAAAAGGCGACCTTTTCCTCGTTGCGCCCCTTGAGTGTGAGCAACGCGACCCGGCTGAATGGTGGATATTTCAAGTGCTCCCGAAACTCCAGTTCCTGGTCATAAAAGCCGGTGAAATCATGGCGGCGGGCAAATTGAATGGCGGGGTGAAACGGGGTGAAAGCTTGCACAAAGACTTCCCCCTCAATGTCTCCGCGGCCGGCGCGGCCCGCAACCTGGGTCAACAACTGGAAGGTTCGTTCAGAGGCGCGAAAATCCGGCTGATGCAACGCCAAATCGGCATAGATAATCCCCACGAGCGTGACATTGGGAAAATGCAGGCCTTTGGCAATCATCTGGGTGCCCAGCAAAATATCGATCTTGCCCGCGCGGAAATCGCCCAGGATCCGCCGATAATCCTCCTTTCGCTTCAGGGCGTCTGAGTCCATGCGGACGGTTCGTGCCTCAGGAAATAATTTGTTGAGTGTCTCTTCGACTTTTTGAGTTCCCAAACCGGAATACCGGATTTGCGGGTTTCGGCACTTCTCGTTCGGGCAAACTCCGGGGACGGGCTCGGTGTGGCCACAGATATGGCAACGAAGCTTCTGCTCCTGCCGGTGGTAGGTCAACGAGATGCTGCAATTCGGACAGCCGGCAACGTAACCACAAAGCGGGCACTGTAAGGAGGTGGAATAACCACGGCGATTCAGGAAGAGAATTGTTTGCTCACGCCGCTCGAGCCGTTGCGTGATAGCCTCTTTGAGTTGTGGCGAAAAGATGGGAACGGTTTTGCCGTGCCGCAAGGATTGACGGAGGTCGACGATGCGCACCACCGGCATTTTCTGGTCGTCGACGCGTTCCAGCATTTGCAGCAACTTGAACTTCCCACGCGTGCAATTATAGAAGCTTTCCATCGAGGGGGTCGCCGAACCGAGCACTACCGTCGCTCCTTCCATCTGTCCGCGCATGATCGCAACATCGCGCGCATGATAACGGGGCGATTCCTCCTGTTTATACGTATGCTCGTGCTCCTCATCGACGATGATGAGTCCCAATGGATCGACCGGAGCGAAAATCGCCGACCGTGCGCCAATTACAATTCGGGCGCGCCCCTGACGGATTTTGTGCCATTCGTCGTGGCGTTCACCAGTCGACAAGTGGCTGTGCAGCACGGCAACTAAGGTCTGGAGTTTGCCGGAACTGAATCGTGCCTTGAAGCGTTCGACGGTTTGCGGGGTAAGCGAGATTTCAGGGACCAGCACAATGGCTCCTTTGCCCTGCTCCAAAGCATGAGCGATGGCCTGCAGATAAACCTCAGTTTTCCCACTGCCCGTGACGCCGTGGAGAAGAAATACTGAGGCCCTCTCGGCAGGAGCGGGAGAATCCTGCCGGGCGCCGTCACCGGCCTTCGAATCGCGGCCTTGCTTCGGCCCTCGGATTTCGGCCTTCGGATTTGTCTTGCCGTCCATCGCAGCGACGATCTCCGCCAGCCCTTTGGCCTGCGCCGGGTTGAGCGGCAGAGGTTGGGTTGGCAGAATATGCTCACGCGCGTATGGGTCGCGCTCAGAGATCTGTTGCGAGATCGCCACCAAACCTTTGTCCTCCAAGCGCCGGATAGTCGCTGCCGTAGTTTCTGCCAACTCAATCAACTCCTGCAAAGGCATCTCGCGCCGCTCCTCGATGATGTGCCAAATCTCTTTTTGTCGCTTGGCGAGTTTTGGCAGCTCACCCGAAAAAGGGAGCGCTCGCACGTAGAGTTGTTCACGCCAGCCGGCTTGCTCCTGGCGAACGGCGTCAGGGAGAACTGACTTCAGCGCAACCTCCGGCGCGCAACAGTAATACTCGCCGATCCAGCGGGCCAGCCTCAGCACTTTGGGAGTGACAAGCGTTTGGGCACCGATGACCTTGAGGATCGGTTTGAGTCTCGCATGAGCCGACTCTTCGGCCAGGGCGGTGACGCAGCCTAGCACTTTTCTTGCGCCCAGCGGCACCTGGACCCGGCTGCCGACGTCGATTTGCCCGCTGAGTTCGGGCGGGATGAGGTAATCAAACTCCCTGCGCAAGGCCAGTTCGAGCGTAACGCGGGCGATCATAACCTCGCGTTCCTAGTCTCTTGAGATCTCCCGCAGCGTCCGTTCCAATTGCTGACGCAGGTTCTCGCGCTCGGCATCAGTCGCCTCGCGTGACACGCGGATCGGTTTTTCGAAAGTCATCTCACAGGAAGAGAAAGGTAATGGAATCTGGAAACCATCCCAGCTCTTGATTTGGATCTTCCAGCCCAGATTCCAGGAGCAGGGGATAACGCAAAGCCCGGTAAGCTGGGCAAGGGACATCACCCCTTCCTGGACCTCATAGCGTGGGCCGCGTGGTCCGTCCGGCGTTAGGGCCAGGTCATAGCCGCGCTCCGCCCAAGTGGTTAACTCGAGCAAAGCCTGCGGGCCCCGCCGACTCGAAGACCCGCGCACCGGCTGCACCTTAAAGCGCTCGAGGACGGCTGCCAGAAAACCACCGTCTTTGCTCGCGCTCACCATCGCCGCCAGACCCTGGGTATTATTGTGCAATTTGAGATATCGATAATAAGCCGCCATCGAAAGAGCCAACCGATTATGCCAGACACAATAAATCGTCGGCCCAGGCGGCCCGCCGACAAAATGGCCGGAGCGATCCACAAACCGGTATCGCAAGGTCGCCGAGATGGCGCGCACGACAGAAGAAAGCAGCGCGGCGGTCAGTCGCTGATACCATTTCGGCACGTGCGGTATGACGATACCACTGGCCCTTCGCTTTGGTCGTGAACGCATCGCGTTCTGTGCGGGAGGATTCATAACGGCCCGCAGTCACCCTCCTTTTTTCAAACAAGCCCGCACCAGCTCTTCGACGGTTGCTTGGAGTCCGAGCGAGCCTTGCGCCTTGCGCACCGAATCGTGTGCCTCGATTTGCTTAAAGCCAAGAGCCATCAGCGCCAGCACGGCATCGTTTACTCGTTGATCCTCAGGGGACAACGCCCGCTGTGCGCTGGCAGCTTCCCAAGCGGCCGCCGCACCAATCTTGTCCTTAAGTTCAACCACAATCCGTTCCGCCGTCTTCCGACCGACGCCGGAAATTTGGGAAAGCGCCTTAATATCGCCGTTGGCTACAGCCCCGCGGAAGGCGGTCACACTGATCCCACTTAACACGTTGAGAGCAATTTTGGGCCCGATCCCGCTGACGGTGTTAATCAACAATCGGAACAGGTCACGTTCCGCTGCGCTCATAAATCCGTATAACACGTGCGCATCTTCACGGATGGCCAGATGCGTCAAAAGCTTCAGCTCTTGACCGGGTTGCGGCAGTTTGTCGTACGACGAAAGTGGAATCAGGACTTCGTAGCCGACTCCTTGCACCTCGACGATGATCTGGGTAGGTAGTGCGTCAACCAACTGGCCATGGAGGAAGCTGATCATCTGCTCAACGCGAAGCCGACAACGATTACAGGCTGGGATCTCATCGAAATTGGGTTACCTATACTTTTTTCGCGCGGCTGAAGCTATACCGCCCTTGTTCCTGCGCATAAGCCAACGCCAGAGCCAGCGCGTCCGCCGCATCCGGTGATGGCGGATCGGACAGATGCAACATGCGCTGTACCATTTTGGCGACGGCCAGTTTTTGCGCCGCGCCGTAGCCCACAATAGCCTGCTTCACTTTTCGCGGCGCCAGTTCATATATCTCGAGACCAGCCTCCGCGATGGTCGCCAGTGCGGCTCCCCGGGCCTCTCCCATGATTAAAGCCGTTTGCAGGTTTTGCGCATAGAACAGGCCTTCCACTATACAGGCGGTCGGCCGGTGTTCGTTCAGCACCGCACGCAACTCCTGCACGATTTTGACGAGGCACCGCGAACGTTCCCAGTTGGCCGAGCAGGAAACCGTGCCGAACGTCAATGTTTTGGGGAACGGCTTCTGCCGGCTAATAACGCCATAACCCGTGCCTCGCAGCGAGGGATCAACCCCCAGGATTACCTGATGCGAGTTGCAATTGGTTGCCCGGGTTGGTTCGAGCACGGGCACCGCCGATCGCCGGGAATTTGCGAGACGATCCTGCAGTTGCTGAAATTGCTGAGGCGTGATGCCCATCCAGGGAATAGTGCCAACCCGTGAAGTGGTCTGAAAGCCGAAAACTCTCGGATCGGATTTCGGGCTTCGGGATAGTTCCTTTTTAGCCTTCCCCGGACTAGACTACAATCCATCTCATAAATGGTAGGGCCGGCTCGCCGAGCGGGCCTAGCCCGTTTTGGTGTAGGAAAGCGGACGGCTCGGCGAGCCGTCCCTACCAAAGGGAGATAAGTTCTAAGGCTTCGGCGGATTAATGTAACGATCGGAAAGCCACTGCAAATCACGGTTCCGCTCATTCCCGGACTTTGGCGCGGCGACAAAGCCATTTGGGTTGGTCAATTTGGCGGTGCTCGGTTCGATCCATCGCTTCACTTCAGCGTGGCCATCGGCAAACGACAAGCTCGCCGAGCCGCCGTGCCGATAGGCAGCGTAATTCTGCCAGGTGTCTTCATTGACCAGCACGGCAAAATACCCATCGTCGATTGTGTACTCGCTTTCGTCTATGAACACAAAGGCCATTGCCGGCAAAGGCCGGTTGATCTGCGTCATCTTCAGATAGGCCGCCGCGGTTTTGGGGTTCTGCCCCAAGAAGAGGGGCTTGACGGCACCCGCTTCCCATGTGCCACCGTGCATTTGACCGCTAATGGAAAAGCTGCGGGCAGGGGTCAATGGCAACGTGCCGTTCCGACTCATCACCTCAACGCGGCGCTGATCCGGGCAAACGTAGATCTTTAACTGGCTGTTGTACGGGAAAAGAAGGCCCTTCCGGATGGTTAAGACGTTGGTCGCCCCGGGCAGATCATACGCCAGGTTCGGGCCCGTCCCGTCAATCCAGGCATGCGAATCTGAGATCGCATTCGGGACAATAACATCGTTGTTGTCGTGGGCGTAAAGGAACCAGCAAAGCTGCAATTGCTTGGCATTGCTCATGCAGGAAGCGGCCTGACCTTTGGCCTTGGCTCGCGTCAAAGCCGGTAAAAGCATTGAGGCCAGAATGGCGATAATAGCAATCACCACAAGTAACTCGATCAGCGTAAAGGCACGCTGCCGTCGAAGAGGAATTATATTCATACCCGCAGGGCTTGGTTACTACTGAATTGAGCTCTCTAACGCAAAGTGTGAGCTTATGCCAATCCTGTACCCATATAAGCGTTTCGCCAAGCATAAAATTCGATTACAAATAGCCTGCATCCATTCTGGGCACGTTGTTTTTCGGAAGGTCGAGTTCCGCCAGGCCCAAACATCCTTCTGTTTTTTAGGCGGATTTTGGGGCCTCGCGGAGTTCGGCCTTCCGAGTTGCCGATTTAGGCGACAGGATGTCCCACTCGCATCCTTGGCAACTTGCCGGCTGCGGTCAATGTCGCTTGCCAATCCCGGCCCTTGTCGGTCTCATATCGGACGTTATGCGCAGCTCAGCCATTGTTTTGAGATTGTTGGTGATCGGACTGTTTGCATCGTTCGTCTCATCGCGCGCACTCGGACGGTCCGAAGCCGCTGGCGCCCCCGCGCCGTTCGGACCCCTTCCGACAGAGCGCCAACTCCGATGGCATGAAATGGAGTTCTATGGTTTTGTTCATTTCACGGTGAACACGTTCACGGATCGCGAGTGGGGACAGGGCGACGAGAGCGAAGCCATATTCAATCCCACCGCGTTCGACGCGAACCAGATTGCCACTGTCGCAAAACAGGCCGGCATGAAGGGCTTAATCCTGACCGCAAAGCATCACGATGGGTTTTGCCTCTGGCCCAGCAAGTTCACCGCCCATTCAGTAAAAAATAGTCCATGGCAGGATGGAAAAGGCGACGTGGTGAAAGAACTAGCCCAAGCTTGCCGCCGCCAGGGTATTCGATTTGGCATCTATCTTTCTCCGTGGGATCGAAATCACAAAGACTACGGCCGGCCTGAATACATCACTTATTATCGCAATCAGCTCCGCGAGTTATTGACTCAATACGGAGACATTTTCACTGTCTGGTTTGATGGCGCCAATGGCGGTGATGGCTTTTATGGCGGCGCGCGTGAGACCCGGAAGATTGACGCCCGCACTTACTACGACTGGGAGAACACGCGGCAACTGGTGCGCGAGTTGATGCCGATGGCCGTGATGTTCAGCGATGCCGGCCCTGATTTCCGGTGGGTCGGCAACGAAAACGGCATTGCCGGCGATCCGTGCTGGGCAACACTCAATAGCGCCGGACGCTACCCCGGTGGCAGTTCCGCCGGCCTCAATTCCGGCGAGCGTCCAGGCACAGATTGGATCCCCGCCGAGTGCGACGTGTCGATCCGTCCGGGCTGGTTTTATCACGCCAAAGAGGATTCGAAGGTAAAATCCGCGAAACAGTTGCTCGACATCTACTGCAAATCGGTCGGACGCGGCGCTTGTTTAAACCTGAACCTGCCGCCCGATCGCCGGGGCCAAATCAACGAGCATGACATTGCTTCTCTACACGAGTTCCGCGCGGTGCTCAACGCGACCTTCGCCTCGAATCTGGTCCGCGAAGGCAAGCTGACTGCCAGCAATACGCGTCATGCGGACAAACAGTTTGGTCCGAAGAATCTCGTCGATCGCAAGCGCGACACTTACTGGGCCACAGATGACACGATGACGACACCCGAGTTGGTGGTCGAATTTGCAAACCCGGTGACCTTCAACGTTGTCAGCCTCCGCGAGTACCTGCCGCTGGGCCAACGCATCGAGGCGTTCGTGCTCGAACAATGGAACAATGGACAATGGATAGAATTCGGCAAAGGCACCAGTATTGGCAACTGGCGGTTAATCCGAGGCGACTTCGTTACGACCTCCAAGGTTCGGCTGCGTATTACCCAAGCCCCGGTTTGTACTGCCCTCTCCGAATTCGGATTGTTCGCAGAACCCAGGTAGTCCGACGGCTGAACTCTCTCTGAAGTCAGGGCGAGGTTTTCCAGATATCCTCCACTGGCACGTAGCCGGCATGCCAGTAAACCGTTTTGAGCTTCTGAAGCGGCATCTTGCCGGAATGGCCATCGACGTAACCGATGTTGATCGCGCTCGGCAAAGGTTGCCCTGAAACTGAACGCGTCCGGCGCAGCGGATGTCGAGCGATCGAAATCCTGCCAAGGGCAGAATTGACATCACCCAGGAACAGGTCCGCCGCAGGTCTATCCGAGATGGCCGGCCAGGTATCTGGCCAGATCGCGTCCATGAAGAAGGGAGTTAAGGCCGGCATCGTAACCAGCGTGTCCTTCTGAAAGAATTTGGGTTTGTCGCTAAGACCAATCCAGGTGCTGACCCCGTCCGGTTTGTTATCGTAATAATACAGCCAACCATTAATCGAGTAGCTGCCGGTCAATTGCTTGTCTCCGTTCCAAATCCAGGCCGCCGAGGCCGTGCCCGCCGTCGCATCCGGCGGTGCCGGTGTTCTGCCGGCAGCCACGGGACAAAGCCGGTTATCATTTACTTTGATCGAGTAGCTGATCAACGTCTGCATCCAGAGTTTGGCCGTGACATTGTACTCGACCGATTTGCCGGTGTCCTGTTGATACATTATCGCCGCCGTGCTCAGTTGCCGCAGATTACTCACGCACCTGATTTGCTGCGCTTTGACTTTGGCTGAGGAAAGCGCCGGCAGAAGCATCGCCGCCAGGATGGCAATAATCGCTATCACCACCAGCAGTTCGATTAAGGTGAACCCCCGCGATCGACTTCCAAACCTATTCATCGAACTCCAGCTGCAGGGCCGCAAACGGGCATGTGACATAAAAGACCGTTTCATAAGGATGCTGAGCAGCGTCAAGTTACCATCGTTCGATCGAGAGTGCAATTTCGGGCCGTCTCGAACCGGTTTACGCCGGACCGAAGGGTTCCGCATCATCCGTCTGCCGGCTGAGCTGGAGTTTCGAGGATTAATTGGTAAAAATCCAGATCCAGCCAACGCCCGAATTTGAAGCCCACTTGCCGAATCGTTCCCGCGCGTTGGAATCCGAACCGCTGATGCAATCCAATACTGACTGCATTTTGGGAATCAATGCCGCCGATGAGAACGTGATAATTTTGCGCGCGCGCGGCTTTAATGATTTCCTGCAGCAATA
>Ga0310810_10001525_pt1 | contig 24431 bp, 24 predicted proteins | sample NCmetagenome_FD_207641 | JGI IMG/M metagenome (GOLD analysis project Ga0310810, IMG submission 207641) | Soil microbial communities from experimental microcosm in Duke University, North Carolina, United States - NC | ecosystem: Engineered > Artificial ecosystem > Soil microcosm > Unclassified ... | reverse complement strand
TGTCGGGATCTTGTGAGGCTCTGTCCGCCAGCAATTGAAATAGCGCAGGATTTATGGCTCCAATAAACTCAAAAGAAATGCTGGACTAGGACGCGGAATTGCTACGGTCACCACTTTTCTCTTTGCAGTTGCACGTTTTTCCACATGCGGCCGTATTCTGGAAATTTTCTTATATATTGAGATTGAATATCGGCGAATTCTTTCGCTGTTGTTTTCCCCACTTGTAGTGGTGAATGAATGACGATCTTTATCGCTACGTCATTACTCCCAACTGCAAAGCAGGGTAGCACCGGTGCTCGGCAGAGTTGAATTACTTGAAACCAAACTGGATCCAGAAAGTATTTTCGGCCAAAAAGCTCGAACGCCATGTCATCTTCTCCATGCTGAAAACTGCGCGGTGAAACGTGAATGACGCCGTTTGCGGACAAAGCCGACTGCATCGCTTTAAGCATTCTGGCGCGCTGCCAATAGTCACCTTTGTAGTTAAGGAAATTCCAATTAATTTCATCTTCTTTTCCCCACCTGGCCCTCTTGCTGATTCCTCTTTTTCCGCCATTGCCGCCCCGATAGACGTTATATCCGCGAAGTGCCAATACGGGAGCAACAAGTTTGCTAAAGCCGTAGTTGTGCGGGGAAACGAGAAAAACGCCTTTGCCCGATTGCAGCGCGGTTTGCAGATGGGATTCACCCTCGATGATGAGCCAATCTTCATGGCGGTGACGCCAATTTCCCCAAGCAATCGAAGAGTCTTTATAAACGCGGAGATTAAATAGATAACGCCGCGTCTTTGATCGCAGATCCTTATCTTTGAAGTGTCCCTGCAAGACGTCGAAAAAATAACGACCGCGCTTTATTTGTCCCGGCCAAACACAACCAGTGACGAGTACACTCCACCAAGCCAGTCTGAAAAACCACCGCGGATGAACCAGGATGGCTGCAGATTGGAAGCCGGAGGTTTCTTGCAAAAGGCGTATTAATGTCTGGTTCACAGAAGGGAGTGACAGTTTATCTTTGAATCCGTACTATCCGCATCAGATATACGAGAGTCCAAAAATTTTCCAACCATCTGTATCGAAAATTCTGCCTTTTGCAAGTCTTCCGCTACTCGTCATTACTTTTTCACGAGAGCGTTTGGCGGCGCTATATTTTGATTTGCAATATTCCCCGCGAAAATCTGAAGACTCCTAGTGTCTCCTGTCAGCAAATGCCTACCCGTGGACACCCAACGGACCGTTGTGGTAACTTCGATTCACGCGAAACGCCCTCGAACGACAATCGATGTGCTGGCCGCATACTGAGCTGGAGCTCGGTGCGCTGAGCCACCTTTCCTATGTTTGATAGTCGAGGGGTACAGTCTCGGTACTAATCGAAGCACAAAAGTAAACGATCAAAGTGTTGCGTTTTGTCAAGAGGCAATTCCTCAAACGGAGGCTTGATTATGGGCGCCTGACGTGGGAGCAGCGGGCGTTGCCGGATTTCATCGTCATCGGCTTGCAGAAATCAGGAACTTCAAGTCTATTCTTTTATTTGGCGCAACATCCTCAGCTCGTGGGGTCATGCATCAAAGAAGTCCACTTTTTTGATGGGGGGATAAAGCCTGGAATTGATAATTTCGCAAAAGGGGAAGCCTGGTACCGTGCGCATTTTCCGTTACGGAAAGATCTCTCGGCGACCCAAAAGACATTTGAAGCATCGCCGTTTTATCTTTTCAATCCGCTTGCCCCAAGCCGGATTGCCAATCTACTGCCCAATGTGAAGATCATTGCGCTATTGCGGAATCCCGTGGACAGGGCTATATCGCAGTACTTTCAAGAAAAGCGCCGCAAAAGGGAGCCACTGGAAATTACCGAAGCCTTGGAGCAAGAAGAAACTCGATTGAAGCAGGTAATCGAACGGGGCGACTATAACAGCGCAACTTTCATATATCATTCCTACAAAAGTCGCGGTCTATACAAACAGCAGATCGAACGCTATTTCAAATATTTTCCCCGGCAGCAGCTTTTGCTCATCAAGAGCGAAGACCTTTTCAAAGACACGAACAACATACTCAGGCAGGTGTTTGAATTCATCGGAGTAGCCTCCGACTTTGCGATCGACAATCTGACTGCTCGGAACGTTGCGAAAACAAGAAGCCCTGTCTCCTCAGAGGTCTCCGCGTATCTGAAGAGCTATTTCCTGCCGCACAACCAAGCGCTTTACGAGTTAGTGGGACGAGACTTTGGTTGGTGAACAGATCTTTCTTTGATGAGCACTAATGGCTCGCCGCTTGGGTGCCCCGCTGGTAAATTTTCTTCTGATCGTCATTCGGAATCTGCATGTCGATGCCCGGACGGCAAATCGGCGCCTGGTGGGTCACTCACGGGACGCTTGTTCAAGGCGTTCACAGTGATTTCCAAGGTGAGCACTTGTTTGATAGCCGTTGTTGTTGAGAATCAGAGTCGTGTGCGATTCCTCGCCCAGCCAATTCGAAATAGTCACGATCGGATATGTTCTACCATTGCCTTCGATCAACATAGAGATTTTTCCACAAGCGCCCGCACTCCGGAAACCGCGTGATGTAGTCGGATAATATTCTGCCAAACTGTTGGGCCGTCGTTTCTCCCGGTTCGAGTGGCGGGTGAATTGTAACCTTGACCCGATCGTTGCCATTTCCGACGACAAAGCAGGGCAAAACCGGAGCTTGACACATTTGGAAAATGCGAAACCATCTGGCGTCGAGAAAGTATCTACGTCCAAAAATTTCCATCGCCATGTCTTGCTCGCCCGTTTGGAAGCCGCGCGGCGAGACATGCACGATCTCGTTCACGGCGAGCAAATTTTGGACTTTCCTAAGCAGCCGAACACGGTGCCAGTAGTCATCCTTGCCATAGTCGAGGTACTCCCAACTGACTTTGGCTCGGTCTCCCCAGCGAGAGCGCTTGGCAGCGGCTCTCCCACCTCCATTTCCACCTCGAAAAACCTGATAGCCGCGCCCTGCAAGAACAGGTCCCACGAGCTTGCTGAAACCGAAATTATGGCCGGAAATTAGTACGGCTCCCTTGCCTTGATCGAGAGCGCTTCGCAGATGAGATTCACCTTCCAGAATGAGCCAATCACTGTGCCAATCTTGCCAGTTGCTCCAAAGTATTTCGAGATCCTTATATAGACGTGAATAGAAGAGATACCGGCGCCCTCTTGTTCGCAAGTCGCTTTCGGGAAAGCGATCCCGGAGGGACGTGCGGAAAATCCACACCCGCCGGCGTGCGCGCACTCCGAAACAACCCGCCAGAATCATGCACCAGCGCGTCGCCCTGAAGAACCAAACCGGGTGCAGCCGCGCCGCGAGCGCCTGAAAGCCGGGAACCCTCTGGAGAAGTCTGATGAGCGTCCAGTTCATCGGGACAAAAGACAGACGCGCTCAAGCCGTTTTCGCGCGGACGAAGCTAACTAGACTTTCCATACTTCCAAGATTCGCAGGACTAATTTCATCGTCCTGGATAACAATCGCAAACTCCCGCTCGACTTCAACAATGAGTTCTAAAGTCTTGGTAGAATCGAAACCACCCGCCTCTCCCAGCAAAGAATCACCCGCTGCAGAGGTTACGGGAGTTCCTCCTAGAACTCTAGCGACGAGCGCTTCTACCCTCTCCCTGATATCTCGATCCATATGAAAATCCTACCGATCAATCCGTGTCACGAATCCAATTGCCGCCATCCTGTTTTGACGGGGAGGGCCGACTTTGCTAACTTGGCGACAATTCGATCGTCATGCCTTTGGTTTCGTTTGCTTTTACCTGGAAGTGTTTTCCTCGGCAAGGAGGCCTGTTGATCTCTAAGCTTGTCTTGGTCGTGTTGGCGATCGGCTGGTTCGCCGCGACTGCGCCCATTGCGGCTGGGGCAGACAAGCTCAACTTCGCCTACAGCGCCATCGCAGGTGCCCAAGCGATTCCCTGGATCACCAAGGAGGCGGGGCTGTTTGAAAAGCATGGCGTCGACATCCAAATGATTTATATCGACGGCGGCCCAAGAGCAGCACAAGCCCTTCTTGCCGGTGACGTTTCCATAGCTCAAGTGGGCGGTTCGGCGCCGGTGGCTGCGCGGCTCAGAGGCGGCGATATCGTAACCCTCGCAGGCTTGATGAACGCCCTGGCATTCAGTCTGATCGTGCATCCGGATATTCAACGGCCCGAGCAACTCAAGGGCAAAAGCCTGGCTGTGAGCCGTCTCGGCAGCATCTCGGATTATGCCAGCCGGAAAATCCTAACCAAATGGGGCTTGCGGCCGGACCGAGACGTCATGCTGTTGCAGATTCCCGGCGGATCGCCGGTTCGGCTCGCCGCGGTGCAGAGCGGTATGGTGGCTGGTATGGTCGGGCAGCCGCCGCTTACCACGATGGCGCGGCGCGCGAAGCTGCATATTCTGGCGGAGCCGCAAGATTTCGGGGCCGCCTATCCGAACACTGTCATTTCCGCGCAGCACGGCTATGTCAAGCGCAATCGGCGGGTGATCCGCAATTTCCATCACGCTATTATCGAAGGCATTCGCGTCTACAAAAGACAGGCGGATTTCAGCAAGAAAGTCATAGCAAAGTACATGCGAATATCGGACACTGCTGCCATCGAAGACAGCTACGCATTTTTCTCTCGGCTGGTGCCGATCAAGCCCTACCCATCTCTGGAAGCGATCAAAGAGGCCCTGATCGAACTGCAAGAAACCGAACCGAAGGCTCGCAGCGCGCAACCTGAGGATTTCGTCGACATGAGCGTCGTCAAAGCCATCGACGATAGCGGTTTTATCGAAGACTTGTATAAGACCAAGAATTGAAGCAGCTGAGGACGATCCTATGCTTCCCCTACAGAGCACCGAGCCCATGAGCCATTTGTTTGAGGTCATGGAACGAGCCGCTGAATGCTGGCCAAACCGGACGGCGCTGGTGCAGAACGAAAGAATTTTCACTTACCGCGACTTGCGCAATGCGGTCGAAGAGATCGCAACGGCGCTTACCGAATACAATATCAAACCGGGCGACAAGGTCGGGATCGTTTTTCCTCGCAGCATCGGGTACGTGATCGCCTGTTTCGCTGTCCTGAAAGCTGGCGCCATTGCCGTTCCTATTTCGGCAGCGCATAAAGCGCTCGAAATCGCTGCCGCGGCTTCGATGGTGGATATCGACGCGTTCTGCTGTCACCAGAGCCTGCTTTCCACATTGTCCAGTATCGCCGAACCCTCAACGGGGTTCCGCCGAACTCCCGGCTACCCCGAGTTCGTAATGATGCGCCTCGCAACCGCATCCACAAATGCGGACATGCGCGAGCGTCTGCTCGCCGCGCACACGGCTTACATCTGCTTCAGCTCGGGTACGACCTCAATATCCAAGGGCATCGTGCTGTCCCATGAAGCGCTTTTGGAAAGAGCCGATCGACGAACCGACACACCGAAAATAACCCAGGAAAGTTGCATTCTCTGGTTGCGGGCATTGGACCGCTTTGTGCCAAACCAATTTATCGCGGCGTTTATGGCCGGCGCCAAAGTCATTATCGGAAACAGCTTGAATATGGGAATTCTTCCCGACTTGATCCGACAACACGGCGTGGATCAGGTGTGGGCGGTGCCGGCTTTTTATCGCGCTTTGTTGCAGGATTCCGTTACAGCTTCGGCCTATGCGCCGGTGACTCACTTTCTCAGCTCCGGGGCGCCTGTCTCACTCAGCTTAGCGCAGGATTTTTACAACAAATTCGGCCACGAGATCATACAAAATTACGGCTCAGCAGAATGCAGCCCGATTTTTATCAATTCCGCTACGGACCCGGAAAAGCGCGGTTCCGTAGGCATGCCGGTGGACGGAAGAGAAATCCGGCTGCGCCCGCTCGATGCGACTGCTTCCGAGAGCGTGTCCGAAGGAGAGCTTTTGGTCCGTGGAATGGGGATGTTGACAGCCTATTACAATCCATGGCGCTCTCCCGAAGAATTTTTGGAGGACGGATGGTTGCCCACGGGCGACATAGCGCGCCGCGATGAGGATGGGTTTTACTGGATCGTCGGTCGCATCAAAGAAGTGATCAACGTCGGCGGCACTAAAGTATTTGCCAGCGAGATCGAAGATATCCTGTCAAAACATCCGCTTGTTGAGGACTGTGTTGTATTCCCCGCTCGCGATCCCCGTTTCGGCGAAGTCCCTCATGCCAAAGTGAAACTGCGCGATCCGGTGGTGGCGGCCGAAAACGCCTTACTGGGCTACGCAAACGAACGGCTTTCAGTATTTAAGTCTCTACGCAGGCTGGAAGTGGTCGATCAAATCGAAAAAACCGTGACAGGAAAACCCAAACGCTGGTTGTACCGAACCGTTGCAATCCTTGTGTCCATAGCGCAGTCGTTCTTCGTGGAGACTGCGCAGTTTTTCTACTCAATGTGGGTTTAATTTGCCGCGCCTTGTCGCCTAAGATTTCGGCGTAGGATGGGTAAAGCGCTAGCGATACCCATCGTCTGCGCGGTTGGTATCGGCGCTCTGCGCGTCCATCCACCCTACAATCCCTCACACCGTTTGATTCGATATCAGATTGCGTGCTCCGGGGGTCTTGTTCCGTCGTCGCGATTTTCCGAGCGGCGAAAGTTTACAGTCTAATGCGGATCAATGACTTGATTCCATGAATCATTTGGGGCCCATTACGCTCGTCCCCCACAGCTTGGAAAAAAATCCCTCGTCGACCAATTCCTGAACGATGCTGTTGTCGTAGAATTGCTCCGGCTTGGCCTGTTTCGCCTTGGGGTTGGTGCGGGCGATTTCATCGAGGGTCACCTGAAAGCCCGCGCGTTTGACGAGGGGAATTTTTTCCATGAACTCGTAGCCGTACTGAAGTGTGGCGTTGAGAATCTTTGGGTCTTTGACCTTGGTGTATTTCTGAAAAATCGCCAGCGTCTCTTCCTTGCGCGTATAAATGAAATGCACGGAGCGCGCATAGGCGCGCAAAAATGCTTTGACCACCGGCCGCTTTTCCTTGACGAATCGCTTGGTGGTCGTGATGCTGAGATGCACGAAGGGAATTTCGTCGTTGACCATGTTGGCGAGCAACCGCGCGCCCTGCTGCTCCGCGACTGCGGCCATGGGTTGTGACATGGCCGCGCCGGCGATCAGCTTCTTCGAAAGCGCAGCGGCGATCTCGGGCTGACCGCCGATCTGCACGAAGGCGACTTCTTTGTTGGGTTCGACGCCGTGTTTGGCGAGGAACATGCGCGTGCCGAAATCCGACGCCGCTCCGAATCGAGAAATACCCACCGATTTGCCTTTCAGATCGGCGACGGTCTTCACTTCGGGAATCGCCATCATGTAGAACGGCACGATGTTGACCACGGCGCCAATGGAAACCAGATCGCCGCCGGCCAAACCGGAGTCGGCGACCACCTGGCTATTCTGCGCGCTGATCGAAATATCGCCGGCCAAAGTCGCTTTCGCCGCCGTGGGCGAGCTGAGAATAAAAATGGTCTCGACGTTCAATCCCTCTTGCTTGTAAAACCCCGCGTCGGGCATCACCCAAAAGGGCGAATTGAACGCGCTGACCGAAGTCCAGGCGATCACGAGCTTCTGTGCCCCAGCTTGACCCACACCGAGCATAGCTGTCGTGATGACGCACAATACAATGAGCAATGATTTCTTCATCGACCCATTACTCCAACACTCCACTATTCCATCACTCCATTTCCTCTACGTCGGGTTCTTTCCCCAGAGCTTCACGAAGAAGCCTTCGTCGATCAACTCCTGCACGAGGCTGTTGTCGAAAAATTGCTCAGGCTTAGCGGATTTGGCTTTGGGATTTTTCTTGGCGACGTCGTCCAAGGTCACCTGAAAGCCCGCCGGCTTGACCAGTGGAATTTTTTCGATGAAGTCGTAGGCATAGGCCAGAGTGCCTTCGAGCATGCCGGGGTCCTTGATCTTGGTGTATTTGGCGACGATCGCCTTGGCTTCTTCCTTTCTTGTGAACATGAAGTGCACCGCGCGCCCGTAAGCACGTAGATAGGCTTTGGCTTGCGCGCGCCGCTCACGCATGAATTTCCGCGTGGTCGTGATGCCGACGTGCAAGAACGGAATATTTTCCTTGGACAGGTTGGCCAACATGCGCGCGCCGCCCTGCTGCGCCACGTAAGCCATCGGCTGGGAGAACGCCGACGCGTATACCGTTCGCTTTGACATCGCCGTCGCGATCTCCGGGAGACCCCCGAATTGAACCAGCGGCACGTCCTTGATCGGCTCCAGGCCGTGCTTGATCAGGAACATGCGTACACCGACATCACCCGAGGAACCGAAGCGGGTCACGCCGACGGTTTTGCCGCGCAAATCGTTTACGGTTTTAATGTCCGGTGTCGCCATGATGTAAAATGCCACCACGTTGGTCACGCCGCCCATGGCGACAAGATCGCCGCCCTGAAGGCCAACATCTGTGATGACTTGACCGTTGGCCGGTGAAATCACGACTTCTCCAGCGAGCGTCGCCTGTGCGACGGTGCTCGAGCTCGGAATGTAAACTAAGTCCGTGTCCAACCCTTCCTGTTTTGCGAAGCCGGCATCCTGAATGATCCAGAACGTCGCGTTCAGCGCGCTGATCGAGGAATAGGCGTGAACAAATTTCTCCGCGTGCGCGAGGCGCGGCAGGAATAACGCGCAGAAAACCAGCAGTGTCACTCGGATTTTTAAAAAATGGCGCATGTTCGTTCAATTACTCCCAATAGTTGCCTAGCAGTCGTATCCACAGGCTGCCTTTCTGTCAAGTAAACAAAAACTTTCCCTTGAATCGGGAAACTCTCTGTCTTATGGTCCGATAAAACCATGAGCATCCGTAACACAGCAGCTATCGTCGCCATCGGTGAAACACCCACCGACCGTCTCGGCTCCAAACCCGGTGAGCCGCGTAAATCGAGCGCGCAGTATATCGCTTCGGCGATGCACCTTGCGTTCGGAGACGCCGGTCTCAGCCTGAAGGACTTTCAAGGGCAGGGACTCGGCGTCACAATTCCGACGGCCTATCCGCAGCCTTTCTGGCCGGAAGAAGTCGCCGAGATTCTCGGCATCACGCCCGGCTTCCTGCTCGGCGGTGCCACCGGCGGCGCAGGTGCGGTGTCGCTACTTGGCGGCATGAGCGCCGCAATCAACTCGGGCATCATCGATCTCGCGCTTGTCATTGGCGCCGCAGCGCCGTTCTCCGAACACTTCGGCGGCGGCATTCAGCCCGGCGATATGCGCGACTGGGAAATTCCCTATGGCACCATGGGACCGAACAGCAAGATCGCCATGGTCATGCGCCGCTACATGCACGAGTACGGCGCGACTCTCGATCATTTCGGCAAGATCGCCGTCGCCGGCCGTTATCATGCGAGCTTGAATCCGCTGGCGTATTTGCGGAAACCGATCTCTGTGCAGGATTACAAAGAATCGCGCCTCGTCGCCGATCCGGTGCGCCTGCTCGACTGTGTCATGCCCGCCAACGGCGGCAGAGCCTATATCGTCGCCTCGCCCGAGCGCGCCAAGAAGCTGCGCAAGAAGCCAATCTACTTGAAAGGCTTCGGAGAACGGAGCAATCCGTCCTACGGTCCGCGCGCCGGCTCCGATGCGCTGGTCATGGGCGTCAAAGACGCCGGCAACGTAGCCATGGAAGTGGCCGGCGTCAAACACAGCGACATCAATTTCCTCGAGCTCTACGACGACTACATCATCGTTGTCTACCTACAGATCGAAGACCTCGGCTTCTGCGCCAAGGGCGACGTGAGTTTTTACGAGCGCACGGATTTTACTTTTAAAGGGCAACTGCCGATCCAAACCGGTGGCGGTATGATCAACGTCGGCCAGCCGTCGACTGCAGGCGGCACCTTGCACATCATCGAAGCCGTGCGCCAGTTGCGCGGCGAAGGTGGCGAGCGGCAGGTGCCGAATGCGAAAACCGGATTGGTAACCGGTCTCGGCGTGCTTCCCTACGGAAAAAATCTCGGCTGTTGCGCCGTCGCAGTGTTGGGAAATGAGCTTTAAGAAATATGGCTGAACTAGACGTCCGAAAACCTTTGCCGGCGGTTACTCCAGAAGCCAAACCATTCTGGGATGACGCGGCGCAAAACAAGCTTACGATTCAGCGTTGTCAGGATTGCAAAGCGTGGGTCTGGACGCCACGCCCCTCGTGCAACGAATGCGGTAGCGAGCGAGTCGAATGGACGCCCATGAGCGGCAAAGGGGCAGTTTATTCTTTCACGGTCATCCGCCAGGTCGTCGGCCGCGCCGCCTCGAAAGCCTTCGAGCCCGACATTCCGTACGTCGTAGCTTGGGTGGACCTCGACGAAGGCCCGCGCCTGATCACCAACATCATTCAGTGTCCCGCGGAAAGCGTGAAGCTCGGAATGAAGGTCTCAGTCGTATTCGAGCAAGCCAAGCCGGAAATCTGGCTCCCGAAGTTCAAACCGATCAGTTAAGCAAGAGTCCGCGGTAGCTCCCTGGATTCAACCTGCTTATTTTTCGAGGACCGTTCCCGCGTGGTTTTAGCGGGAATCCAGGCGAATCCGAAACTGGCCCCGATAAAAAACTTTCGGGCGTGATCCCTGTCAGAAAATTTTCGACCGATACTCCGCAGTTTCGTTGTGGGATGGTTCATTCGTATCCCGCGGCAAAACCAGACCTCAAACGCAAACCACACAAACGGCGCAAAAAATTCGTTCTCTTTATCCTGTCATTTCGAACGAAGGGAGAAATCCTTCCCTGATCCTAAGAATGCTTGAAGCGCAGAAAGATTTCTCGCTGCGCTCGAAATGACAAATCCGCGCGGCTACAGCAATTCTCGCGGATGTAAACACCAGCGTCTAATGTGGCGCCACGGTATGGTTACTCGTATCGAGCGGTTCCCTCAGCTGAATTCATCTTATTTCTTCGCCAATTCCTCTAGCAGTGAAAAATCATAAATCTGTTCCGGCTTCGGCAACTCTTTCAAGCCGGCGTCTCTCTGATCCAGCTCTAGTTCCAGCTTCAGCGCGCCGGGAGTCGGTTTGCCATCCACGGACCAGCCTTTGTGGATCGCGTCGTAGATGAACGAGGCCTCCTCTTGGTTGAGCGACAGTTGTTTCATAAGCACAGGCAAAGTCTTTTCCTTCTGGCTGGCGATGATCCGCGTCGCTTCCAAAACAGCTTGCACCACTGGACGCAGAAAATTCCGTCGAGTCTGCAACGCGGCTACGGACATACCGAGGCCGCTTTGCGGCAGCTCGATCTCGTCCGCGGCGCGGGCGAGCACGCGAAATCCCTGCTTGGCCAGTCGAACCGTCTCTACGCTGTTGAGCATCGCGGCCGGCACGGTGCCGCTGGCCAAGGCCGCTGCGCGGGCGGTGCCTGCGTTCACCACGCGATATTCCTCCGGGAGCAGGCCCTTTCGCCTCAAGACTTCGGCGAGCACCACGTTGACGGTTCCCTGCGGTGTGTAGCCGCCGATGGTCTTGCCGCGCAATTGATCGACGCTGGTGATTTCCTTGTTGGCGACGAGAATGAAATCCGAGCGATTCAGAGAAACTACACTGACCCGGACAGGCGCGCCGCGGAGCGCTGCGCGCGCCGTGGAACCGACGGCGGAGTAACCATCGAGATCCCCCGACAGAAGCGCGCCTATGCCTGCTCTCGGTTCGAGTACAAGAATCCGCGCGTCGTAACCGTAGCTTTCGAAGATGCCGAGATGTTTTGCGACATAGATCGCGGTCATACTGACCGAATGATTTGCGAGCGCGATGTGGAGCGGCCTGAGTTTTTTTGGTTGCGCCGCTGCAGGAACGGCCCAGTCCAAAAATGCGATCACGATCAGCGTCAAGAAACACGCTTGGCGCAACGATTTGTGCTGTGGCATCGACGGCACCTCCCGCACTTCTGATGCGCAATCTAATAACTGTGTCCTTGTAAGACTGTCAATGAGTTTTTCCCTTGTCGGCTTTGTACACATGCGTTATGGGAGAGTTGAAACGGCGCGTCGAAAGGAAAAGACATGGAAGAAATTCGCATCGTCGACACGACTCTGCGCGACGGCAACACCAGCCTCTGGGCGCACAACATGACCACGGGAATGATGCATCCGGTGCTGCGCCACATGGATCAAGCCGGGTTTGAGGCGATGGAATTCTTCGTCAGCGGGCGGTTTAAGAAAGTCGTGCGCGAGCAGCGCGACAATCCATGGGACTGGGTGCGCTATGGCCAGAAGGAAATCAAGAACACCCAGCTCCGTTATCACGGCGGAATGAACAGCGGTTTTACGCTAACGCCGCGCTGCATTCCACGCCTCATCATTGAGCGCGTCGTTCATTACGGCATTAAAGTGACGCGACTTTCGGATCCCTGGAATGACTACAGCGTTCTCAGCAAGGAAGTCGCGGAGTTGAAAAGTCTCGGCATGGATTCGGTAATCAATATCATCTACTCGATCTCGCCGCGCCATACGGACGAATATTATGCGCGCAAGACGCGCGAGGCCGCGGCATTGAAGCCCTACCGTCTCTGCTACAAAGATGTCGGCGGCATGCTTACACCCGAGCGCGCGCGAACGCTTGCGCGAATCATTCTCGATAACGCCGGCGACGTGCCGGTGGAATTCCACGCCCACTGCAACAACGGCCTCGCGCCGTTCAACGTCTTGGAAGTCGTCAAGCAAGGTATCCGCATCGTGCACACGTCCATTCCACCGCTGGCAAACGGTTCGGCGCAGCCGTCGATCTTCAACGTGGTCAACAATTTGCGCGCGCTGGGCTACAAACCGATCGTAAACGAGAAGGTGCTGGAACCGGTCGAAAAGCACTTTCGCCGGGTCGCCGAGGAAGAAGGTTTGCCTGTCGGCGCACCGCGGGAGTACGACGAAACCTGGTATCGCCATCAGGTTCCCGGCGGCATGATTTCCAACCTGCGCCATCAGCTCAAGATGCTTGGCAAAGAAGACAAAATGCCCAACGTGCTCGATGAAATCGTTCAAGTTAGAGCCGAGCTTGGTTATCCGATCATGGTTACGCCGTTCGCTCAATTCGTGGGCAGCCAGGCGGCGATCAACGTCATGACCGGCGAACGCTACAAGGAAGTCACGGACCAGGTAATTCAATACGCGCTTGGCCTGTGGGGCAAGGAAGGTGCCGAGTACATGGACCCGGAGGTGAAAGCCAAAGTGCTGAATCGGCCGCGCGCTCGAGAAATGGAAAATTTCAAGATGCCCGATGTCTCGCTCGAAGAAGTGCGAAGAAAGTACGGCGGGCCGAACCTATCCGACGAAGAATTATTGCTGCGGTACTACGCCGGTCCGGAATTTGTCGACGCGCTAAAGACCGCCCCACCGCGAAAGGAATACCTCGACGCGCGGAAACCGCTGGTCAAACTCGTCGAAGAGTTGGTCAGCAAGCGCGAAGGCGGACACGTTTATATTCGCCGGGATGATTTTACGTTGTCGGCGGGGCGGCGGGTGTGAAAGCGGTGTTCGTTCTCGGAGTCGGATTACGCTTGGCTAATCCGACCTACAACTAGCGAGAATGCTATTTTGACCGTAAACCGTAGGTCGGGTTAGCGTGAGCGTAACCCGACACTCCCCTGTCATTCCCGACCGATGGCATGAAGTCGACGTCAGCAGCACCCCAATCCGGCGGATACACGCCCGCTTTGACGTAGCGGTGGAAGCTGGAATAGGGCCAATCAATCGGCGCTTTCACGTATCCGTGCTTAACGGGATTGAAATGAATGTATTCGATATGGCGGCGAAGATCTGCTTCGTCCCGCAGCACGTGCTCCCAGTAACGCGGCTGCCACAAGGAACTCTCGCCAATCGTGATCTTGTTTGCGCGCCCTTGGGATGCCGAATCGCAATGTTTGGTGAACCATGTTTTGATCAATCGCCAACGGGTGGAGAAATCTCCGTCATGAGGCGGCAAGGTCCAGATGCAGTGCAGGTGGTCCGGCAAAACGACTACGGCTTTTAGCAGAAACGGACGCTGGAATCGCACCCGGCGAAAGGCCGACTGCAAAACGGCGATATTCGCTTTATCCGCGAACAACGGCGCACGTCCGGCAGTTACTACGGTAAAGAAGAAAGCACCGCCGGGAACGAAGGCTCGGCGATATTGCATCGGTGGACTCGGAAGCCGCTAGCCGCCGTTATCAGCTCAGGGGCCACCGATAATAAGCCAGCGGCGGCCACTTTAACCCGAGAATTTCCGTGATCACGTACTCGGCTCCTTTTGCCCGCGCGCTAAAGCGCAAGCGCGTGTCACCCTGCATGAGTTTGTAAATCGCATTGCCATAGCTTTCGGAAATACACTCGGCATCAAGTGAACCACACAGCGATTAGGGCAAGAACCATGGACACGGCCGCGCTGATTGGCCAGCCGCGCTGTTTGAAGGTGACGGCGTAGGTCGTCATTTCCGATTGATTTCGTCCAAAAGCGAAAAATCGTAAACCTGCTCCGGTTTCGGCGGCTCTTTCAAACCCATGTCGCGCTGGGCGAGGTCGAATTCGAATTTCTGGCTGGCTGCGGTCGGACGGCCGTCCAGGGCCCAGGCTTTCTGAACGATATCGAGAATCAGGTTGGCGTCTTCATGGAAGATCGCGAATTGTTTCATCAGCACCGGCACCACGCGCTCGCGCTGAGTAGCGCTGACACGAATGCTTTCCAGCACGGCCTGAACTACTTCGCGAAAGACTTCTCGTTTACTTTGAATGCTTGCCACCGACGCGCCGAGGCCGCCGGTGGCGAGCTCGATCTCATCCGCCGCGCGAGCTAGCGGACGAAAACCTTGCTTCACCGCTTTGGCGGTCTCCAGCCCATTGAGAACGGCAGCGGGCACATTGCCGCTGATCAGAGCCGGCAGACGCGCCGTGCCGACGTTGAGAATCTTGTATTCGTCGGGTTTGAGACCGCGCTTTCTCAAAAGCTCGATCAGCACCGTATTCACGGTCGCCTGCGCCGTGTAGCCGCCGAGCACCTTGCCGCGCAGTTGCTCGATGCTGGTAATGTCTTTGGATGCTACGAGCACATGATCAGGCCGATTGAGGCCGACCATGATCACGCGCACCGGCACGTTGCGTAATGCGGCTCTCGTCGTTGTTCCTGTGGCAGTGTAAAAATCCAGATCACCTGTCAGCAAGGCCGCCAGCGCCGCGCGTGGCTCCAGCACCAAAATTTGCGGATCGAAGCCGTGGTTTTCGAAAATTCCCAGACTCTTGCCGACGTAAAAATGGGTGGCGGCAATGGTGTTGCTCGGCAGCGCAATCCTGAGCGGCCGGAGTTTCGGCTTGGCCTGCGCAGAGAGCGGAGCCGCGTAAGCAATTCCCGCTGCAATCATTACCGCAGCGAAGCCGCGTCGGAAATAGATTTTTGCTGGCATCATCACCTTCCCGCCGACCGCGGCTCAGTGCAGCTTGTGCCCGCAGTTCTCGCAGAATGCGTCTTCCGGCGAGATGTTCGATTTGCAATTGGGGCATTCATTGACCGCTGTTGGTGGTAAGACCGGCGTCGACGCGCTCCGCGCCTGCTGCGCGGCAGCTTTGGCGCGCTCGGCGGCGATCAGTGCGCGCTGCTTGGCCTCGTCAGCTTTCGCTTTGGCCTGATCGAGCTGGCGCTTGAGCATGCGCTCCGCCTCGGCCGTGTCGATGCCCTCGGAGATCCTCAAATAAACGAGGTTTATTCCCATCAACTGCACCTGCAACGCCGTGGCGATGCAGAGCATGACCAACACCGCCGTATCGAGCATCATCGCGTAGACGTGGCCGCTTTGGCCGCCGGAGGTCAGCGCCATCATCACCATGGGCAGGCTGGCCAGCATCGAAGGATCCACTCCGAGATTGGGTCCGATCACCGCCGCGGCGATTCCGGTCATTGAAAAATAACCGGGGAAAACAATCGCGCCGATGATACCGAGAATGATCGCGGTGACAAAAGCCATCACGAGCAAATGGACAACTGCAGCCACGGCGCGCTGTTTGAGAATTGCGATGGTTTTGGCGATGGCCTGAGTAACCGAGTCGCCGTCCCACAAAGCGGGCGTCACGAGAGCGGTAAAAATCGACGTGAGAAACAGCAGGAGACCCGCGACGAGAATCATGACTGGATGGGTAAAAAACAAGAGAATCGGCCCCACGCCCGGTATCTTGCAGATGAAATAAATGATGGCGGCAACCAGCGCCACCGCGATCGCAACAGCGACGAGCACCAGCCCGATGACGCAGGCTTTGAGAAAACAGATAAACCCGTAGACGAGAGCATCCGCGAGAGCCCGCGGCGGCGCGCTGCGCGCGCGATCGAGCAGCATAATACCGGTCGCGGAAACACCGGTGCCGGCGATGACGGCGTAGATCACCCAGCAGATGAACAGCATGATTTTTCCCAGGGTGCCGCCGGACGTCCCGAAATAGAGGCCGAGCAGGATAAAAGCGCCGCCGACCAGCATCGCCGCGAAGCTGACCACGATACCGCGAAGGTGGGTCAAGCCTTCCGAAGCGCGGGCGAACATCATGAAGTCCATAGATTTCAGTTCAGTCGCGACCGCCATGGTGAATCTCCTTTTCCAGTTGTTGGGTTTGCGAGAGCCGATCGGGACCCATGTGGTTGTCTGCTTCTTATTCGCCCTTGCTGACAAACGTCGCATCGTCGCGCCGGATAAAACCCGGCGGGTTGCCGCGGCGTGAATGAACTTCCAGCCATTCACCCCTTGAGGCAACGACGTTGACGCGGGTACCGCCGGGAATATTGGCGACTATCGGCGATCCTGCAGTGGGCGCTTGAAACACGCTGGTCGGACGCACGGTTTCGTAGACGCCGGCGGCGCCACCGCTTCGGGATGCCGATGCCGACTCGGCGGGCTTACTCGTTCGCGCGGGTGGCGGCGTATCCTGGGATTGCCGCGTGGCGGGAACGTCGGACCGCGGCGCCGGCTTGGAAGAAGTCTCCAGTTGCGGATTCGCTGGCTCCGCGGGCGGTGGCGCGAGTTGTGGTTGTGGCGCAGACGCCGAACCCGCATCACCGGCGGAATTCTTTGCTTCCTCCCACAGTGCGTCGGTCGGCGCGTCGGCCGCGGGCGCCGCTGCCGGCGCGGGTGCCTGAGCGACGGTCTCCGGCGGCTCGGGTTTCGCGGACGGCCGTAGCAAGTCCGTGCCAAAATAAATTCCCGCGCCGGCCGCTAAAATGAAAGCCACGCAGCCGCCGACGATCGCTGCCGCGCCAAGACCGCGGCGCTCCCGCGCATCCGGAACAGTCGCGGGCTCTGCCGCGACAACGGGGCTCTGCTCTTTCGCGGGTGTCGCGGCCGGCTCCGTTGGCGGCGGTTTCACCGGCACAGCTTCGCTCGCCCTGCCGATCCGCGCGCCGCAGCTTCGGCAGAAATTCTTGCCTTCTTCGACCTGCGTGCCGCAATGAGTACAAAACATGAGGCTGACCTCCGCACTGAACGTCTATAAGAATTCCGCTGAAAGTAGCGAAGAGAAAGCGCTCCTGTCAATGAAATTGCGCGACCCCGTTCGCAGAAGACTCCGTGCACAGAATTTCCGGTTGAACTGAAACGGTCGAGCGGATACAAAATCTTTCCATGGACAAGGTTTGCTCGCTGCGCGACGCCATCGCGCGCGACATCGACAACGGCATGTCGATCGTGATGGGGTGCGCTCTCGAGTCGCTGATTCCGTTTGCGGCGAGTCATGAGATTATCCGCCAGAAAAAGCAGAATCTGACCCTGATCGGGCCGATCTCCGACATGCAGTTCGATCAATTGATCGGCGCGGGCTGCGTTCGAAAGATCGTCGCCTCGTGGGTCGGCAATGTCGCGGCGGGCCTCGGCCACAATTACCGGCGCGCGGTGGAGAGCGGTGTTCCAAACTCAATCGACATCGAAGAGCATTCCAATTTTACTATAGGCCTCGGCCTGCAGGCGGCGGCGATGGGCGTGCCGTTTTTGCCGACCCGAACCGTCAAGGGCAGCGATTTTGCGCGCGACGAGCATTTCGCCCGCGTCCGCTGTCCCTTCACTGGAGAGGAATTGGTCGCCGTGCGCGCGATCCGGCCGGACGCGGTGATCCTTCACTTGCAGCGCGCCGATCCTGAGGGCAATGCGCAGGCGTGGGGCAATCTTGGCGTTCTCCGCGAAGCCGCGATGGCGGCAAAAAAGGTCATTCTCACCTGCGAGGAGATCGTCGAGCATGAAGTGATTCTGAGCGACCCCAACCGCAACGTGGTTCCCAGTTTTGTGGTTTCGAGCGTGGTGCACGTGCCGTTAGGCTCGTATCCCTCGCCGACCCAGGGTTATTCGCGGCGCGACGACGATTGCTACTTCGACTATCACAAAGCGACGCGATCGCGCGCCGGCTTCGAAGCATGGCTCCAAGATTGGGCTTTTAACGTGCCGGACCATGCGGCATTCCTGGCCCGGGTGGAACGCGACCGTGTGGAAAAACTAAAACCCCAGCGCGATCTTTTCACCGCACCCGTCAGCTTCAGCTACTGATCGAGAAAATTACATAGGAGGAAACTCATGAAAACCGTGCCAGCACAGAAACTCAGCCAGGAGGGCTGTGACATCATCGTCGACGCCGCCATCGCAAAGGCCAAGGAACTGAAGCAAGTCGTCAGCATCTGCGTGGTCGACACCGGCGGACACCTGATGGCGTTCAAGCGCATGACCAACGGCCGCACCCATAACACGCTCATCGCCCAGACCAAAGCGCGCTCGGCCGCGCTCACCACCGCGGCCACGGGCAAAACCGGCCGCGATGGCGCCGAGATACCGGATCATCAAGTGCTCGCGCAGACGCTTGCGGTGGGCCCGGGCTGGTTCATCAGCATCGAAGGTGGGCTGCCGATCACGGTCGAGGGTCAGTGCATCGGCGGCGCCGGTTGCAGCGGCGCGCCCGCTGCCGTGGATCGTCAAATAGTGCAGGCTGGGATTGACGCCTTCAATAAGGCTTAAGATCAGTCTAGAGTTTAGAGTCGCAGGTCTCGGGTTTAACCGAAGACTTGAGACGCGGGACAATTGACTGAAACCATGAAGTACACGCTTCGCGAATTGATGGTCGCCGCCGCGTCGCGAGAAATCCATGATGGCGACAAGGTGTTCGTCGGCATGCGGCTACCGCTGCTCGGATTCGCTGTCGCGAAGGAAACTCGCGCGCCCAATGCCATCGGCATTTTCGAAAACGGCGTGATTCGCGACTGGCCGGCGCTCGAATCTATCTTCACCATGAGCGATCCGCCCAACGTCGCCGGCGCGCTTTCCTGTACCGGCCTCAACGATGTGATGTTTCTGCTTCAGACCGGCCGGGTCGATCTCGGCTTTATCGGCGGCGCCGAGATCGACCGCTTCGGCAACCTGAACACCCATTGGGTCGAAGAGAATGGCAAACCCATCCGTTTGCCCGGCAGCGGCGGCGCCGCCGATATCGCGACGATGGCGAAGCGCTGCATCATCATCATGAATCACGAGAAGCGCCGTTTCACGCCCAGGGTCCGGTTCATCACCTCCCCCGGCTTCGGTGACGGCGGTGACTGGCGCGAGCGCGCCGGCTTGCCCGGCGGCGGACCGAGCCGGGTGATCACCAGCATGGGGGTGTTCGGTTTTGCGCCGGACAGCCGTGAGATGGTGCTGATCAGCTATCATCCCGGCATCGCGGTCGAGCAGGTGAAAAATGAAACCGGCTGGCCGCTCCGTGTGGCGGACGGCATTCACGAGACACTGCCGCCCACCGATGCGGAGCTTGCAGCGGTGAGAAAATACGACCCGAAAAAAGTCTGGACAGCTTGAATCTCTCGGTTCCTGATTCGTGAAATCACGACCAGAAGCTAGCAACTACAAATTTCGTCGGGCGGTTAATGAGGTTCGGAGTTCTTCGACGGGCTCAGGACAAACGGATCAAGGAGTAAATTCATTGATACAACCCGTTCATGCTGAGCCAAGGGAAACATTCCATAACTTCTCAGTAGCCTGTTAAGCTTCTAGTTTAGCCGACTGAATGACAACGGCCTCGGTCGGCACGTCGTTGTGGTAGCCTTTGTTGCCAGTCTTCACCTTTTCGATTTTGTGCACCACGTCCATACCCTCGATCACGCGACCGAAGACCGCGTAGCCGAACTCGGCCGCCGCCGTGCTGCGGTGATTGAGAAAATCGTTGTCTTTGACGTTGATGAAAAACTGAGAAGTGGCGCTGTCAACTACGTTGGTGCGCGCCATGGCGATGGTGCCGAGGTTGTTTTTCAAACCATTGGCGGCTTCGTTCTTAATCGGGTTTTTCCCTTTTTTCTCGTTCATCTGCGCGTCCATGCCGCCGCCCTGGATCATGAAGCCGGCGATGACGCGGTGAAAGATCAAACCGTCGTAGTGTCCCGCGCTCACGTAATCGACAAAATTTTTCGTGCTGATCGGCGCCTTTTCGGCGTCGAGCTCGATGCGAATATTGCCCATGCTCGTCGTCATCAAAATCACCGGGTTCTTTTCCGCCATGATTCCCTCCCGTAAATTTCTCTCACGCATAACATCTTTTTCGCCGTGGTGATACCCGGGGTGGAATTATAGCTGGCGATGCGTTATGGATACGAACAAATCCGCCGAACTGGCAGAATCGAAAGGAGCTTTTTATGGCGAGTGAAAGAAAAATGGAAGGAATCCTGACGCCCATGCCGGTGGCTTTCAAACAGGACGGCGCCATCGATTACAGCGCTACCGACGCGATCATCGATTTTTATTTGAACGCCGGTGTGCATGGCTTCTTCCCGCTGGGCACTCATGGCCAGGGCATGGTGATGGAGATCGACGAGCGCAAAAAAGTCGCCGAGCGGATTGTCAATCGGATCAACGGTAAAGTCCCTGTGGTGCTGCACATCGGCACGGCCAACACTCTTTCTTCCATCGAGCTTGCCAAGCATGCGGTAAGTCTGGACGTGGACGCGATCGGCGTGGTGCCGCCCTACTATTATCCGCATGACGACTGGGAAGTTTACGCGCATTACAAAGCGATCGCGCGTTCCGTGCCCGGCACGCCGATGTTCATATACGACAACACCGAAACCACCTGGGTCGAGATTACTCCGCCCAAAGCGAATAAAATCATCGAAGCCATCGCGCCTAATCCTCTGGCCGGCGTCAAGGTGTCGTTCATCCCCTACGACAAACTGCTCGGCTATGTGTATCAATTGCCCAAATCCGTGGGCGTTTTTCCCGGTGGGATTTTCAGTCTCTACTCCGGTTATTCGGTCGGTGTACGCGGCGCCATCCATCCGCCGTCGACTCCATTCCCGGAGACCTGCGTGAAAATGTATGAGGCGCTCAAGTCCGGGGACCTCAAAGCGGCGCAGAAGGAACACGATCTGTTGACCCGCTTGATGCAGGTGGTGGGCAGGTATCTTCGCACCCACGGCCGCGGCGTATTCTGCGAGCTGATGAAGCTTCGCGGGCTGCCGGTGGAGCGCTTCCCGCGCTGGGAGACGCCGCCGTTCACGGAAAAAGACAAGGCCGATCTCAAGGAAGGTATCGTGAGCGCGGGGTTTCCGCTCTGATCGATCTTTATAATGGTCCCGTTGAATCTGGAAATCGGCAAGAAGCTCTCGCCCACGGAGGCGAAAGAGTTCACCGACGAGATCAAGCGGCGCATGTACGCGCTTTGGAACGAAAAGATTTTCGGCGGCGCGTTCATCCGCGATCTCATGGCCGGCAAGCTGCCGTTCGAAACCATCAAGCTTTTTTGGCGCAATTGGTATAGCTACCCGGTGGAAGTGAATAATTTTCACCTGATCATTTACCAGCGCCACCAGGGCATCTTCGCGCGCCATCGCGATCTCTTGGCGCCTTATGTCGGCAAGATCAGCGACGAATTGGTGAATCCTGCTATTCCGGGCCACATCGAAGTGCTGATCAAACAGGGCGAGACCTTCGGCGTGTCGACGGACGAGATGATCAACTGCCAGGTCTTTGCCGAATGCCGTGCATTGACGGAGTTTGCCCGTGGACTGGTTTACGAAGGCAGCATGATCGAGTGGTGGGCGCGCTCGCTCAACGAAGAAATGTTCGGCCACTGGTCGAAGCACTGGCGCGAGGCGCTTTTGAACAAGTACAAAATCAAAGACGCTGATCTGCATTATTTCCAGGTGCACGAGGAGGCGGACTTGCACGACCATCTGGACGGGCTCATGGCCCACGGCCAGGTCGCCCGCATGATCTTCGAGCGGCTGCTGCAGGACGGCAATACCTGGTACCGGCCCGGCTGGGGACCGGAATATTGCTGCCTCACCAACGCCGAATATGTGGCGCTGTTTCATGACGGTATTTATCGGCATGCGCGCGAGCTGGGACACTTCTAAGAGAAATGAATAATTCAGAATGGAAAATGGAAAACGAGGTCGGTCTAATCTCCGGATACTAATTATCCAATATCAATTTTCAATTCTCCATTGATGCCCATGCCCTTCAACGACGTCCGCGAGTTCATCGAAGCCTGTCGTGATCTCGGTGAGGTAAAAGAAATCCACGGCGCCCATTGGAATCTCGAAGTCGGTGCGCTGACGGAACTCTTTGCTTTCAAGGAACCCTCGCCGCTGGTTTTGTTCGATCAAATACCCGATCACAATCCCGGTTTTCGCGTTGCCGCCAATCTGATCAATACGCCGTCGCGTTCCGGACTCACGGTCGGCATGCCCGCCGACGCGGCGCCGATCGAGCTGGTGGCGCGCTGGCGGCAGTTGTTGAAGGACGCGCGGCCGATTCCGCCGCGCGTCGTCACGGCCGGGCCGATTCTGGAAAACATCAAGACCGGCGCCGACATCGACATGACGATTTTCCCCACCCCGCACTGGCATGAGCTCGACGGCGGACGCTATATCGGCACCGCCGACTGCGTGATCACGGGCGAGCCAGAAGAAGGCGGCTGGGTGAACGTCGGCATCTACCGCGTGCAAGTACACGACAAGAAAACCCTTGGCCTTTACGTTTCGCCGGGGCATCACGCCCGCATTATGCGCGAAAAGTACTGGGAAAAAGGCAAGAGCTGCCCCGTAGTCGTTACCTTCGGGCAGGACCCATTGCTTTTTCTTGTCGCCGGGCAATCGATCGCCTACGGCATGTCCGAATTCGATTATTGCGGCGGGCTGCGCGGTGTGCCGGTCGATGTGGTGCGCGGCGATGTTACCGGCTTGCCGATTCCCGCCACGGCGGAGATTGCCATCGAGGGCGAAGTGCCGCCGCCCCGGGAAGAAATGCATATGGAAGGCCCGTTCGGCGAATGGCCGGGTTATTATGCGCACGGCGCCGCCAACGAGCCGGTAATCCGGGTAAAAAAACTCTATTACCGCAACAATCCGATTCTGTGCGGCGCACCGCCCATGAGGCCGCCTTTTATCACCTTCGGCGTGCCCATCGGCGCGGCGGCGATCTGGAATTACCTCGAGAAGGCCGATGTCCCGGACATCAAAGGAGCATGGTGCTACGTTGGCGGCTCTGCTGCCGCTGGTGGCGCGCCGTTCATCGTCGTGTCACTCAAGCAGCGTTACCACGGCCACGCCCAACAGGCCGGCATTGCCGCTTTAGGCTCTCGCGCCGGCAATTATCACGGCCGCTTCGTTATCGTCGTGGATGAAGATATCGACCCGTCCGATCTGAAAGAAGTTATCTGGGCAGTATCGACGCGCTGCGATCCGAAAACCGCCATCAGCATCATCGACGGCTGCTGGAGCACGCCGCTTGACCCCGCAATGCACCCCGAGCAGCGCGACGCCGGCAATTTCGTCAACAGCCGCGCGATTCTCAACGCCTGCCGGCCCTACGCATGGCGCGACCGCTTTCCTCCAGTCAACTCGCTCAGCCCCGAGCTCAAGCAAAAGATCACCGAGAAATGGGCCAAAGAACTCGGTTGACTTTCAGTTATCCGTTCAGCTCGGGCTTTCGAGCCACGCCACCTTTTGATTGCGCGCTAATCCGTTCCGTGTCAGCATGCGCCGATGGAATTTATCTGGGATCTCTTTCACCGCATCTATGACGTCGAAACCCTGGTGCGGCTGGGCGGTGTGGTCGGTCTAAGCGTCATCGTCTTCACGGAAACAGGATTGCTCATCGGTTTCTTTTTACCGGGCGACTCCTTGCTCGTAACTGCCGGCTTGTTTGCTGCACGCGGCGATCTGGAGCTTGTGCCGCTGCTGCTCGCGTTGAGTGTCGCGGCCATCCTTGGGGATACGGTGGGTTACAACATCGGCGTGCGCGCCGGGCCGAAACTTTTTACGCGGCCCGACTCGTTTCTTTTCAACCGCAAACATCTCATCACGACCAAGGAGTTTTACGAGCGCCACGGCCCATTCACAATCGTGATCGCGCGTTTTGTACCGATCATTCGAACCTTCGCGCCGGTGGTCGCCGGTATCGGCGCCATGGCATACCGCCGCTTTATTTCGTACAACGTGATCGGCGGCGTTGGCTGGGTCTGCAGCATGATTCTCGGGGGATACTTTCTCGG
>Ga0310810_10001524_pt1 | contig 24438 bp, 19 predicted proteins | sample NCmetagenome_FD_207641 | JGI IMG/M metagenome (GOLD analysis project Ga0310810, IMG submission 207641) | Soil microbial communities from experimental microcosm in Duke University, North Carolina, United States - NC | ecosystem: Engineered > Artificial ecosystem > Soil microcosm > Unclassified ... | reverse complement strand
TTTTCGACAACGACAGACCGGGGTGGGTGCTGTGAGGATACGCTTTACTTCGCCGATCACCTTCGCGAGGACCGCAGTGGTCCTCTCGAATGTGCAGATTCTCGATTCTCTGGCCGGCTTCGTATAGCGCGGTCAGCGGATGGCCGCGTGACGAATCCCCAGTGGAGGCGGAGCCGTCCCCAGGGTCCACATGGTCCGCAATCTGGTCTGCTCGACGGGCCAGTCCTTCAAGTACGCGAATGGAATCTCCCATAACGCCGCGGACTCGAACCTATGCATTGGGTCGGGGTGGAGCGCGCCGCAGACGTAGCTTCTATCCGATCCCACGGCAACGAGCAGGACCGCGGAAATCTCGCGGTTCTTCACGACGACTTGGCCCTCCTCGGTGCGGAGGAAGAGGGAGTATTTCAAATCCGTGGACATGCCCTCCGCTCCGGCTACCCAAAACGGTTGGGAGATGAGGGCATTCATGGCGGCGTTCGAATCCATGAGGATCGTGGAACCGAAGTGGCTAGAAGCAATAGCGAGTATTCCTGACGCGGTGATTCCCTTAAACTGATGCAGCTTTTTCGTGACCGTCTCGTCGATCTGGGCGGTGAGCAGACGGAAGGGTCCGCCTTCCATATCTTCGGGGACGCGATTCGGAATGTTCGATTTCTCGGTGACCCGCTCAGGGAGTAGCGACGTAGCCTCCGCCATGAATGCGTTGGGCTTCCCCTGCAAGCACTGGAAGTCCGGCCCGCCAACGCCGGGCGCATCGGCGACGGTGGGATCGACCTTGCAAGCCTGCAGAACACGGAACACCATCGCCTCAGCGAGGGCGGATTCCGGTGCGTCGTTTCGGGTCGTCTGAAAACGCTGCCAGAACTTCTGACCACGGCCACGCAGGTAATCTGCGTAGGATTCCACAACGTACTCGACGCTCGCCATTGGGATGATTTTAACGCCGGTACTCCCGGAACGCCGTTTCCGGACCCCGAAGGCACGCGGGCCGGAAAGTCCGGTTCGACTCCATCATCCCGTCGCGGTCACCACGTGTCCGACATCCCCGTATCTGGATGTGATTAAACATCCAGGTGGATCGTCAAGCTGCTGCGCATTACCCGCCTCTGCGCGATCAACCATCAGCGGCACCGCAGAGAAGGAGGGCCGGTTTTGGTCGGTGAACTAGGCCTCATGAATCGCCCGGACCACACGGTTCGCCGATCGGGTCGCCGCCTCCTGACCCCAACTCAAATTGTCACAGTACGCCCCGGCGAAATAGACGCGGCCCACCGGCTCCGTCGCGACCGGCCAGAATTTGCGCAGTTCACCGGGGCGGTAGTTCCTGGTCTCGCAGGTCATAGCCCACGGTTCGCGTGACCAATCGAGCACCGCTGCGTGCTCAATGTCCTCGGATTTGCCGGGGTAGTATCGTCGGAACGCCGAGAGCGCCTGTTTGACGGTGATGCTCCCTTGTGCGGTGCCAATGAGCAACCCGCGCTCGGTGGGAACATCATCGCCTGTGGCCCAGACCGAATCGAATAACTGATCATGAAAATCCATGCTGGGGCTGAGCCCGTCCCGTTTCCAGAACTTCGTGCGCGACTGGAAAATCGGCCTCGACTCCACCGTGTAAGGCATGTTGTAGATCGCGAACTGCTTCAGCTCCGGCCATGCCGGCGTTGCCGGAATTTGCCGCAGCATTACGGCGGCCATGCAGCAGACCAGGTAATCGGCCTCCAGTGTTTTCTCGCGGCCGTTTTCCTTGTAGGTTACGCGAGCACCCGTGTCGCCGTGGCGAATTGCGGTAATAGGGCAGTTCTTCCGAACGCGATCACCGAGTTTCTCCGCAAACGCGTCCGGCAGTCTCTGGTTACCCCCTTTCAGGCGATAGACTTCACGGGGCCATAGCGGCACGCCGCGCAACCGGAGAATCGCTGCCTTCCATACTACGTGCAGGGCTGAGTTCTCGGAATCACCGATCCACTCGATGGCGACCGCTGAGGCTCCATCCTTTTTCAACAGTTGTCCCACAGATACGCCATCGAGGCTGTCCAGCCCGATGCCGAAGGGCCGATACTCATCACGGAAGCTGTCCATGTACGGCCCGAAATACAGATTCGGCAATTCCCACCACTCGTGCTGCTGCAGGAACCTAACCTCACGCCGGTTGAAGCCAAATCCAACGAGGATCGCCGGATCCTGGAGCTGCTCTTCGGTAAACATGCGCCCGTTGAACCACTGCAGCAGGTGATCAAGGTGGGGGTAACGCAGAGCGATTAAATTGAATTCCTTGACGTATCCCCAGTACAAGTCGTATCCGGGCTTGGTGAAATGTTGCGCGCCGCCATCCGCATAAAGCCCGTCAGCGAGGCCTTCGCGGACCGTGCGTACGTGGCCTCCAGTGTTACTCGAGGCTTCGAGCACAGTCACTTCATGGCCGCGCTTCATCAGTTCATACGCACAACACAACCCAGCAATCCCCCCTCCACCGACGATCACGCGCTTGGGTGTACGTGCCAGGCAGTAAGCGACAGGATGGGTAACGTCCGCTAAAAGCGTGGCAAGCTTTAAAGCATCTCGACGGCGCATCGGCCGGTATTCTATCACTTTCGAATATTTCGACTGCTGTTCCGACAATCACGGGATAGTGAGAACAGTAGAGTGCAAAAGGGGACGACGATGAAGCCCAAGATGTCGGGTTCTAGAGGACACCAGCCCCGCCGGCAAGTCCTCGGGATGCGGCAGAAAAATAGCGTCCGATAATGGCAAATAACGCACCCTTAGTTCGCGATTGCTTCTCAGGGCCGACGATCCAATTCCAATCGATTTCCGAGCACTCCTCTTGGATGTGCGTGGCACGGCCACTCTCCGAAAAGCCGACTTACCAGGGGGAATGTTTAAGGCGGGCTCTGAGAAATGCTCCGCGCGCGGAAACCTTTATGGCGAGAGTACGGTCCCGCTTGCCGGCTCATTTAGAGAGGACTGCCTGCCAGTTAGTCACCAGGACCAGCGGTGCATCCACGCCTTGCTCCTTGACGACGCGGACCAGGAAGCGCTTACCGTCCGGCACGACGTCGTAAGACCGGAATGCCGGCGCGGGGGAGCCTAGCCAACGGTCCTCCCGTGACAGCCGCGTGTCGAACAGGGTTGTCGCCGCACCCATCGAGAAGCCCGGCTTCGGACCGCTAATCAGCACCGGCACAGCGAGCAGCCGGCCGCCTGGGTCGATGTAGAACAACTCTTTGCCGTCCGGCCGCCAGCACGGATCCTCGCCTCCGGCGACAGACACCGCCCGCTTGCCCACCGCACCCGACCCGTGTGGAAAAGGCTCTACATAGACCTCGAACCGGCCCGTTTCATTCGAAGTGTATGCCATCCATTTGCCGTCAGGAGAAAACTGCCCCTGAGTTTCCTGAAACTCGCCGGCCACAAACGGCTCAGGCTTCCCATCACGCTCAAGCGTCAGCACAAATAGATCCCTATTGGCTGTAGTGGATATGAGTGCGACGAAGCGGCCGTCTCGCGACCAGGAAGCGGGGATTAACTGGTGGTCTCCCTTCGTCAGCAACTCCTCCTGACCGGTCCCGTCCGTGCGTTTTTGATGCAATTCCAACTGACCCAGATCAGACGCCGCATACACAATGCTGCTCCCGTCGGGTGACCAGACTGGCGAAAGATTGACCAACCCCTTGAGAGTAAATCGGGATTCCGTACCTCGCTCCAACTCATGCAGCCATATATCTAAGCCAGCAGAGTAATTAGACGTGCGGCTTCGTGTTAACGCTATTTTCTTGCCGTCCGGAGAAATGGAGAAGCTGGCGACGGCGCCAGGCTGGCCGACGACTCCTACCTGCGCGCCGCTACGATCGAACCAGGTAAGCTGCGAGCTGGGTAAAGCGGGTGCGGCCTGAAAGGTCAGCGAGCCGGTACCTGAAATTGAGAACCGGAAGAAACTAAGGTTCTGGCCCATGCCGATGCCATCGACAACAGCGGAAGCCTCGCCGGCCAGTTGCAGCGTTTCCGGGTTCACCGGCTGGGCCATCAACACGCTGTTGCGGACAAACAGGATCTGAGCCGGGCGACTGCCTGCCTTGGGCGTCGCATAAAAAGCATTCGACACGTCGGGAAGCACCTGCCGACTTTCCATGGAGTCGAGCGAGGCTAGGAAAATGCCGTTCTGTTCAGGTATCTTTGAGCCATTCGCTAGGTACAGGACGCGGTGTCCGTCCGGCAGGAAAATGGGAAAGCGCTGGGCACCACTCGCAGCTCGCGTGACCGGGGAGGAAACGCCACCCCCTGCCGAAACGCGCTGGAGACGAGAAACGCCTCCGGTGGGCGCAAAGACGATCGTTCCCTCGCGATTCCACGTGCCGCCCCTTCCTTCCGGGGCGTCGCACAAGTTCTGGGTCGGGCCGCCAGTGACCGCAATTTTCTTCAGCTTCCCCTGGGCGAAGAAGCCGATGTACCGGCTATCGGGGGACCAGAATGGATAGTGGGCTTCTTCCGTTCCAGCGAGCGGCTGGGGATCGAGAGCGTCGAGCGGGCGCAGCCAGAGGCGCAGCGTTCCATCCATTCGGGCGGCGAGGACCAGATAGCGCCCGTCGGGAGAAAGGACGAAACTATCGACTTGAGCCTTTGCCGGGAGCGCGACCGTCGCACGCACGACACGCTCGGCCGGCAGCGTTTGACGGAAGTACAGCCAGGAGATAACTAGCGTTGTGAGGAGCAGCGCGCCGGCGAGCCACGGAGAGAGGCGCAGCAGCCACGTATGCGCGCCGGGTCGAAGCACCCCTGCGAGCTGTTCCTCCGCTGATCCGGCCAGCACATCCTCGATCACCACGCGGGCTTCACCGATGTCCCGCAACCGCCGCTTCGGATTTTTGTCCAGACAGCGCCGGACGAGCCGCCGCAGCGGCGCCGGTATGGCGCCACAGTCGGGCTCCGTTTTCAGCACTCCAGCCAGCGTATCCGAAACCGTCTCCCCGGCGAACGGCTGCTTGCCGGTGAGCATCTCGTACAGCACCACGCCGAACGCCCAAATGTCGGCGCGCCTGTCGACGGCCGAGCCGCGCGCCTGCTCCGGCGCCATGTACGCCGCCGTGCCCAGGATCACTCCGGCCTGCGTTGCTGAGAGCGCCAACGTCGGTGAGATTGACGGATTGCCAGACGCGACCGGCGCCTCCAGCGCCTTCGCCAAGCCGAAATCGAGAATCCTGGCATTGCCGTCGGCGGTCAGCTTCACATTGGCAGGTTTCAGATCCCGATGGACGATGCCTTTTTCGTGCGCATATTCCAGTCCCTCGGCGATCTGCTTCGCGATCGGTAGCGCTTCATCGAGCGGCATGGCTCGCCCGCCGATGCGCTCGGCCAACGTCGGACCTTCGACCAGTTCCATGACCAGCGCTCGAACGCCGTGGCTCTCTTCGAGGCCATGAATGGTGGCGATGTGCGGATGGTTGAGTGACGCGAGCACCTGCGCCTCGCGCTCGAAGCGCGCCATGCGCTCAGGATCGCCGGCGAACGATTCATGCAGGACTTTGATAGCGACGTCGCGGCCGAGCTTGTTATCCCTAGCTCGATACACCTCGCCCATGCCACCTGCGCCGATGGGCGCGAGGATTTCGTAGGGTCCGAAACGAGTCCCCGCTGCCAGAGGCATAAAGATGTCAACCAATCATACGCCTGTTGATAATTCTGCGCGGATAGTGCCTGGGAAACGCCGTACTCTTCCATTACTCGTTTCTGGAAGAGTGGTCAACGAGCCATTCCCGATCGCCTCGCTCACGTTCCCGACGTAGTGCCGCCGACAGCCAGGACGATCATTCCTGGAGGCCTGTATAATTCTCACATCCATGAGCAAGACACTCTTTGGGGTGGCGTTGATCGCGCTCGCGTCTCATGCGGTAGCGGCCACGCAATACCTTAGAATCGGAAAGCTGATAGACGGCAAGGGCAAGGTGTGGACGAACGTGGCGGTGGTTGTGGAGAACGACCGCATCCGCGGCGTCGAGCCTGAGGGACCGCCACCTTCGGGAGCCGACGTCATTGATCTGCGGCGCTACACCGGCATCCCGGGGATGATCGACGCGCACACCCACATGACTTACTACTGGGACCAGACGCCCGGTACGACACCCTGGGCGCAGGCCAGTGCGCTGCAATCATCGGTCACCGTCTTTCTGTCTCAGGAAAACGCACGCAAGACGCTCGAAACCGGCGTGACCACCGTGCGCGATCTAGGGTCTTCTGAGTATGCCGACATCGCCATGCGCGATCTGATCAACCGAGGCGCGATGGCCGGACCCAGGATGTTCGTATCTGGCTACGGATTGGGCATAACGCGCCGGCACGCGCGGCCTGGCTATGTCTTCCCACCAGGAGGAACGGCCGATGGCGTGGCCGAAGTGCTCCGCGTTGTTCGGCAGCAGGTGGCGGCCGGCGCCGACGTGATCAAGATGTATGGATCGACAGGGAGCGCTCAGGATGTGTCGGGCTTCCAGACCTTCACATTCGACGAGATCAAGGCGGCGGCTGATGCCGCGCACGGATTCGGCCGCAAGCTGGCGGTTCACTCCTACGGGTCGGACGGCGCACGGGACGCCGTGCGAGCGGGAGCGGACTCGATCGAGCACGCTACAGATATGGACGAGCAGACCATCGCTGAGATGGCGCGGCGCGGGACGTTCTATGTCCCGACCATCGATCACAACCGCTACTACGTCGAGTACCGCCAACAATTCGGTTATAGCGAAGAGGTAGCGGCGCGCCTCAACGACTATATCCAACGGAATCTCGAGACAGCGCGGCGCGCCCACAAAGCTGGCGTGCGCTTCGCCATGGGATCTGACGCCGTGTTTACGATGTTCGGCCAAAATACCCGCGAATTGGAGTGGTTTGTGAAGGCCGGTATGACAGCCGAGCAGGCGTTGGTCACCGCCACCACCAATGGAGCTGCGCTACTCGGAATGGAGAAGAGCCTGGGAGCCGTCGCGCCCGGGTATTTCGCGGACATCGTCGCGGTTGACGGCGATCCATTGCAGGACATCGGAGTGGTCATCCGGAATGTCCGTTGGGTAATGAAAGGCGGCAAGGTCGTAGTGGACCGCACGTCCGTCGCCAAGTGATCGAACGGATGGGGCACTGGAACGCCGGCCCGAAGTATGGCCCGTTCGATGCGAATGTCTCCAATCTGGTTGATTACTCCTGGATCACGGCGCTATCCGGAACTTGACACCGGCGGGACGTTGGTCGGAGTTCTGATCGCTCCGTCCAAAAAGCCTGGCTGGTAAGAGCGTGGCCAGATTGTGCCTGGGAAACGCGGTTCCACTCCCGGATGCATACAAGCGATGTCCTCAGTGCCAGATGACGAGTGGCCGACTTGTCGGCAAAGGGGACATGTGCCCTCAGTCAGTCACTTACGAACAGCAGCACCGCGTTCTTCATTGCATTGGAGTCATCGGCAGGTATTCTTCCTGGCGGAAACGCCTCGCCGTCAGCTTTTGTGTTCGCAGCGAGGCTCATTTTTTCATCCCTGCCAGCCAGTTCAGGCAAATGTTCACCGGTACGGGCGGGCCTCCCTCGAGAGTGCGACTGATCAGAAACCGCTGTCCGTCATGGCGCACGTCATAACCGAAATTGCTCGGGTCGTGATCGTGCGTATCGAACAGCGCCACGGGACTTCCTGGCACGAACGTGGGGCCGGCCTTCACCGCGACGGCCATGATTTTTCCGTCAGCCGACACGAAAAACAGCTCCTTGCCGTCATGCCGCCAGCGCGGCGAATAACCGCCGGCAGTCGAGACCGGCCACTTGCCCGCCGTGACGGCTGCGCCGCCTTCAATGAAAGACCGTACGTAGACTTCAAGGCGCCCGGATTCGTCGGAGGCGTACGCGATCCAATGACCGTCGGGAGAGAAGGCACCGCAACACGAAGCGAACTCTGTTTCGAGCACCGGCCGGGGTTTTCGGTCTCCGAACAGAGGCAGCACATAGGTCTCCCCTTTGCTGCCCTGCTGTTGGTCGAAAAGAATGAACCGCCCATCGCGCGACCAGTCGGTGGGAGCTGCCAAGTCACTGGTTTTCAGGAGCAATTCCTCATTGCCGGCTCCACTCGCGTCTTTCCAGTACAGGCCGTAATCCTGCGGCTGCTGGTCGAGGCTGAAAACGAGGCGGCGTCCGTCCGGAGACCACACGGGCATCCACTTAGACCCGATCCCAAACGTGAGCCGCGACGCTGTGCCGCTGCGGACCAAATCCAATAGCCAGGTACTCATGATTCCGGTTTGCGCCACATCCAGCCTGTGTACCGCGATCCTATCGCCATCCGGCGACAACTTCGGAGAAGAGTATGGCTCCCGCGTGTCGAGACCGGGGATCTGCTTGCCATTCCGGTCGAACCAAGCAAGCTGCCGGGCCGCGCCGGCCTGGGTGCGCCAGGCGAGCACGCCGTTGGCGGATACGGAAAAATCGCTGGTATTGAAGGTGACGTCGGCGTCCACCTGAGTGACAAGGACCAAGGGTTCACCGCTGAGTTCCAATCGTCGCGCATCGAAGGCCTGCGCCATCAGGTTGTGGTCCCGCGGGAAGAGCAGGTATCCAGGCGGGGCGTAGGACGCACGGACAACACCGCCCATCAGGAGTTGGGCACTCTTCGGGTCTGGCCTGGCCTGTAGGTCTCCGATGAAGATGCTGCTGTTCTCCGCCCGGTCTCTCGCGGCATAGAGAAAGTGACGCCCGTCCGGAAGGAATTCCGGCTGCCGATGCGAGATCTGCTGGCGTGACGAGTCGAGCGCGGTGACCTGGACCGGCTCGCCGCCTGCCGCCGAGACAAACGAGAGTGCCACGAAACGCTCGGGCGCAAAGACAATGATCCCCGGCCCTCCACCTTTTGCCGCCGCCCAAGAGCCCCCCCGCCCGTTGGGAGCGTCGCAGAGGATCTGCGGCGGTCCACCGCCGGCCGAAACTTTCTTCAACTTTCCATCGGCAAAGAACGCCAGATTCCGGCTGTCAGGAGACCAGAACGGATACGAAGCGTTCGCAGTTCCAGCCAGCGGCTGGGTGGCCAGGGTCTCAAGGGGCCGCACCCAGAGCTGACTGTTCCCGGTATCGTCCACACCAACAAACGCCAGCCGCGAACCATCCGGGGATATCAGTGCCTGAGCTCCGAAAGCAAGACTCCCAAGTGTCACCTTTTCCGGCGGTGAGATCGAAAAGCGGATAGGCCGCAGTTCCGGAAGCTTCTGGCGGAAATACAGGAAGCTCACCACCGCCAAGGCGACGCCGAACACGGCGGTGGCGGCGATCCAAAACGGCAAAGCAGACGCTTGCCTCGGCGGCGCCTGCTCCTCACCGGCCTGGGCGACCCACTGCAGCTCAACCAACACGTCATGAGTCGTTTGCCAGCGTGCATCCGGGTCTTTTGCCAGACACGTCCGCACAACGTGATCCAGGGCTGCCGGGGCTAGCGGCTGCATGGTCGAGATCGCCGGCGGTTCCGCGCTCATGATGGCCGAGATCAGACTCGCCTGGCTTTTGCCCTCGAACGCCTTCCGCCCTGTGGCCATTTCGTAGATCACGGTGCCCAGCGCGAAGATGTCGGTCCGCGCGTCGGCTTCCTTGCCTTCCAACTGTTCCGGAGCCATGTATTGTACGGTCCCCAGAATGGTTCCTTCGCCAGTCAGCGGCGTGGTCTGCGTCGGCGACGCCGTCATGCCCGCTACACCTTCCGCAGCCCGCATCTTCGCCAGCCCGAAATCCAGCAGCTTCGCGCCGGTCTTCGTCAGTATGATGTTGCCCGGCTTCAGATCGCGATGAACCACGGCGTGCTTATGGGCGGTGTCGAGCGCGTCGGTGATCTGCACGGCGTACTGGAGCACCTTGTCGGTCGGCAGCGGGCCTTTCTTGAGGCGGCCGGCCAGTGTTTCGCCTTCCAGGAGCTCCATCACCAGATAGTCGATGCCGTTCTGTTGGCCGACGTCGTACAGCGCGCAGATATGTGGATGGCTCAGGCTCGAAATAGCCCGAGCCTCGCGCTCGAGGCGCTCCCGCAGTTGAGGATTGTTCGAGAGATGCTCTGGAAGAACCTTGATGGCGACCGTGCGGTCCAACCGTGTATCGCGCGCGCTGTACACCTCGCCCATTCCGCCCGCGCCGATGGGCGCGAGGATCTCGTAGGGTCCGAACCGAGTCCCCGCTGCCAGAGGCATAAAGAGGTCAAACAATCATACGCCTGTTGATCATTCTGCGGCGGATAACGCCTGGGAAACGCGGATCCACTACCCGATGCATACAAGCGATGTCCTCAATGCCAGATGAAGAGTAGCCGACTTTTCGGGCGGGATGTTGTTTTTACGCACTGGTTCTCGCGATCAACTCCGCGTTGTTCCGCCCGCTGATCAGCGCCTCTATTGCAGACTGCGACCGAGGAACCCCAGCACCTTCGGCATGGCGTCTATTGTAGACGCAATATCGCTTGTTGCTGAACCGCCCAAATCTCTGACGAAGCTTGGCTGACGCCAAGTGGGGATGATACCTGGACTGCCCGTGAAATGTCCACTATTGGGATACTTCAGGTGTTCAAAGCTGAATTTGAAGGCGTGCTCTTTCAGGCGTTCCACAACTGCATCTGACATTCGGGATGAAGGCCATAATCGATCATCAGTACCAGAGATTAGCAAAAGTGGGCCTTGTGTTCTCTCTACTGCAATGGCCGACTGCTTTTCGAGATCCGGCTGCGTCTTCAGCAGATGAGAAAACCAGCTCGTGAAAATGCCCTTGGTAGTTTGCGCCTTTACCTCGTCCGGCAGCTCGCTATCCGGAACCGAACGCATATAAGGCAAAGGCTTACCTTCCCAGGTCCATGCTGGACGTACATATTGAACCTGATTACCACTCCAGCCCGCTCCCCACCGCACATGGCTCGGCACATACGCCACGACGGCGCGAATCTGGGGGAACATGGATCCCAACTGCAAAGCGAGCTCTCCACCTCGCGAGTTACCCATTACGGCCAGACAATCCGGGCGGATTTCGGGACGCTTTGCCATCAGTTTGAGTGCGCGCTCGAAATACTCAAGGGGAATGGCGTCCAGTTTCTGAGGCAAGTCGTCATAGTTGAAATACGCCAACGCAAGGGCAGCAAATCCTCGGGATGCAAGCCATGCAGCCGTCGCTTCGGGGACGCCTCCACGAGAGCCGCTCAAAACCAGCACACCGGGGCGAGGTACCAGTGTCGTTGGCAGGAACAGTAATCCCCGCAGTCCGTCCTCGCGCACAACGATCCGCTGTACGTTCGTGTTGAGCCACAATTGCTCGAACGTAGCTGTCGCCGATTGTTTGCCTTTTTGCACAAGGTTTAATTTGATGGTTTGTGCGGCGTTGTCTTTGGGCCGCACATACGTGAGCACATCGTTCGTTGTCGGTGCCATCGACCAAATCAGGCCCATCGGGGAGACTTCACTATAAGAACCGCGTACTGGCCCCTGTTTCGAAATGTCAACCAGTCCGTGATGATCAGCGACAAACTCCGCTTCGGACTGCCACACTCGTCCGGCTCCGTCGATTAGCCTAGCTTCGATCTTGACGCGTTCGTTTGGCCGCAATCCTTTGGCCTGGATGATTATGGCCTCGTCAATCAGAGCACGCCCGGGCGTAAGTTCCAGCTTTTGGGCAGCAACAGTGCTGCCCAGACCAGCCGCCACGAACCATGAAATGAAGAGGCCGCATCGCATATTCTGGGTTCCTAGTTCATAGGAGTATACATGCAAAAAATCGCTCCGCGCGAGGTTCGGGCGAGGCGGGTGTGTCTGAGGTAAAGGCGTACCCGACGCGCGCGCTCTGCGTCCGAGAGAGTGGCCTGTCCAGCCGACAGAGGCGAGCCTCCGGTCGAGATGTCGGCGTCGGTAATCAAAGTTACGAGTTGAACGATCAGGGCCGAAGAGGCAGGCGGCCTGCGAGAGCCCCATCCCGGGAAACCATTAGTGTTGATCGCGAGTGACCGGGCGCGAGAGTGGTAAGGAAACAAGAGATTGTGCGTCGCCCGGGCATTCGCGATAACGGCGTTTGAACTTATGCGGGCGGGTTTGGCAGGAGGATTGCCGTACGGGTATTAATCACTCTTGGCTTTGTTTTGTGGGTGTTCGGGTTCGTTACCAGCCAAGATGGGTGCACCATCTTGGGAAAAGCATACTGCAGACTCCTTGGCCAAGCAATCCTCCTGACAAACTTAAGACACTTCTATGGCGCGCCTGCCGCCGTAGGCGGCTAAGTTCAAACGCGGTAGTCGTCTTCGATCCAGACGAGCGCATGGACTGTGCTCACTCTCCGCAAAGCCGACTTCCCAGGCCTGATCGTGGCGACCGCATAAAATGAAGTCGCATACTTCCCACAACGCCGTATCCAGGGAGTTTGCCATCCGGCTCTCCCGTTCGAAGCGTCGCCAACTGTGCGTTCTTGTGGATCGGACGGCAGCATACATTTCGGTAAATTCCGGGACTGGACTCTTCGGCATCAGTCCGCGATGGAAGAACCCGTCTGCGGTCGGCTTAATACAAATCCCACATTCACGAGCCGCGATACCGTCCGTTCAGTTCTTCGAGCCAGCTGCCTTCAGGAACACCTGCAGCCACGCCTCTACCTCAGCAACTTGCTCGGGGATGTTGTTGTGGCCGGTTTCGAGCGCCAGGAGCAATTTCTTCTGCCCAGGAATTACGTTGTAAGCCGAATACATGGAGGTAGGAGGGCATGTCTCGTCGTTGAAACCCCAGGAGTACAGGCCGGGCACTTTAACGCGTCGGGCGAAGTTGACAACATCGTAATAACTTGAGGTCTCGATTTTGTCCGGCGAGCGGTGTGAGAGCGGGCCATCGGCGGCGCGGAACATGTGCGGCCATCCGCCGGCCCGATTCTGCAGGTACCCGGTAACATCGGAAAGCGCCGGGTAGTACGCGGCTAATCCTCGGACACGCGAGTCGAGCGCGGCGGTAACTATCGCCAGTGCGCCGCCTTGACTGCCTCCGGTAACGGCGAGGTTGACGCCGTCCCATTTAGGGTGGCTGGTCAGAAAATCGTTGGCGCGGACGCAGCCGAGATAAACGCGTAGGTAATAATAGCGGTCGCGGTTATCGAGTCCGAAGGTGTTGTAGTTCGCGAGGGCGCCAGCGCCGAGGGCGTCATATACGGACTGTTCCATGGTGACTGGAATTCCGTGAATCCCTACCTGCAGGGTGATGATGCCGCGCGCCGCCATCTCGGCAAGACCACGGTAAGGGCGGACACCTGCGCCGGGGACGCTGAGGAGCGCCGGATATTTGCCGGGAGCCTTCGGCTCGCAGAGAACGCCATAGAAACGCGATGGCGTGTTTCCCATGCCCACGTTCTGCAGGTTGATATGGTAACAATCGGCAGAAGAGTTCCCATATTCAGGCAGCGGAGTGACCTTGGGGTCAATTGGTAATTTGGCGAGAGCGGCCTTGCCGGCAGCCCAGAATTGATCGAAGTCGCTAGGCTCGTGCTGGGTGGGCTTGATGCTTTCCGGGTGGAAAGCGGCGGTTGCGATTCCGCGGTAGGTCTTACGGTTCTGCTCGACGGTAGCAATGCATCGAAGGAAGCCGGGTTCGTTCATCGTGCCGCCATCGACGGTTACTCCCTCGGCGGTTAGGGTCACGGTCTGATCAACTTTAGGGGGCATCATCTCGGGACCGATCCGGTAAGTCACCTTGATGCCGTCCAGCGCGTGGCCATCCTGCACGGCGATGATGCGGAAGCGAACCGGCTGGCCGAGGCCGTAGCGCCAATCGGACCGGTCGGTAGAAACGCGAACCTGAACCGTGCCGATACGGTCCTGGGCGATCAGAGGAAAGGCGAGAAGGGAGATGAGCGCGAATCGAAGCATGGCTTGACTAAACACGATACCGCGTCCGGCGGTATTCGTGTTTTACCTCTGCGTAGTCGCTATCTGAAATCGGCAGTCGTCATTTGTGTGGCCCACTCCGATGCACGCCGGCCCGGGAAACGTCGTTACATCAAAAATGACCAGCCCCGCAGCATCACGTCAGATTCAAGTTCCGGTAGGGACTGTAAAAACGCGCTCAATGAGAATGGTCGATTGAGCGAATGGAGCGTTTGCCACTCTCCGCAAAGCCGACTTATCAGGCGGAATGTTGAACTTCGCTGACAATTCCTCAACCATGAGGTACCTGTCCCCGAACAAGTGGCTAGGCACCCACTTGCGATTTGATCCTGAATGACATGGGGATCGCAACAGTAAATGAACCGGCCGCCATTCCCACGGCAAAATTCATGGCTTCAGCCCTGCGGTCCAGTTGACCACAACGGTGACCGGCTTATTCGCTTCGCCAACCGGTTCGCCAAAAATGAATCTCTTGCCATCGCCAGTCCCGTCGAACTGATTCCGGTTTGGGTCCGCTCGGAACGGAGTTTGAAACAAGGCCCTCGGTACGCCCGTCTCGATGCTCAATGCACCCTTTACGTCAACAGACATCATTCTGTCTAGGCTTAGGCTAAGGTAGAAGAGTTCCTTGCCATCTTTCCGCCACAGCGGTTGACAGCCGCCGCCGTTTGAGGCCTGCCGTTTTTCCCTAAAGGATGGAAACGCCGCCACATAAACCTCGTACCGGCCCGACTCGGCACCGCTGTATGCGACCCAGCGCCCATCCGGAGAAACCCGGGGGGCGAGTTTGGGAAATTCAGTTTGGAATAAGGGCACAGGTTTTCGCTCACCCGATAGAGGCACCCGGTAGAAAATTCTGCCAGCCCAGTTTAGAAAGAGGACCGACCCGTCGTTTAGCCACTGGTTTGGAAACTTGTCCTCACCAGACTGAAAGATCAGTTCCTCGGCGCTCCCGCCTACTACTTTTCGGTACAGATCGAATTTCCCCTTGCGATCCGAGCTATACAGCAGCTCTCGCCCATCCGGAGACCACCAGGCCGCCGCAGCAATGGACGAATTAGAGGTCAGTTGCGACAAGATACCCGTCGCAAGCTCCAGAATCCAGAGGTCCGATTTCCCTGTTCCAGGGTCGATGCGTCCCACAGCCAATCTTTTTTCATCCGGCGACAATGTAAAGTCCGTGTAAAAATCAGGCTCCCCAATCAAAGCCTGCCGTGTGCCGTCGCGATTGTGCCAGGCCAGTTGAACTCGGTTAGAGCCGGGGCTGCCATAGACCAGAACACCGTTTTCGGAAACGGAAAACAGCGAGGCCGGCGTCCCCAGCATGCGCCCCACGTGTTCTGCGATCGGAACTGCTTCGCTGGTAAATCGGAGCTTGTTGGAATCGAACGGTTGGGCCAGTACTGTCTCCTGGCGCCCGTAGATTAGAAAACCGGGCGGAGAGTAGCTTGCGTTCGACTCGGTAGAAAGCCGCATGCCGGTCTCTTTGGGGTCGAGCGACCCTACATAGATCCCACCCTTTCCCAACCTGGCACTTAACGAGAGATAGACGAAATGCCGCCCATCGGGCAAAAAATGCGGCCAGTGCTGAAGTGTCTCCTGCCGCGACTTGTCTAGCTGTAGCACGAGTATCGGTTGCCCTCCAGTGGCCGAAACGCGAAGTATTCCCGTCTTGGTTGACAGCAGGATCACGCCATCCTGGTTCCAGGCCCCTCCTAAGGCAGGATAAGCCGCATCACAAAGCGTTTGAGGCGGCCCACCGGCCAAGTCAATCCTCTTGAGTTCATCTTTGGCGAAAAATGCGACAGAGCGGCTGTCGGGTGACCAGAATGGATGGTAGGAGCCTTCGGTTCCCGGCAGTAAGTGATCTGTGAGGGAGTCCAATGAACGAATCCAGAGATGCCTGACTCCGTCTGAACCAACGCCGGGTAACACAATGCGCTGACCGTTGGGCGAGATTACCGGAAAATCGTACCACTCGAACCTCATCTTGTCCGGCAGCGGAAGCTGAAAACGGATGGCGTGCGCTTCGCCGGGCCGCTGGCGGAAATGAATGAGAAACAGAGCTACTGCGAAAAGCGACGCGGCCGCTACAAGCGCCCAGGCTAATATTTCCCTATTCCTCCGGCGCGCGCCTCCCGGTCTGACGATGCCTGCTTGCCAGTCGGCGTCGGCGATCCACTTCAGTTGGAGCAAAACGTCGTGCGCCGTCTGCCAGCGCGCGTTGGGGTCTTTGGCAAGGCATGTCCTCGCAACATGATCCAGGGCGGACGGTGTCATGTTTTGGAATGTCAAGATGGGCGGCGGCTCCGCGCTCATGATGGCCGCGATCAAACTGGCATGGCTCGTACCCGCGAACGCCTTCCGTCCCGTTGCCATCTCGTAGATCACCGCGCCCAGCGCAAAGATATCGGTCCGCGCGTCGGCTTCCTTGCCTTCCAACTGCTCCGGGGACATGTATTGCAGCGTTCCCAGGATTGTTCCTTCGCTGGTCAGAGCGGTTTCGGTCGGTAGAGCCGTCTTGCCTGCCGCCGCCTCGGTGGCGCGCACCTTCGCCAGCCCGAAATCCAGCAGCTTCGCGCCAGTCTTCGTCAGCATGATGTTGCCCGGCTTCAGATCGCGATGAACCACGGCGTGCTTATGCGCGGTGTCGAGCGCGTCGGTGATCTGCACGGCGTACTGGAGCACCTGGTCGGTTGACAGCGGGCCTTTCTTGAGACGGGCGGCCAGCGTTTCGCCTTCCAAGTGCTCCATCACCAGATAGTCGATGCCGCCCTGGTGGCCCACATCGTACAGCGGGCAGATATGCGGATGGCTGAGGCTGGATACGGCCTTGGCTTCGCGGTCGAAGCGTTCGCGCAGTTGCGGATTACCGGAGAGATGCGCCGGCAATACCTTGATGGCAACCGTGCGATCGAGCCGGGTGTCTCGGGCGCGATATACCTCTCCCATACCGCCCGCGCCGATGGGGGCCAGGATTTCGTAGGGTCCCAGACGTGTCCCGGCGGCAAGCGGCATAAGAATGTGGAACAATCTTACCCCGTCTAGCTAGAATGTGCGTTCGCGGCTCAAGTCCCGAAAAACGCGCTTTGCTGATTGTGGCGTGCTGAGGCCGATTACTGTTGCGAAATCCTTCGCATTCGCAAATCCCTCGGTAGTCGGGTTGTGGGACGCGCGCTCCGCTGGGAAGTCTTCGGGATCTCGGCAAAAAACACCGTTCAATGGCACTTAATGCTACTCGGAGTTCATCGGGGGAGTACGTCCCAGGCTTGTTCCCTTTGTCGTCCGCGTTTCCATGGCAATTGAGACATAGAGCGATAATCCCCTCGGGCCGCCAATGCTGTTCTACGTGCCAGGGAGGGTCGAAGTGGTGCCAAGTCAGGAAGGGGCTTCGACAGACTGGGCAGCCTAATCCGACCTCCCGCCGAAGTACTCTTATCGCAGCACTCTTTCCTTCGTCGCTCATTGGTTATCAATGACTATGGAGAAGATCGCACCCAGACTGCGGAGAAACTTGGGCGAGTGTGATTCGTCACCACCTCAATTATTGCAGGAGTCCCGCCTCGTAAATCTAAATCGATGCCGACCGCTCTTCGCCAGCGTCTCCTTTACGTTGCCGAATAACGCGCGACCCGTGGAGGTGACGGAAGACCTCAAGGTTGTTATCCCCTCCCCCAGCGCCGGCGGTGCCAGGAGTATCGGGCTGCGGGGCCGTCCAACAGAGTCCATTAATGTGCGATAACGCAGTCTTGGGACGCGATTGTTCCCGAGTGCCCATGGAGTCATTTTTGGCCCATAGCGAAACCCGAGTTGAGGTAGGTCCTGGTTTACGGCGCATCCGGAAACAATCCATCGCCTGTCGAGTGCCTCGGCCAAGGAAACAAGCGCAAACATCCGATGCGGGACCGAACGCGAGTCAGATCAGCTTGCTACCTGGCCGGGCAGGGTGTACTCTTCTACCGATGTCATTCCGTCCTGTCCGCAAGATTTCCGGGATCGGCAATGTGTTTCTGGGAACGGAGCTTGTGGATATCGCGGAGTATGATCTCGAGATCTACGAGGAAAATCCTGAAGATCACCAGCATCATGGAGGCAACTGGACACCTGGCGCCGAGAAGATCGAGGGCACGGTGGTGGGCGAGTTGCCCATCAGGAAAGATCTTAGGCTTCTTACCGAAGAAGGGTACTCAGTGAAGTTTTATTTGCGAGACACCTTTGGATCTGTCGTGATCTTGGATCCCATACTGGATAGCAGTGGAAATCCCGTGCGTTAAGCGCAGGCACCGACGGTACTTGATCAGAAGCAACATAACTCCTGGATGACTGCGCATCCGGAAGTTTGTTTTTGCCAACCGTCTCGTTTGGGACCAGATTTAGGTTATGATAACTTGTCAAATTCCGGCGAAGCTGGTAGCTGGCGGTAGCGCCAAGCGCTCGCAAGAATAAGGGAGAGATCATGGCGCGAATTTTGCTGCTAGGCTTGGATCCGGAGACTGTAGATTTTTCTGACCCTGCATTGCCGCCGGGTATGACTGCTGAGAAAGTTCGCGCCGGCATCACGGTTGCGCTGAAGCAGTTCACCGAACGCGGATGGGAATCCGACGTTGGTTTTATCCGGCCGGACGAAACCGCCGGGCCGACGGTGGAGCGTCAGTTACGTTCGGCGAACTACGATTGTGTGGTAATCGGAGGCGGCGTGCGCCTGCCGCCCCGGCACCTTGCATTATTCGAAGTCGTCATCAACGCTATTCGTAACGCTGCCCCAGGCGCGGCGATTGCGTTCAATACACGGCCCGATGATAGCGCCGATGCCGCCGCCCGATGGGTAGCGGTTGAAAGCCGCGCTGTATAGTCCGGCAGTCCAACAAAACCAGGCGCCCAGGCTCAACCTCAACGCCGTCAAGAAGTGGATACGTCCCGAATGACAGGGCATCCGTCACTTACTTTTTCAAATTCGGCGTCTGGCGGAGAGTCGAGGAGCTGCAAAAAGCCAACTTCCGTGTAGCCGACGATCCTGGCGTTACTCGTAAACACTACGGAGTTTGATCGTGGGTGGATATTCACGCCACACCAGATGCCGCCTTAGCGATATGCGAAATCACGGAATCTCTGGCCGCTTCATCGGCGGTTCAACGAAGACCGCATATTATGCCCGGAACTGCGCAGCGTGATCGGACGCCCACTCGAGAAAGGTTCGGGCCGGCGCTCCAGTGAGCTCGGCGACCGTGGAGGTAACGAAAGCAGGGCGCCCGATTGCGGCAACCCACGCGTCCAGCAGATACTTCGCTACAAACGAGGGCAGAAAGCTCGGTAGCTCCCGAAGCCAGTCCTCAGGCGAGATTTCTTCGATGCGAAGTGAGCGGCCGAGCACGGAACCAATGGTGGCGATCTGCTCGAATTGACTCAAAGACTGAGGCCCAGTCAGAACATGCTCCGCGCCGGAATGCCCGTCTTCACAGAGCGTGCGTACCGCGACCGCGGCGATATCTCGCTCGTCGATTGGCGCGGTCGGAACTTCGAGGTATGGCCAGCGCACTGCGTCGCCGGCTCGTATCTGAGGCGCCCACCAGCCCAGGGCGTTAGTAGCGAACATCCCTGGCCGCAGGAACGTCCACTGGAGTCCTGAGGTCTCGATCAGCCGCTCGATCGTCTCGGCGCGCGTCCTGGAAGGATTGGGCTGCCGGAACAGTGGATGTGCGGTTTTGAGCGGCGCAGAGAGGAATACGATGCGCCGGGCGCGCTTCGCGATCCGCTCCAAAGCGGGAGCAACAGCCTCCGCTGGTGCAACCCACACCAGGAACACCGTATCGATACCGTCGAGGCATTTATCGAGGGTCTCGGGAGCAGTGAGGTCTCCGGGCGCCACTTCAACCTGTGGAGGCAGACGAGCCGCGTGCGGATTGCGAACGAGCGCGCGGACTTCCACCCCCGCCGCGAGCAATTGAGAGACAACCTGGCCGCCGATGTTGCCGGTGGCGCCAATGATCAGGATGGGGTTCACAATGGCTATTGTACTTAGGGGCAATGAGCACTGATTTGAAAATCGGTCGAACTCACGTGGGTTGGTTCCCACGCTCTCTATTTGGCGTGCTTACGGCATCGGATATGACTGCGCAATGCTTTGGTAGGAGTCCTTCAGGAGCGGGTGGCAAGAGATAAGCCCGCCTGGTCGCCCAGCGCCTAACGCCGTTTCATCGGTTGTTTCCGATTTGCTCCTAGATGACGCGCCATCCGGAAGTCGGGCTCGGCGGCCACTGGCGCGAGGTTTGGTCAAAATTCCGCAGGGTCGAGGGCTGCGCTCCCACGATGTTGCCAACGAATAGGAAATGGCTAACGATAATGACGCACATCGGGCCCTAATGCTCCGACCGAATGACCGCTGTCGCGGGTTTGGCAGCACCGCCGGGCCAAAGTCCGAGATGACAATACGGCCAAGTGGATCGTGAATCCTGGTCCCTTTTTTAACACCATGTGCTCGAATCAGGCCGCTTCCGGAGCAATGTTATGGTTCAATCTGAAGAAATTATTGGGATCGTATTTGGCCTTCAGCATCGCCAGTTTCTTGTACTTCTCAACGCCGTAGGCTGCCTGGACTCGATTCGAGCTTTCTTCGGCAGTCATATGATTTGCATATACGGCAGGTGACACAAATGGCTGGGCAGCGCTCCACACGTCGCGCGCCCAGCGGATGTTTGCGCTGTCGGCGTCAGGATCCGTCCAATGCGCAATAATCGAAAGCTCGAAACTCGGGTCGCGATGGTCAAAGGCCATCGCGTCTTTCCGAGGACGCCGAATCTCACCTTTCATTTCAAACAGAAGGATGATTGATTGTGGGGATGGCATCGCCGTCGCGCCGTCACGCAGGGCATTGACAAGACCGGGCGTGAGCTCATTGACAAAATTTGACTTCCAATAATAGCGGTCTCCGATGGGGACCGCCGTGTCGAGCATGCTTTGTACCTCGATGTAGGGCATCGGCCGGATGAGATCCGCTACCGGCGCACCAAACTTGCGTAACAGCCCGAGCAGGTGTTCTCCCTCGCGCAATGCACCCGCGTACACCGGAAGGATGGCTACAAGCGGCATACCTTCTGGCGAGTTGAGAAACGCGATGGTTGTGTAGAGTTCGTCAGGAGAACCAGCAAGAAACTCTCGATGGAAAGCAATGAGATCGTCCGCACTCTCGCGCGGGTGCAACAGCAAGCCGGACAGCACTTCACCGAGCGGATGCAGGCGGTAGCGGAAGGAAGTGACAATCCCGAAATTGGCGCCGGCGCCCCGCAACGCCCAAAACAAATCCGGATTTTGCTCGGCGTTAGCTGTGAGCATCTCACCATCCGCTGTTACTACGTCCGCGGAAAGCAGGTTGTCGCAGGTCGCGCCATGCTTCCCCATGAGGTAGCCGAGCCCTCCCCCGAGGGTTAATCCCGCGATGCCTGTATGAGACACCTGTCCTCCGGTGGTAGCCAGGCTTTGGGCCTGAGTGGCACGGTCAAACTCACCCCAAAGCAGGCCGGGCGCCGCGGTTGCCTGTCGTGAGACCGGATCCACGCGGATATCTTTCATCAGCGAGAGATCGATCATGAGCCCACCGTCGGAGACAGCCGTTCCTGCCACCCCGTGGCCGCCGCCGCGGACACTCACCTGCATTTGCTCCGCGCTTGCAAGTTTCACTGCTGCGCGAACATCGGCGGGAGACACGCATCGCGCGATAAGCGCTGGCTTGTTATCAATCATGCCGTTCCAGATGCGGCGGGACGCCTCATAAACGCCATCAGATGGAGTGAGAAGTTGACCCTCGAATTGCCCTTGCCATTGATGGGCTAAGCGGGCACCAGTTGCTGCCATAGAGGCCTCCTGCTTAAAACGTTGGTCGATTATATACGGGGCACCAGCTCAATATCAACGGCGGCCCGACAACAATAATTCACTGAGTCGCCCGGGTAGCGGTCACTTGGACCGCGTAACGCCCGTTTCTCCGTTGTGGCGCTTCCCAAGCGGGTCCCCGATCTCAGGCGGCGGAATGGCGACCAATCGTCAACATGCTTATCAGCATCCTGGGTGGATGGCCGGCTCGGGTCGCTTTCCTTGTGCACTCGACTTCGTCGAATACCCTCCGTTATTGCTCCACATCGTCGCCCTATTCTGTTGTTGGCGGATGGATCAACCCCTGCGGGCTGATGCGAACCGATCTGGATACCACGGTGAGCCCTTTGGTGACGGTGCGGGATATCGCCGCCGGTCCTGGCATCAATATTCGAGGAGCCAAGGGCGTTTCCCGGTACCGATCCGGCGGCTCTGTCCGGATTGCGCGTTATTCGTCCGGACCAGTAACGCCGACGCACTGTTGGCGTTGATGGCGATAGGCAGCGGTGCAACGCTCCGTCCGCGAACCCACCATTCTGACCAAAGATGTCTTATGGTAATTGAAGATCGGATTTCGAATGTCCATCATTTTAGAACTGCGTGGGCACTACAAGCACGCCGGCATCACGCTCGTCCATGACAACTCAGAGGACGTAGTTGTCGGGAATGTGTTCGGAATTGTGAAGAACCTCCGTCGCGAGCTTGTTCTTTGGCCTTGGCTTTCGCTCGTTACGGGCATGCCGCTAAACAACCAAGAACCGAGCAGTTTCCGATTCTGGGACAGTCAAAGCATGCCGATCGGTCGAGAAGAAGGCTCGACCAAAGTCGATGTTGTTGTCGTAGGATCCACTGCCTTGGTCTTTATAGAGGCGAAACTCGGTGCTGACGCGTCCGTTTCCACCACGCACGATAGAGAACGCGACCAATTAACACGAAATCTGGATGTAGGGTCGCGCCTTGCGGCTGAACTCAACAAGGACTTCTACGTCGTATATCTTACGACGGACGACGCGGAGCCAAAGGAACTTGTAGCAACGCTGCGGGCGAGGGGGCCTGATTCTTCTCGTGACAATGGCCACGATTTGGGTGCGCACCTCCACTGGGCATCATGGGCAAGCATAGGAGATTTGCTGGCTGAACTATACATATCCAAACAGCTCGATCGCACGGAAGCGAGCTTCTCGCTGGACGTCCTTGCATACTTGGTAAAGAAGGGTCTTTGGACAAACAGGCTTCCAGATCAAGAGACCTTTCACTCGGACAAGTTGCTCGCTCCACTGATGACGTCGAACTCTGCCGTTTATACGAAGTACAAGCGACGCCGAACGGCGGATCGAACGTGGCGTAGGACTCAATGGACAGAGTCAGATTTACGTGACTTCATGGGCAGTTTGAACCTCGAGCGCGAGCGGGCTTTGCTGAAAGTAATCGCATCCCATGACGGAGGTGTCCAACAGCGTGCAATCCTTGAAGAGCTTCCCTTCATTAACGGGTGGAAAGGTCTCCGGCGGATCAAGTCGGACATAAATGCGAGGTGCCGCGGCAGGGGTCGGGCGCCGATTCTGGGCATCGGACATGGGCCAGCGGGTGATCGGAAGGTGCATGAGTTCAACGGTGATTTGGGTGACCTCCGCGACGTAGCCATCGAAATAGCGAGGGCGTTTGAGATCAGGTCACACCTGTTGTGACAGGGCGACCATCGCGGCGTTTAGCCCAGATCTGCGCATTGCGCTGCGGATTCAAGATCCTCGCTTGAAGCCGTTGCCGCAGCGGTGAGCCGGTCTGTGTCGTGGGCGAGGCTCACATACGCGGCCCGACGGCAGCCGAATCAGGCCGACAGCTCGATGCCGACTTGATCATCGACAACCCTGCGGAATACGTTGCGTGCAGTGGAGCGTGCGCAGTCTGGCCGCGAAGGGCGCTTTCACAACGAATCGCACCGGACTCATCCTAGCTTGGCTATTTCAACTCTTTAATGGGCCGGAGTTTACCGGTCGCATCCCTGAAGTGCCAATAGGGCCATCCACCTGTTGGACGATAAGTTCCTGGTGGGCATCCCTCGACAACGTTGCGTACGTCCAGCATCGCATTGCTGGGTGTTTTCGGGCCGTTGCCAAGAACTGCGATCGATCCGTCACGATGCATGACGCCGTGAAACGTCTTCGTGTTCGCAGGAAGGGAAGCTGGATTGTAGTACGACAAACAGTTTCGGCCATCCCAGGCGCACTCCACGTCAAGTGGGAACGAAACTCCAAATGACTGTGACTTCTTGGACAGGTCCACAGGTTGCTCTCCTTCAGACGTTGACGCGTTCTGCGCTAACGAAAATGAATATACAGTGCCGTCCGCCGTAGTGCAACATGCTATCTCAAGCACGCCTCGCCTCCGATCCGACTTTGGTGCACCGTCTCCGGCTGGTCGGCCACACGGAGAGAGTCTCCAATTCACGTGGGGTTACCGAACCCGAGGTCGGCATCACGACTGTGATCGAAGACGAAAAGAGCGCCGGCCGGATGGGCTGTGCTATGCGCGTTTCCTGATCCCGTTCTGGCCGCTCAGCTGCCGCTTTCTCCGAGATGGAATGAGAAGGCCGGCTCCTGCGGGATGCGATAAGCTCCCAAAATATACCCACTCGAGGTGCAAAGGAGACCGGCCATGAAGAAGCGTAGCAGTTCTCG
>Ga0310810_10001523_pt1 | contig 24447 bp, 26 predicted proteins | sample NCmetagenome_FD_207641 | JGI IMG/M metagenome (GOLD analysis project Ga0310810, IMG submission 207641) | Soil microbial communities from experimental microcosm in Duke University, North Carolina, United States - NC | ecosystem: Engineered > Artificial ecosystem > Soil microcosm > Unclassified ... | reverse complement strand
CTGCACCTTTACTGCACTCTCGACTGATAACAACCGGAGGACAATGCACATGACGATCAGAATGAAGACGACCGGCCTCGCCGTGGCCGGACTGCTGGCGCTCACGGCCGGCGGCGCAACGCCGGCGCTTGCGCAGCAGAAGTTCATCACCATCGGAACCGGCGGCGTCACCGGCGTCTATTACGCCGTCGGCGGCGCGCTCTGCCGTTTGATGAACAAGGACCGCGCCAAGACCGGCATCCGCTGCTCGGTGGAATCGACCGGCGGCTCGGTGTTCAACGTCAACGCCATCAAGACCGGCGAGCTCGAATTCGGCCTGGCGCAGTCGGACGTGCAGTTCAACGCCGCCAAGGGCGAGGCGATGTTCAAGGGCAAGGCCGACCCGGACCTGCGCGCCGTTTTCTCGGTGCATCCGGAGCCGTTCACGGTGCTGGCGCGCAAGGAAGCCAACATCACCAAGTTCACCGACTTCAAGGGCAAGCGCTTCAACGTCGGCAATCCTGGCTCCGGCACGCTCGCCTCGATGGAAGAGCTCCTGAAGCAGATGAACTGGACCAAGGGCGACTTCTCGATGGCGGCTGAGCTCAAGGCCGACGAGCAGGGCACCGCGCTCTGCGACAACAAGATCGACGGCTTCTTCTACGGCGTCGGCCATCCGTCGGCGGCGATCCAGGACCCGACCACCGCCTGCGGCGCCAAGCTCGTGCCGCTGACCGGACCGGCCGAGGACGCGCTGATCAAGGCGCACCCCTACTACGCCAAGGCCACGATCCCCGGCGGCATGTACGCCAACAACCCGAACCCGACCGAGACCTACGGCGTGCTCGCGACCGTCGTCACCTCGGCCAAGGTGCCGGACCAGGTGGTGTACGACCTCGTCAAGGCGACGTTCGAGAACTTCGACGAGTTCAAGAAGCTGCACCCGGCCTTCGCGCATCTCGACCCGAAGGACATGGTGAGCAAGGGCCTGTCGGCGCCGATCCATCCGGGCGCGCTGAAGTACTACAAGGAAAAGGGCTGGGTGAAGTAAGGCCATCTCGAGCGGGGCGGCTTCGGCCGCCCCGTTTCATTTGATTTCGACCGCGCCCGCGGGGAACGGGCGCGGAGCAAGCGTGGGGGAGAACGCTGATGACCGGCACAAACCAGACGGTGGCCAACCGCGAAGCGCTCGAGGACATGGTCGCCGAGGCCGATACCGGCGCACGCAAGCCGCTCGGCAAGACCAAGCACGTCATCTTCGTCGTCGCGCTCGCCTGGGCGCTGTTCCAGCTCTGGTACGCCTCACCCCTGCCCTACATCTTCAATTTCGGCGTCATCCCCGACGGCCAGGCGCGCGTCATCCATCTGTGCTTCGCCTTCCTGCTCGCCTTCACCACCTTCCCGGCGTTCAAGACGTCGCGCCGCGATGCCGTCCCGCTCTATGACTGGGTGCTGGCGGCGCTGGCGATCGGCTCCACCGCCTACCTGCTCGTCTTCTACAAGGACATTTCGCTGCGGCCCGGCCTGCCGACCACGCCCGATATCGTCGTGTCGGTCATCGGCGTCGTGCTGCTGCTCGAAGCCGCGCGCCGCGCCGTCGGTCCGGCGCTCGCGATCATCGCCGCGATCATGCTCATTTATATCTTCGCCGGCCCACACCTTCCCGGCCTCATGGGGCACAAGGGCGCGAGCCTCGGACGCGCCGCCTCGCAAATGTGGCTGACGTCGGAAGGCATCTTCGGCGTTGCGCTCGGCGTCTCGACCAACGTCGTGTTCTTCTTCGTGCTGTTCGGCAGCCTGTTGGAGAAGGCCGGCGCCGGCAACTATTTCATCCAGATCGCCTTCGCCATGCTCGGCACGTTCCGCGGCGGCCCGGCCAAGGCCGGCGTCGTCGCCTCCGGCATGACCGGCATGATCTCCGGCTCCTCGATCGCCAACACCGTCACCACCGGCACGTTCACGATTCCGCTGATGAAGCGGGTCGGCTATTCGGCGGTGAAGGCAGGCGCCATCGAATGCGCGGCGGGCGTCAACGGGCAACTGATGCCGCCGGTGATGGGCGCCGCGGCGTTCCTCATCGCCGAATATGTCGGCATTCCCTACGCCGACGTGGTCAAGCACGCTTTCCTGCCGGCGTTCCTCACCTATGGCGCGCTGTTCTACATCGTCGACATCGAAGCGGCTAAGGCGGGCATGCGCGGCCTGCCGCGCGCCGTCTCGACGCCGTTCCGCTACAGCCTCGTCCGCGGCCTGATGACCTTGTGCGGCATCATCATCCTCTCCGGCCTCGTCTATTACGGCGTCGGCTGGGTGAAGACCGTGTTCGGCGACGCCGCGAGCTGGGTGCTCGGCACCGCGCTCATCATCGCCTACGTCGCGATGCTACGGCAGAAGGCCAAGCATCCCGACCTTGCCATCGACGATGTCACCAAAAAAATCGTCAAGGTGCCTGACTTCTACGAGACCGCGCGCACCGGCCTGCACTACCTGCTGCCGGTCATCGTGCTGATCTGGTGCCTGATGATCGAGGAGCTCTCGCCCGGCCTTTCGGCCTTCTGGGGCACGATGTTCCTGATCTTCATCATGGTGACGCAGCGGCCGCTGATCGCCTTCTTCCGCGGCGACACCGCTTACGGCCAGCGCGTCCGCGAAGGATTCGACGATCTGATCGCGTCGTTCCAGGGCGCCTCGCGCAACATGACCTCGGTCGGCATTGCGACTGCCTGCGCCGGCATCATCGTCGGCACCGTGGCGCTGACCGGCATCGGCCTCGTCATGACCGAGATCGTCGAAACGGCCTCGGGCGGCAATTTGATGATCATGCTGCTGCTCACCGCCTTCATCTGTCTCCTCCTCGGCATCGGCATGCCGACCACCGCCAACTACGTCGTGGTCGCGACCTTGATGGCCCCGGTGCTGGTCGAGGTGGCGCAGCAGAACGACCTCGCCGTGCCGCTCGTCGCCGTGCACATGTTCGTCTTTTATTTCGGCCTGATGGCCGACGTGCATCCGCCGGTCGGCTTGGCCGCCTATGCCGCGGCGGCGATTTCCGGCGCCGATCCGATCAAGACCGGCATGCAGGGCTTCTGGTACGAGATCCGCACCGCGCTGCTACCCTTCATCTTCATCTTCAACACCGAGCTTCTGCTCATCGACATTGGCGGCGTCGCCAACCTGTTCCTGGTGGTCGCCTGCTCGATCGTCGCCATGGGCTGCTTCGTCGCGGCAACGCAGAACTGGCTGATCGCGCGCAATCGCTGGTACGAGAACATCGCGCTGCTCTTGATCTGTTTCACGCTGTTCCGGCCGGGCTTCTGGCTCGACCGCCTACAGGCGCCGTTCATCGACCGGCCGCCGACCGATCTCGTCAAGATGGCCGCGAGCACGCCGGACGACGGCACGCTGCGCTTTCGCGTGAAGAGCCAGTCGCGCGCCGGAGAGGACGTCGTGAAGCTCGTCCGCTTGACGCTCAAGGACGGCAAGAACGGTCTCGAGCGCTTGCAGAAGTCGGGGCTCGGCATCTCCACCCTGCCCGGCCCCGTCATGGTGCAGACGGTCAAGTTCGGCTCGGAGGCGGCGAAGTACGGCCTCGCCCCCGGCGACGAAGTCACGTCGGTGCTGATCGCCGCCGAGCGCCCGAGCCGCTACTGGTTCGCGATCCCGGCGCTGGCGCTGCTGGCCATCATCGTGCTGATGCAGCGCCGCCGGCGGAAGCAGCAGCCGGCGCTGAAGGCCGCGACGGCCTGACAAAAGACGACGGCCCGGCCAAATGGCCGGGCCGGTCCGTCGCGCCGTTGGAAAAAGATTGGTGCGGTCGAGAGGACTCGAACCTCCACGGGTTGCCCCGCTGCCACCTCAAGGCAGTGCGTCTACCAATTCCGCCACGACCGCATGGGGAGGAGGACACCCAAGAGGTGCCCCGCAAAGACGGCGCTCGTGTAACAAATAGGTCTTCGCCGGACAAGGGCCGAAAGCCCTCACCCCACGAAAAAGGGCCGAGGAATCCCCTACGCCGATCAAGCGATTAGCGGGCGGCGCGGGAGCGGCGCCTTAGCGCATGTCGGCCGGGCGGGGCAGGAGCTGTCCGACCTCGACCGCGATGCGGTTGCCGTTGACCACAACGGTTCCGTTCGCCACCGGCAGGTTGTTGGCCAGGATCTGGACCGGATCGTCTTCCGATGAGTCCAGCTCGAGGATGGCGCCGCGGCCGAGCCGCAGCACCTGGTGGATCGGCATTGAGGTGGTGCCGAGCACGACCGTGATGTCGACGGCGACCTTGTCGATTGTGGCCACGTATGCTTCCCGTTGCTGGCGGCGCATGTGATTTGCGCCTATGTGCAGGTCACCACGGCATGGTGAACGAGTGGTTAACATCCGCGACGATCTGACCCTCGGCCTGCCCGCGCCCGAGGGTGCGGCCCCGGTCGAATGGCTGATTTCCGACCGGCCGGTCGCCTATACCGACGCCCTCGCCGCCATGGACGCCCGCGCCGCCGCGATCGCCGCCGGCGCAGCGCCCGAATTGGTCTGGCTGCTCGAGCACCCGCCGCTCTACACCGCCGGCACCAGCGCCGACCGCGCCGATGTCCTCGATGCACGCTTTCCGGTGTTCGAGGCCGGCCGCGGCGGCCAGATGACCTATCACGGCCCCGGCCAGCGCGTGGCCTACGCCATGCTCGACCTCAGGCGCCGCGGCCCGGACGTGCGCCGCTTCGTGGCGACGCTGGAGGAATGGCTGATCCGGACGCTGGCCGCCTTCAACGTGCGCGGCGAGCGGCGCGAGGACCGCGTCGGCGTCTGGGTCCGGCGTCCCGACAAAGGCGAAGGCTACGAGGACAAGATCGCGGCGCTCGGCATCCGCGTGCGCCACTGGGTGACGCTGCACGGCGTGTCGCTCAATATCGACCCGGACCTCGGCCATTTCGGCGGAATCGTACCCTGCGGCGTGCACGAGAACCGCTACGGCGTCACGAGCCTCGCCGACCTCGGCCACATCGTCACCATGGCCGACATCGACACCGCGATGCGGGTAGCCTTCGAGACGCTGTTCGGGGCGACCGTGCGCGTTCAGGCGGCGGCGGCGACCGGCGCCGCGAGCTGAGCCGCGATATAGCGCCGCTCCTGCGTCAGCCCGCCATAGCCGTAGGCGTCGCCGCGCACGTCGTGCACGTGCACGTAGCTCTCCTCGTGCAGCGGCCCGAGCAGCCGCTCCATCGCCTGGAACGCGGCGGCGACGAAAGCCGCCTTCTCGTCCTTGGTGTTGGTGCCGTCGGTGACGTGGATGTCGAGCCAGAAGCTCGCCAGCCACTCCTGCGTCAGCGACCTGCCGCCGCAGAACCAGTCGTCGGACGGCACGCGCGACACGATGACGGCGGTGACTTTCGGATCCTTGCGCAGGATCGTGGTCGAGAGCCGCGCCACCTCGGCGGCGATTGTCGCTTTGTCGAGCACCTTCTGGTGCGGGGTCGAGACGGTGACGGTGATCAGCGGCATGGGGAGCCTCCTGTTCGGTTGAGGTGAACCTAGCCCCATGCCAGTCATTGCGTAATCCAATAACTGATGATATCAATGATAACGATGCAAAATCATGCCCCCTCCCTCGACGTCGACGCCGTGCGCGCCTTCGCGCTGGTCGCCGACCTCTCGAGCTTCACCCGCGCCGCGCAGGCCGAAGGCACCACGCAGTCCGCGGTCAGCCTCAAGCTGAAGCGGCTCGAAGCGAGGCTCGGCATCCGGCTGGTCGAGCGGACTCCGCGATCGGTGCGGCTGACGGAGGCCGGCGTGTCTTTCCTTGTCCACGCGCGGGCGCTCCTGTCCGCGCATGACCGCGCTCTTGCGGGCGGCGAAGCGCCGGAGCGGCGGCTCACGATCGGCTTTTCCGACCACGCCGCCGGGCTCGACCTCGCCCCGCTGATCGCCAAGGTCGGCACGGTCGACGCCGGCCTGCATCTCGACGTGCGCGTCGGCATGTCGAGCCATATCGCCGATGCGTTCGACGCGGGCGAACTCGACGCGGCCGTCATCCGACGCGACAAGGGCCGCCGCGGCGGCGAGCCGCTCACCGAGGACGTTTTCGGCTGGTTCGCCTCGCCCGACTTCCGGCAGCGCCCCGGCGAGAAGCTCAAGCTCGCCATGCTGTCGGCGCCGTGCAGCGTGCGGGCGCAGTCGATCCGGCTTCTGGACAAGGCGGGGGTGCCGTGGATCGAGGCCTTCACCGGCGGCGGCGTGGCCGCAGTCGCTGCAGCCGTCACGGCGGGCCTCGCCGTCGCGCCGCTTGCCGCCCGCGTGGCGCCGACCGGCACGCTCGACATCGGGCCGGCGCTCGGCCTGCCCGCGCTCGGACGGTCGATGGTCGTGCTGCATTCGCGGGTCAGCGACCCGCGCGCCCGCGCGGCGCTCCGCACCCTCGCCGCGACCTTCCGCGGCGTCGCGGCCAGACGCTAATCAGCCGTCGGCAGGACCGAGAAGCGCTCGCCAGTGCGGCGCAAGCGCATCTCGCCGTGGTCCGCCGGCCTCTCGTCGAGCGCATCGACGCGCGCGGCGTAGGGGCCGCGCCGGCAGGCGGCGATCATTTTTTCGACGATGTCCGGCGGCCCCACGAACACCGCCTCGACCGATCCGTCATGGCAATTGCGCACCCAGCCCTCGAGCCCGGCGGCGAGCGCCTCGCGCTCGACGAAGGCGCGGTAGCCGACGCCCTGGACGCGGCCGCGGACCGAGACATGGGTGATCGTTCGCATGCCCATCGCCCGATCATAGCGGGCGCGGGCCTGCCGGTCAGCGGCCGGAGCGTGTTGCGGCATCGATACGGTCGATCTCGCGCTCGTAGTCGCTCGGCATGCGGTCTTCCTGATCCTCGTCGTGGATCGGATGCTGGTCGTTGCCGCCGTCGATCTTCGGCGTGGTGGCGCCGGCGACCTCCGGCAGATCGGACCGCCGGTCGTCGGCGGGCATCGCGTCCGCAGCGTCGGTGCGCGCCGGGGCGCGGGTCTGTTTCTTCCCAGCCATGGCCAAATCCTCCCTCGCACGTGTCGAGGCTAACGCCACGCCGCGGCGGCCGGTTCCGTCAGGATCCGACGACGTTGCCGCCGTTCGGATGCAGCACCTGGCCGCTGATGTAGGAGGCCTCCTCGCTCGCCAGGAACACGTAGCAGGGCGCGACCTCGTTCGGCTGGCCCGGACGCTGCATCGGCACGCTGGCGCCATGATGGGCGACGCGCTCCGGCTCGAACGAGGCCGGGATCAAAGGTGTCCAGATCGGACCCGGCGCGACGGCGTTGACGCGGATGCCGTCCTTGGCAAGCGCCTCCGACAAGGAACGCGTCAGCGTGACAATGGCGCCCTTCGTGGCCGAATAATCGATCAGCGTCTTGTGGCCCTGATAGGCGGTGATCGAGGTCGTGTTGATGACCGTACCGCCCTTGGGCATGTGCCGTAGCGCATGCTTCGTCATGAAGAACATCGAGAAGATGTTGGTGCGGAACGTGCGCTCGATCTGCGCGGCGTCGATCTTCCGCACATCGACGGTCTCGTGCTGCTCGGCCGCATTGTTGACCAGGATGTCGAGCCGGCCGAACTGCTCGACCGTCGCGTCGACCGCGGCCTCGCAGAAGTCCTCGTCGCCGACGTCGCCCGACAGGATGATCGCCTCACCGCCTTCGCGCACGACGAGATCGCGCGTCGCGTTCGCGTCCTTGTGCTCGTTCAAATAGACGATGGCGATGCGCGCGCCTTCCCGCGCCATGGCCACGGCGACGGCGCGGCCGATGCCGCTGTCACCGCCGGTGATCAGTGCGACCTTGCCCTTGAGCTTGCCGACGCCGGGATACTTCGGCTCGTAGTCCGGCTTCGGCGCCATGAAGCGCTCGCGGCCGGGCTGGGTGTCCTGCTTCTGGGCAGGCATTGTTTTTGGCGCCATGGAACCGCTCCGTCTGCTTTCACACGGAGCGAACGCCAATTGACGCAAGCGGTTCCTGACCTTCGGGATTCGCCGCGCGCTAGTGAGTTAAATTCACCGTGACATTCTTGCGCTGGGTGTAGCTGTCGAGCATGCCCTCGAGCGAGAACTCGCGGCCAATGCCGCTCTCCTTGTAGCCGCCATAAGTGTGACCCGCGCTCTGGCCGAGACCCTGGTTGATCTGCACCCAACCCGATTCGATCGCGTGCGCGGCGCGCAAGGCGCGGCCGATATCGTGCGACCACACGTAGGCCGCTAGCCCGTAATGGCTGGCATTCGCCATGCGGATGACGTCGGCCTCGTCGGTCCACGGAATGGCGACGAGCACCGGCCCGAAGATCTCCTCGCGCGCCAGCCGCCAGTCGTTCGAGACGTCGGCGAAGATGGTGGGCAGCGTGTAGTAGCCCTGCGCGAGCGGCCCTTCCTTGGGCGGCAGCCCGCCCATCAGCACGCGCGCATCCTTGCGATTGAGCCCCTCCTCGACATAGCCGCAGACGCGCTTGAACTGCTTCTCGTTGATGACGGTGCCGATGTCGGTTCCCTCCTCGAGCGGATCGCCGAGCTTGAGCTTCTCGACCTTCTTCACCAGCGCGTCGAGGAACTTGTCGAAGATGTCGCGGTGCAGGAACAGGCGCGAGCCCGCGGTGCAGGACTGGCTCTGCCGCGTGAAACGCATGGCGGAAACGATGCCGTCGACCACCCAGTCCTCGTGTGCGTCCGGGAACACGATGGAGGGGCTCTTTCCGCCGAGCTCGAGCGAGACCGGGACGATGCGATCGGCGGCGGCACGCATGATCGACTTGCCGACCGCGGTCGAGCCGGTGAACGACAATTTGCGCACGGTCGGATGAACGGCGAGCGGCGCGCCGCATTCCTCGCCCAGGCCCGTGAGCAGATTGAGCACGCCGGCGGGCAGGAACTGCTGGCACACTTCGGCGAGCATGAGCACGCAGAGCGGCGCGTCCTCCGCGGCCTTGAGCACCATCGTGTTGCCGGCGATGAGCGCCGGCGCGATCTTGATCGCGGAGAGAATGGACGGCGCGTTCCACGGCACGATGGCGCCGACGACGCCCATCGGCTCGCGCCGCGTATAGCTGAGCACATGCTCGCCGAGCGGAATCGTCTCGCCCTTCAATTCGCCGCCGAGGCCGCCGTAATAGCGGAACATGTCGACGGTGCCGATGGCCTCGGGCCGCGCCTGCGTGCGCAGCGCGTTGCCGGTCTCGAGCGCGATGAGACGCGCCAACTCCTCGACGCGCGCTTCGAGCGCATCGGCGATCTTGAGGAACAGCTTGCCGCGCTCGCGCGGCGCCACACGCGACCAGGAGGGATAGGCGGCTTCGGCGGCCTTCACGGCGCGGTCGACGTCCTCGGCGCGGCCGCGCGGGATTTCGGCGATCGGCTGCCGGTTCGCCGGGTTCTGCACCGTCAGCGTTTCGCCGGACGCGGCTCCGACCCACTGACCGTTGATCAGCATCTTTGCCTGCCTGATCGCGGATTGCTCGACGCGTTTTGTGGCGGCTGCGGTCATGGGTGTTCTCCTTCGCGTGTCATCGCCCGGCCCGCGCATATTCGCGCGATTGGAAAGCAATGAGAAGCCCGGCAGAATTGCCTAGGCGAATTCCAGAATGACCGCGTCCACGGCAAGGCTGTCGCCGGGCTTGGCGTTGATCTTCTTGACCGTGCCGTCGATCTCGGCGCGCAGCACGTTCTCCATCTTCATCGCCTCGACCACCGCGACGGTCTCACCGGCCTTCACATCCTGGCCCTCGGTGACTGCGATCGAGACGACGAGGCCCGGCATCGGGCACAGCACCTGCTTGCCGGTATCGGCCGCCTGCTTCACGGGCATCAGCCGCGCGTAAGCGGCCTCGCGCTCGGTATAGACGTAAGCCTTGGTCTCGACGCCGCCGAAGCTGAGCGCAAACCCATTGGCGATCGGCCGCACCTGAACCGCCACGTCGCGGCCGTCAATGCTGCCCTCCCAGAGCGAGTCGCCCGGCTTCCAATCCGACGACAACAGCCGCGCGCCCTTCTCGCCCGTCAGATGCACGGATACGGCATTGCCCTCGCGCCCGACGACGAGACGATACTCGGCCTTCCCCAGCCACACGGCGCGCGCTGAATCGCGCACCACGTCGCGGCCCGACATCTGGCCGGAAATCTGGCGCTTGCGCTCGCCGAGCGTCAGGTCGATCGCGGCTGCGACCGCCGCGATCACCGCGGCGCGCTCGCCCTCCGGCGCCTGCGCGTGGAAGCCCTGGGGGAATTCCTCTGCGATGAAGCCGGTCGAAAGCTGGCCGGCGCGCCAGCGCGGATGTGCCATCAGCGCCGAAAGGAAAGGGATGTTGTGGCGGATGCCGTCGATGACGAAGGCATCGAGCGCGTCGCCTTGCGCCTCGATCGCCTCCTTGCGGGTCGGGGCATGCGTGACGAGCTTGGCGATCATCGGATCGTAGTAGATCGAGATCTCACCGCCCTCGTAGACGCCGGTGTCGTTGCGCACGGTGACGCCGCCGGCGCTCGCCTCTTGCGGCGGGCGGTAGCGCGTCAGCCGCCCGGTCGACGGCAGGAACTTGCGGTACGGGTCCTCGGCATAGACGCGGCTCTCGACCGCCCAGCCGTTGAGCTTCACGTTGCTCTGCTTGAGCGCGAGCCTCTCGCCGGCGGCGACGCGGATCATCTGCTCGACGAGATCGATGCCGGTGATCAGTTCCGTCACCGGATGCTCGACCTGAAGGCGCGTGTTCATTTCGAGGAAGAAGAAGCTCTTGTCCTGTCCGGCGACGAACTCGACCGTGCCGGCCGAGTCGTAGCCGACGGCCTTCGCCAGCGCGACCGCCTGCTCACCCATCTTCCGGCGCGTCGCCTCGTCGAGCAGCGGCGACGGCGCTTCCTCAATGACCTTCTGATTGCGGCGCTGGATCGAGCATTCGCGCTCGCCGAGATAGATGACGTTGCCGTGCTTGTCGCCCAGAACCTGGATTTCGATGTGGCGCGGATCGACGATGAACTTCTCGATGAAGACACGATCGTCGCCAAAGGACGACTTCGCCTCCGAGCGCGCGCGGGCAAAACCTTCCGCCACCTCTACGCGCGAATACGCAACGCGCATGCCCTTGCCGCCGCCGCCGGCGGAAGCCTTGATCATCACCGGATAGCCGATCTCGTCGGCGATGCGCATGGCCGCATTGTCGTCCTCGATGACGCCGAGATGCCCGGGCACGGTCGAGACCTTGGCCGCGGCTGCAGCCTTCTTGGACTCGATCTTGTCGCCCATCGCCGCGATGGCCTTGGGGTTCGGACCGATGAAGACGATGCCGGCTTTCGCAAGCGCGGTCGGGAACGCCTCGCGCTCCGACAGGAAGCCGTAGCCGGGATGCACCGCCTCGGCGCCAGTCGCCTTGCAGGCCGCGACGATCTTGTCGATGACGAGATAACTCTCGGCGGCGGCCGGCGGGCCGATATGGACGGCGGTATCCGCCATCTCAACGTGCAGCGCGTCCTTGTCGGCGTCGGAATAGACGGCGACGGTCCCGATCCCCATCCGGCGCGCGGTCTTGATGATGCGGCAGGCGATTTCGCCGCGATTGGCGATCAAAATACGCTTGAACATGAGCCGCAAATGTCTCCCACCCCGCTTACGGGAGACATTGCGGCACCGCAGCGAAAAGTCAATCGCGGGGCTTTACGCACTCATTTCGGCAGGTCGAGCGCCGCCGTGAGGTCGCCCATGGGCTGGCCGCCATGCGCGCGCAAGGCGGCGTCGCGCTCGACGATGCCCTTGAGCACCGGCAGCTCATAGCGGCGCGTGATGAGGCTCAGGATCGACGTCGTGTCGTACTGGGTGTGGTCGACGAAGCCCTTCTTCGCGAAGGGCGAGATGACCAGCGCCGGAATGCGCGTGCCCGGGCCCCAGCGATCCGCTTTCGGCGGCGCGACGTGATCCCAGAAGCCGCCATTTTCGTCATAGGTGACGACGACCACCATGTGCGCCCATTGCGGGCTCTTCTCGAGGTGCGCGATCACATCGGCGATGTGCCTGTCGCCGGCCTCGACGTCGGCATAGCCGGCGTGCTCGTTGAGATTGCCCTGCGGCTTGTAGAACGTCACCTGCGGCAGCTTGCCGGCGTCGACGTCGGCAAGGAACGCGACGCCGTTCATGCCGCCGTCCTTGAGATGCTCCTTGCGCGCCTCGGTGCCGGGCGCGTAGCGGGCAAAGTAATTGTACGGCTGGTGGTGGAATTGGAAATTCGGCGCCGGGTGCGCGTTCTTGCCGGCAAGCACGTCGGCCCACGCGCCCGAATACCAGGCCCAGCTCACATTCTTCAGGCTCAGGAGGTCGCCGATCGTCACCTCGTACTGCGGCGGCAGCACGTTCGGTTTCGATGGATCGGCGAAAGCCTTGTCGCCGCCTTCGGCCGGCTTGATGGCGCTCGGCTGGTACGGCGGCTGCATTGTGTTGACGGCGTAGCCGTCCGGCGTGATCTGGCCGTTATTGACGAATTTCGGAATGCCTTCCATCGCCGACTTCGGCGAATTGTCGGCGAGCTTGAGCGTGACGCCGTCGGCTTCGACGACCGCGATGCGGTCCTTCGCCGGGCTGTTCGCCACGTCCGGATAGACCGGCGTGCAGGCGCATGCGAGCCATTGATGGTTCAGGAACGAGCCGCCGAAGGCCGACATGAAGAAATTGTCGGCGAGCGTGTATTTCTTCGCGATCGACCACAGTGGCAGCTTGGAGCCGTCATAATGGCCCATCACCAGCGAGCCTGAATCGGCATAGGCGACGAACTTGTCGTTCTTGCCGCCGTTGATCTGCATCTGGTTCTGGTAGAACAAATGCCAGAGGTCGTGCGTGACGACGCCGAGCGGCGTGTTGAAGCCGTTCGGATCGTCGATGGCGAAGGGCTTGTTCGGCAGGCGCTCGGTCTGCGCCTGCGTCACGACCGGCGTCACGCCCTTGCCCGTGAGGTTGCCCCAGACCGGCGGCAGCTCGTTCAGCGGCGTGCCGTCGCGGTCGAGCTGGATCGCGTCGGCGGGCTTGACGTTGGCAAGGCCGTTGGCGCCGGGAAAGTTGCCGTAGAGATTGTCGAAGGAGCGGTTTTCCGCGTAGATGACGACGATTGTCTCGACGGCGTCGAGGCCCTTGCCTTGCGCGTGCGCGGGCGCCGCGAAGGCCGTCAGCGCCGTGGTGAGAAGCGCGAGCGAGAGCATGGAACGCATCTTTGAGAATCCCCTTCGAGGTACGCGGCGAATGCGTGCACCATAGACGACGTTCTATGGCAGTTGGATGAAACGTTGCACAGGGACGCAGCCCGTTGTCAGAAATTTGTCGTCAATTCTCCTGATGCTTGACCCGTGAGATTGTCCCGCACCCTGCTCGTCTTAGGCCTTGCCGGTCTGGTCATCGCCGCCGGATCGGCGCGCGCCGAGGAGGTGCTGACGCGGCCGCAGGCCTATGCCCGCGCGACCGCGCTCGAGGCGCTCGGACGCAGGCTGTTCTTCGATCCGGCGCTGTCCGCCTCGGGACAGATGTCGTGCGCCTCATGCCACGATCCGGCGCACGGCTTCTCGCCGGGAAACGACAAGCCGGTGCAGCTTGGCGGCAAGGACATGGCCCGGCCGGGATTGCGCGCCGTGCCCTCCCTCACTTATCTCCAAGCGGTCCCGCCCTTCACCGAGCACTATTACGACTCCGCCGACGAAGGCGACGACAGCATCGACAACGGCCCGACCGGCGGATTGACCTGGGACGGACGGCTGGACCGCGGCCGCGAACAGGCCGCCTTCCCGCTGCTGTCGCCGTTCGAGATGGCCAATGAGAATGCCGCCGCGGTCGTGGCGCGTGCGCGCAAGGCCGGCTACGACGTCGATCTCACGGCGCTCTACGGTGCCGATACCCTCCGGGACAGCGCCAAGACCTTCGCCGCGCTGACGCACGCGCTCGAAGTGTTCGAGCAGAGCGGGCGCGACTTCTATCCATACTCCAGCAAGTACGACGCTTTTCTCGCCGGCCGCGCAGAGCTGACAGCGCAGGAGGCGCGCGGGCTCGATCTGTTCGAGTCTGCCGACAAGGGTAATTGCGCGAGCTGCCACCGCAGCAAGCCCGACTTCAACGGCGCGCCGCCGCAATTTACCGACTACGGCTTCATCGCGCTCGGCCTGCCGCGCAACAAGGCAATTCCGGCGAATGCCGATCCGAACTGGCACGACCTCGGCCTGTGCGGCCCCTTGCGCACCGACCTTGCCGGACGCGACGCCTATTGCGGCCTGTTCCGAACGCCGTCGCTGCGGAACGTGGCCCTGCGCAAGACTTTCTTCCACAACGGGCTCGTGCATTCGCTGCGCGAGGCGGTCGCCTTCTATGTCGAGCGCGATACGCAGCCGGAGAAATGGTATCCGCGCCGCAGCGACGGCACGGTCGCCAAGTTCGACGACCTGCCCTCGGCCTATTTGACGAACGTCAACACGGACGCGCCGTTCGGCGGCAAGCCGGGCGACCGGCCCGCCCTGTCATTCTCGGAGATCGACGACATGGTCGCCTTCCTGGGCACGCTGTCCGACGGCTACGCACCGGCAAAATGACGCAGCAAAAAGCTTCCGCCGCAAGGCCGCCCGGCGAAACTCCTGTCCTGCCGGCGCCCTGACGGCATGATGCTGCTGCTCTTTTCCGGCCACGGGTGTTCCAGCCCCCGCGCCCCTCTTATATAAGAGGCGAGAAATCTCTCACCGCGCATATTTTTCCGGAGGACTACGATGACATTGGCGATTGGCGATACCGCGCCCGATTTCGAAGCCGAAACCACCGAGGGCAAGATCCGTTTCCACGACTGGCTCGGCAATTCCTGGGGCGTGCTGTTCTCGCACCCGAAGGACTTCACGCCGGTCTGCACCACCGAGCTCGGCACCATGGCCCGCCTCAAGCCCGAGTTCGACAAGCGCAACGCCAAGATCATCGGCCTCTCGGTCGATCCTGTGACCAACCACGCCAAATGGGCGGTCGACATCAAGGAAGTCGTCGGCTTTGCGCCGAACTATCCGATGATCGGCGACACCGACCTGAAGGTGGCCAAGGCTTACGGCATGCTCCCGGCCGCGACCGGCGGCACCTCGGAAGGCCGCACCGCCAATGACAACCAGACGGTGCGCAACGTCTTCATCATCGGCCCGGACAAGAAGATCAAATTGATCCTCGTCTACCCGATGTCGACCGGCCGCAACTTCGACGAAGTGCTGCGCGTGCTCGACTCGCTCCAGCTCACGGCCAAGCACCGCGTCTCGACGCCGGCCAACTGGAAACAGGGCGAGGACGTCATCATCTCCGGCTCGGTCAGCGACGAGGAAGCCAAGAAGATTTATCCGGCGGGCTTCAAGGCGCCGCGGCCCTATATCCGCATCGTGCCGCAGCCGCGCGACTGACACGTAGACGATCGTATCGACAGGCATGGGCGCGGGCGGAAACGTCCGCGCCCTTTGCTTTGGACGGTTTGCTTTATATGGTGCGCGCCGAACGACGCCCCTGCCCTTTCGCGAGTTTGCCGCCATGAACGACCGCGCCTACCAGCAGCCGCCCTTCGCCAGTTTCCTCGGGCTCAAGATCACGCACACATCGCCGCAGAAGGTCGCGGCCGAACTGCCGATGCGCGAGGACCTCAACAACCGGCACGGTATCATGCATGGCGGCGCCATCATGGCGCTGGCGGACAATCTGGGCGGCACCTGCGCCACCGCGAACCTGCCTCCCGGTCATGGCACGACGACGATCGAGAGCAAGACCAACTTCTTCGCGCCCGTGCCGGTCGGCGATGTCGCCCGCGCCGAGTGCACGCCGCTGCACGTCGGCAAGTCGACGATCGTCCTGCAGACCAAGATCACCCGCAGTGACGGCCGGCTCTGCGCGCTCGTCACGCAGACGCAGATGGTGCTCAAGCCGAAGGCCTAAGCGCGCCTGACTGCGCCGCGATTGGCGAGCACGACGCCGACCGCGCAGATGACCATGCCGAGCACGGAAACGTGGTCGAGTTTCTCGCCGAACAGGCCGTAGGCCATCAGCGCGGTCACCGCCGGCACCAGGTAGAACAGGCTCGCAAACCCGGTCGCGGCCGAGCGGCGGATCAGCCAATACATCAGCGCGACGCCGGCAATCGACAGGACCAGCACCAGCCAGGCGATCGCGAAGACGAGTTCGCCGGTCCAGTGAATGACGCGCGTCTCGAAGGCGAAGGCGGCGAGCCAGAACAGCACGCCGGCGCCGGCATATTGCACGGTGTTACCCGTGCGCCAGTCGATGCGGCCGCAGAACCGCTTTTGGTAGAGCGTGCCGAGCGTGATGCCGATCAGCGACACAACGCTCGCGGCCCAGCCGAGCGGCGTGCCGGCGGCCACGATCGAGCGGTCATGCAGCACGAGCACCACGCCGACGAGCCCGAGCACCAGCCCGATCCATTGCCGGCGGGTCACCGTCTCGCCCATGAACCGGTTGGCGATGGTCGAGGTCAGGATCGGCTGTAGTCCGGGCAGCAGCGCCGATATGCCGGCGGGCACGCCCTGGCTGATCGCGAGGAAGACGCCGCCCAGATAGAGGAAGTGTACCATTGCGCCGACTGCAAGGCTGTGTCCCACCTCGTGCAAATCGGGCCAGCGCGCGCGGCTCGCAGACGCGAAGACAAGCATGATCGCCACGACGCACGTCATGCGGATGCCGAGAAAGGTCATCGGCTCGATGTACGGCAGACCGTAGCGCGCGCCGATAAAGCCCGTGCTCCACAGCACCACGAAGACGACGGGTGCAGCGGCGACGGCGAGACGGCTCATTGCAAAAAGGTTCCGGCGACGGGGCCCAGACCTAACGCTCTTGCAGCGCAACGACAAGTTCCCATGCCGCCGTGTTGAAGGAACCGGGGACCGCACTCGTGGGTTTTGCCTCCGACGGGACGCCCCTGAGGCGTCGGGAACCAAGGAGGCCTGACATGACCGACCCACGCTATACCGACCCGCCGACCGATCCGCGATTCCGCGACCCCGTACTGCGCGACGACACGTCGAGCGGCGGCGCCATGTGGGGCTGGATCGCCGGCATCGCCGTGCTGATCCTCGTTGTCTTCGTGCTCATCGGCGGCTGGAACGGCAGCGGCACGAACACCGCGAGCAATGCGCCGAGCAATCCGGCCGCGACGACGACCGGCTCGGCCCCGGCTGGCGGCGCCATGACCCCGCGTCCGGCCACGCCGCCGGCTCACCCGGCCACGCCCGCGCCGACGCCGGCCCCGGCGAGCAAGTAAGCTGCAATTTGAAATATGCCCCGGCGCGCGGTCCGCGCCGGGGTTTTCCCTTATCCATGCGCGGAGGCCATGCGATGCCGGTCGACCTTCCTGACAGACGTGAGCCCGAGATTGTCGACAGCGGCGTGCACGTGCGCGACAGCGAACGTGCGCCAGCCACCGGCGTGCAGATGACGCTCGTTGCGGCGCTGATCGTCGCGATCCTGTGCGTGTTCTTCTATGGGCTCAACAGCCAGCGCAACGAGGCCGACGGCCCCGCCACGGCATCGGCCGGATCGTCGCAGCAGGCGCAGAACGCACCTCCGGCGCAAACGCAAACCAAGGCCCAGACGACCGGCCAGGCGGCAAAGAGCGACGCGCCGAATCCTAAAAATCCGCCGGGCGCGACGCGTCAGCAGCAGCCGCAGAAAACCAATGCGACGCCGCCGACACAGAATGGCGGTCAGAACGCCGCGCAGCCCGCGACCGCTCCGCAGAAGAACCAATAGCGCCGAAGAGTCACCCGATCAGGGCGTAGAGGCCGTAACCGACGGTCGCCGTGAATACGGCCTCGAGCGCCTGGAACTGGGTGCCGTCGAGAGCGTGGCTCACGTAGGGGAACACCACCGTTCCCACCGGCAGCATGACGCCCGCCACCAGCGCCACGCAAAGAACGCGCATCAACGTCGTACGATCGAGCATCATCATCCGGTCCCCCACGCAAACGCGCCTTTTGTTCTTGTGCGCGCCCCCACTCACTGCCCGGGACAATGCCACGGCCGGGCGTCCGCCCGCAACGTGTCAGGTGTTGTAGGCGGCATCGATTGGGACGCGATATCCGTTGACCAGACGGTTCGTTTCGTTGGCCATGCCGGTCACCGCCATCACTTCCCCGAACATTGCCTCGCTCATGCCCGCCTTGCGTGCGGCGGCCGTATGGCTGGCGATACAATAGCCGCAGCCATTGGTGACCGAGACGGCGAGATAGATCATCTCCTTCGTCAGCGGATCGAGCGCGCCCGGCGCCATGATCTCCTTGATGCTCCCCCAGGTGCGCCTGAGTGTGACCGGATCGTGCGCCAGGTATTTCCAGAAATTGTTGACGTCCGGCACGCCGCGCGAGCGCTTGATGTCGTCATAGACGGCGCGCACCGCGGGCGCGGCGTCGGCATATTCGATCGGCTTGGGCATGGGGCTCTCCTCGTTCCACGGATGATGCGGGCGGAGTGCGGATGATGCGAGCGGAGCGCGGGTGAGCGCAAGCGGCCCCGTCGTCCCGGGCGAGCGCAATGGCGCGAGGCCCGGGACCCATACGCCGTGCCCTATCGAGACAGCACGGCGTATGGGTCCCCGCCTTCGCGGGGACGACAAGGTGGCTATAATCCCCTCCCCGCCGCTTCCCGCCCAGAAGGCTTCCCCGCCATGCCCAAGACGCCCGACTACTTCCACGGCAAGACCATCGTCATCACCGGCGCGGCAAGCGGCATCGGCCGCGCCGCGGCGCTCGTCTTCGCGCGCGAGGGCGCCAACGTCGTCTGCACCGACGTCAACGAGAAGGGCATCGAGCAGACCGCCGAGATGATCGACCGGCAGAACGCAAAGACCAATGCCGGCGGCAAGGTGCTGGCGCTGACCATCGACGTGACCAAACGCGCGGCGGTCAATGACATGATCGAATTGTCGCTCAACGAGTTCGGCCGCGTCCACTTCCTGTTCAATTCGGCCGGCTCCGCGCTGAAGCGCTCGAAATTCCTCGACATAGACGACGACCTGATCGAGCGGACCTTCGACCTCAATTTCAAGGGCACGTTCTGGGCCATGCAGGCCGTGCTGCCGCACATGCTCGAGAACAAGTTCGGCGTCATCGTCAACGTCGCCTCAATGGCGGTGAAGCGCGGCGGACCGTCGACCTCCGTGCACTACGCCGCGGCCAAGGGCGCCGTGAACACGATGACGATGGGCGTGGCGCGCGAATTCGCCAATCAGGGCATCCGCTGCCTGTCGATCTCGCCGGGGCCGGTCGACACGCAGTTCGCCGCGGCGGCTGCGACCTCGCCCGAACTGAAGGCCAAGATGCTCGCCGACATCCCGATGGGCCGCTTCGGCAAGGCTGACGAGATCGCCGAGCTGGTGCTCTTCATGTGCTCCGACGCGTGCGAATTCATGACGGCGGACACGATGTACGCGAACGGCGGCGGCGGCTGGCGCTGAGAGCCTGCGCCAAAGTTTACGCCGGCGAGCCTAGGCAAGCGGGCCAATAATGTTTGGGAATAAGCCCGCCGACCGGAGCGTTCGTGTTGGAAAGGGAGCCCCGCCATGCGCCGCCACGCCCTCGCCGCCCTCGCCTACCTGACGCTCGCCACACCCGCCTTCGCCCAGACCGCGCCGACGCCGCCGGTCGGGCCGGACTTCGCAAAGATCAATATCGTCACCGTCGATCTCGGCCACAAAACGTGGATGCTCGAGGGCGCCGGCGGCAACGTCACGGTGGCGGCCGGGGACGACGGCATCATCATGGTCGACGGCCAGTTCGCGCCGATGCACGACAAGCTCAAGGCCGCGATCGCCGCGGTGACGCCGCAGAAGGTCACGTACCTGATCAACACGCATCACCACGGCGACCACACTGGCGGCAATGCCGGCTTCGCCGCCGACGGCGCGACCGTGGTCGGCCACGTCAACGAGCGCGCCATGCTCGCCGCCGGCACGACCAGCAACGTGACCGGCGTCAAGTTTCCGCCGGTCGAAGGCGGCGGCCTGCCGTCGAAGACCTATACCGATGCGCTGACGCTCGAGGTGAAGGGCCGCACCGCCGCGCTCAAGCACCCGGCCAATGCGCACACGGGCGGCGACACTTACGTGTTCTTCGCCGACGCCAATGTGCTCTCGACCGGCGACACCTTCACCAACGGCCGCTATCCGAACATCGACTTCCTCAACGGCGGCAGCATCAAGGGCGTGATCGCGGCGGCCGACGCCTATCTCGCGCTCACGAACGACCAGTCGAAGATCGTGCCCGGCCACGGGCCGCTGGCGACGAAGGCCGATCTCGCCGCCTACCGCGCGATGATGGTCGCGGCGCGCGATCGCATCGCGGCGCTGGTGAAAGACGGCAAGAGCCTCGACGACGTCTATGCCGCGAAGCCCTTCGCCGATTTCGACGCGAAGATGAAGGCGAACGAGCAGCAGGCCAAAGCCTTCATGCGCGTCGTCTACATGACCGTGAAGGAGTAAACGCGCGCTATTCGGAGGGAGCCGCGGCGGTCCGCGCCCGCGGCGTGCGGCGGCGCAGCTTACGCCGCGCCCAGATCCAGACGCCGGTAACGAGCAGCGTCAGCATGGCGACCGAGAGCACGACGTTCATTGCCGCCGACCAGCGGCCGGCGAAATTGCCTTCGTGCCAGAGCCGCGGCCAGTTGCGCTGCTGCGCCACGAGCCCCTGCGGCGTCACCGCGTAGAGCGCGTATTCGCCGCCGTCGACGATGCGCGCCACCATGCGCCCGCCCATCGGGCGTACAAAGACGAGGCTCGAGAGATCGCGGCTCGCGCCGATCATGGCGACCGCCTCCTTCATCGGCATGGGCACGCCCTGCCCGCGGCCGCCCTGCGGCGCGGAGGTGAAGGTGACGCCGTAGGCGAGGAACAGTCCGGTTAGGGGCGACAGGACGATCAACGGCAGCAGAACCCAGGCGACGCCCTTGTGCCAGCCGGACACGGTGTTGCGCAGGCGCGGCCAGCCCATAAGCACGCCGAGCAGCGCCAGCGCGAGCATCACCGCGCTCGACGCCGTCACCAGCCAGCCGAGGTCGAAGATCAGGCGCTCGTGCACGCCACGCATGGTGCCGAGCGTCTGCGCCAGTGCCGACGGACCGGCGACCGCTTCGCCGGTCGCGACATCGATCACCTTGCCGCCGCCGCGGCCGGCGCCGAGCGTCAGCGTGTTGTCGTAGGAGCGGTAGGAGATCGCGCGCGCCTGCCCGGCCGGATCGTGCTTCTGAAGGATCGCCTCGACGCGCGCGGACGTCAGCGCGCCGGGCGAGATCGCCGACACGGTCAGCCACGGCTCGACCGAGAGGATAAGCCCGGTGCCGAGCACGACGAGCAGCGGCAGCGCGAAGATCAGCGCCACCCAGCGGTGCAGCCGCAGCAGCCAGACATTCATGGATGCCGCGTAGCAGCGAATCCTGGCCGCGGCCTTGCGCGAAATCAAAGCGACGCGCGGCAGTCCGCCGCGCCCCGCCTTACTTCTTCATCCAGTTCTGCATCGGCTCGCCGCGTTTCATCCGGCGCAGGATCTCGTCCTGATCCGGCATGTCGTCGTCATCGTCCTTGTCTTTGTCCTTCGCGTCCGGCTCGGCCTCGGCGAGCGGCTTGATGCAGGAGGCCTTGCCGCCGACCATCTTCACGAGCTTGCCGCCCTCGAACGGACGCCCGCACAGCACGGTCTCGCCGCCGGCGGCCGCTTGCTTCGTGCAGGACAGGCTGAACGTGGTGCCAGCGCGGGTGGTCGAGATCTGGCAATCGACCGAGCAACTCGTTTCCTCGGCGTAAGGATTGGCGATCACCGCCTCGGCGCTGCGGCCGTCGGCGGCGATGCGGCAGGCGAAGGACGGCGTGCCGGGATTTGCCGCCTTCGGCAGCGGCGCGGCGTTGCGCTCGACCGGCGCGACGGCAGCGGCCGGCGTCGGCTTGCAGGTATCCTCCGACGACAGCACTTTCCTGTAGTAGGGCTGCGGCTTGTCGAAGCTGCACAGAGTGTGCGCCCTGGCGAGCGGCGGCGTGTTGCCGCCGCAGCTCACCTGCGCGACGCCGATATTGGTGTCGACCCGGCACTTCACCGCGCAGTTCTTCTCGTCGCTGTCGCCGTTATCGGTGACGACGGCGATCGACTTGCCGTCTGGCGCGATGACGCAGGTGGCGCGCACCGGCGCCGACGCGCAGGCAGTGACGATCGCGGCCGCAGCCGCGCAGGCAAAGACGGACTTCATGTGGACGCCCCCGATAGATGCCGTCATAGGTCGCACGGCGGCGCCGGGTGGTTCAATGCAGCGCGGCGTATCGTCGGACGCGCGGAGGTTGTGGCGCGGTGCGCTACCGCACGCCGGACGGACAGGCCCGCTCCTTCACCCGCGTGTCGCACACGGCGATCTTTTTCAGATACAGCGTCCACTGCACGATCTGGTCCTGCGACGGATCGAACTTGAACGCCTTCTGCACGACGTAGAAGCTGTCATGCCCCTGGATCGCCTTGAACCAGGTCGTCTCCGGCTTGCCGCTCTGCGTGTTGAGCGGACAGGTCATCATCCAGAAGGCGATCGGGTAGCCGTTCTCGACGGCGTGCGTCGGCGGCCCGGCGATGGCGTCGGCGCACGAGGCGCTCCAGAGCTTGACCATGCGGTCGCGGAATTGATCCGGCGTCACGCCCTTCAGGCCGCTGAAGACCTGCACCGTGACCATCTCGGTCCAGCCCTCGACGGTCTCGCCCGACGGCACCATTTCGGTGATCTGCTTGGCGCCGCTCTTCTGCTGGAAGCCGACCTTGTAGCCCTGCGGCATCGCGGCCAGCAGGTTCTCGCCCTCGAAGGCGAAGGCGGGGGTTATGGCCAGGAGGCAGACAATGAGCGCAAGCGGCCGGAGCATCCCGCCCTCCCGGTTCACAACGGCAAATTGTCGTGCTTCCGCGCCGGCATCTCGACGTGCTTGTTCTTGAGCATCCCCAGCGCCCGCGCGATGCGGCGGCGCGTCGAGTGCGGCATGATCACGTCGTCGATATAGCCTCGCTCGGCGGCGACGAAAGGCGACAGGAAGCGGTCCTCGTATTCCTTGGTGCGCGCCGCGATCTCCTCGGCCGTGCCGCCGCGGAAGATGATCTCGACCGCGCCCTTCGCGCCCATCACCGCGATCTGCGCCGTCGGCCAGGCGTAGTTCAAATCACCGCCAATGTGCTTCGAGGCCATCACGTCATAGGCTCCGCCGAAGGCCTTGCGCGTGATGACGGTGACGAGCGGCACCGTGCACTGGCTATACGCGAACAGGAGCTTGGCGCCGTGCTTGATCAGGCCGTTATATTCCTGCGCCGTGCCGGGCAGGAAGCCGGGCACGTCGACGAACGTCACGATCGGAATGCCGAAAGCGTCGCAAAAGCGCACGAAGCGCGCGGCCTTGCGCGAGGCGTCCGAGTCGAGCACGCCGGCCAGCACCATGGGCTGGTTGGCGACGAAGCCGACCGTCTTGCCGGCGATGCGGCCGAAGCCGGTGACGATGTTCTTGGCGTAGTTCTGTGAAATCTCGAAGAAGTCGCCCTCGTCCGCGACCTTCAGGATCAGCTCCTTGATGTCGTAGGGCTTGTTCGGATTGTCCGGGATGAGCGTGTCGAGCGACTCGTCGATCCGGTCCGCCTCGTCCTCGCTCGGCCATTCCGGCACGCCGGCCTCGTTATTGGCCGGGAGGAAGTCGATCAGCCGCCGCATTTGCAGCAGGCACTCGACGTCGTTCTCGAACGAGCCGTCGGCGACGCCCGACTTCGCCGTGTGCACCGAGGCCCCGCCGAGCTCTTCGGCGGTGACCACTTCGTTGGTCACGGTCTTCACCACGTCAGGGCCGGTGACGAACATGTAGGACGTGTCCCTCACCATGAAGATGAAGTCGGTCATGGCCGGCGAATAGACGTCGCCACCGGCGCAGGGTCCCATGATCACCGAAATCTGCGGGATGACGCCCGACGCGATCACGTTGCGCTTGAACACTTCGCCGTAACCGCCGAGGGCTGCGACGCCTTCCTGGATGCGCGCACCGCCGGCGTCGAACAGGCCGATGACCGGCGCCCGCGCCTTCATCGCCATGTCCTGCACCTTGATGATCTTCTGCGCGTGCGTTTCCGACAGCGAGCCGCCGAACACGGTGAAGTCCTTCGAGAACAGGTAGACCGTGCGGCCGTTGACCGTGCCCCAGCCGGTGACGACGCCGTCGCCGGGAACCTTGGTCTTCTCCATGCCGAAGTCGCTGGAGCGGTGCTCGACGAACATGTCGAACTCCTCGAACGAGCCCTTGTCGAGCAGCAGCTCGATGCGTTCGCGGGCGGTCAGCTTGCCGCGCTTGTGCTGCGCCTCGATGCGCTTCTCGCCGCCGCCGAGGCGGGCTTCGGCGCGCCGCTGTTCGAGCCTGTCGAGGATGTCTTTCATGCTGCCTTGAGTCCCTGCCCGCGTCTTTCCGAACCTGAAAGGAGCCATAGCACAGGCGACGCCGCAA
>Ga0310810_10001522_pt1 | contig 24454 bp, 21 predicted proteins | sample NCmetagenome_FD_207641 | JGI IMG/M metagenome (GOLD analysis project Ga0310810, IMG submission 207641) | Soil microbial communities from experimental microcosm in Duke University, North Carolina, United States - NC | ecosystem: Engineered > Artificial ecosystem > Soil microcosm > Unclassified ... | reverse complement strand
CCGCTCGGCCGAGAGCGGATCCCGGAGCGCGACCAGGTTCTCGACTGCCACGGCGACGATGCTGAGGGCGATCAGCGGCTCGATCAGTCGCGGAGGAGGGACCACCCAGCCGAGCGTCGCCAGGGCAAGGGTCACCGAGTGGGCGACGGTGAAGGCGGTCACGATGCCCACCAGCTGCCGGAAGCTGCCGCCGAGCAGAAGCACACCGATGAGAAAGGCGATGTGGTCGGCGCCCTGGAAGATGTGCTCGGCGCCAAGGCGGAGAAATCGCCCGGCGCCGGCCCACGCTCCCGGCTGTGCCTCGACCTCCAGCACGGGGGCGCTGGCTCGGGCGGTCCGCTGGACGGTGACGCCCGGCAGCCGCAGGAGCGCGACGTGGAGGTGGCCCTCGGGAAGACGGTCGATGAAGCCGAGCTCCATCCGCAGCCGGCCAGGGGCCCGGGGACACTCCCAGGTCGCGGTGACCGCCACCCCGTCCTCCTGGGCAGGCGCCACCGAGGAGCCGCCGGGCGCGCACGGAGCTCCGTCCGCGGTCACCCGGACCGTGCCGGCGACGTCCTCCGGACGGAGGGTCTCGAGTTCCGCGCGGGCGAACTGGATCACCGCCTGGACGCGTCGGCCCTCGACGGTGACCTCGCCGGTGGACAGGCGCAGCGCATGCGCACCGGCCGCTCCAGGGAGCAACACGCACAGGAGCGGGGCGAGGCGCCCGCGCTTCACTCACACGCCTCTGCGCTCGAGCCACCGGGCGGGATCGAACCGCATCCTCCGTCGAGCTCGCAGGTGCCTCCGGCGCACTCGCCGTTCCCCGAACAGGGAGCACCCGGAATCTTGAGGGGGGCGCAGGTCGGCTGGCCGGCGTCCGTCACGCAGTACCCCGCCCGACTGCACAGAGTCATGCCGCATTGCTCGCCGGGAAGCGCAGCGAAGTTCGTGCACGGCTCGTTGCACGCGCCGAGCAGGAACGAGGAGAGGAGCAGCAGCGACACGAAGCGGAATGGGTGCATGTCTCCCCCCGGCCGGGACCCTATCGCACGCGATCCGGACTGGCATTGTCCGTCGGGGACGAGTGGGTCTGGGCCCTTTCCGCTTGAATCCGCTCGGCCCGCTGGCTCGTAGTGCGGAAGGGAAGACCCGATGCGCCCCACCCGACGCACGCCCGCGCAGCGACGGAGCGACGCCGCGCCCCTGGCGCTGGTCCTCGCCGGCTGGGCGCTCGCGGTCGCCCCCGTCGCCCACCCGGTGCTCGCCCATGGGCTTCCGTTCCTCCGCGTGGCCGCGGACGAGCGCTGGGTCCAGCACGACGCGTGCGGGACCGAGGGGCGGACCGCTCCCCGCCCGGCCGGACACTCCCACGCGCCGGGGGCGCCCGAGCACCTCCAGCTCCCGGTCCTTGCCGCGGTCCCGACCCCGGTCCTCCAGACCGTCGTGCTCGTGCTTCGGACCCCGCCGCCGCCCGCGCGCCTCGCCCCCACCCTTCCCCGCCGGTGGTCTCAGGAGCAGCCGCAGGCGCCGTGAGCGGCACGGGAGCACCCGTGCCTCCGGCTACCTGCTGACCGTTCCACGTCCACCGTGGGGGAGTGATGTCGAGACCCGTCCGGGCGAGCCTCGCGCTCGTCCTGTTGCTGTGCACCTCCGCGAGCGCCCAGCCCGCGGCCCAGACACCTGCGCTGCCCGAACCGGAGCCCACACACGGGAGCGCCCCGATCCAGTCGCCGGGCACGACCCTGGGCCCCTCCGGCGCACCGGCAGGGACGCCCACCGCCTCCAGCACGGATGGCGATGCGACCGCCGCCGCGAGCGGCCAGCCCGGGCCCGTGGACGCGGGGACCGCCGCCCCCGGTTCCCCGGTGCTGCACGAGCACGGAAGCGCCACCGGTTACGAGACGACCATCGAGGCTCCTTCGCCGACCTCGGCGGCCTCGGCGGAGAGCATCCGCGACCGCGACCTCCGGCTGCGGCCAGCCTCCAGCGCCGAGGACCTCCTCCGCGTGGTGCCCGGGCTGGTCATCGCTCAGCACCAGGGAGGCGGAAAGGCGGACCAGCTCTTCCTCCGCGGCTTCGACGCCGATCACGGAACCGACGTCGCGCTCAGCGTCGACGGCATCCCCGTCAACCTGCCCTCCCACGCCCACGGCCAGGGCTACGCCGACCTCAACTTCCTCATTCCCGAGGTCATCGACCGGGTCGACGTGCTGAAGGGCCCGTACTTCGTCGAGGTGGGCGACTTCGCCACCGCCGGCGCGGTCAATCTCCGGACCCGGCGCAGCTTCGCCGAGAGCTCGGTCCAGGCCACCTACGGCTCGTTCGACACCTGGCGGGTCCTCGGCATCGGCAGCACCGGAAACACGGCCAGCCCGACCTGGATGGCGGCCGAGGTCTACGGGACGCAGGGGCCGTTCCAGACCGGGCAGGACCTGAAGCGATACAACCTGTTCCTCAAGTCCACGCTGCAGATCTCCGCCTCCACCCGGCTCGGCATCCTCGCCAGCGCCTACGGGTCCCAGTGGCGCTCCAGCGGGCAGATCCCGCTCCGCTTCACCGAGTTGCCCGAGTCCGACCCCGCGCACCTCGACCGCTTCGGCTCCATCGATCCGAGCGAGGGCGGGCAGACCCAGCGCCAGATGCTCGCGCTCACCATCGAGAGCCGCCCCTCCGACGAGGACGACCTGGCCTTCACCGCCTACGTCGTCCGCTACCGCCTCACGCTCTTCAACGACTTCACCTTCCAGCTCCGCGACGAGGCGAACTTCGACGAGATCGAGCAGACCGACTCCCGGGTCAGCACCGGCCTCAACGCCACCTACCGCCACCGGCTGGACCTGGGCGGCATCCGCACCGTCACGACCCTCGGCGCCCAGGCCCGGCTGGATTCGACCACCGTCGGGCTGTGGCACGACCAGCAGCGGGTGCGCCTGCCCACCTGCGCTCCGGTCGGCGAACCCACGCTGAATCCGTGCGGTCTCGACGACGTGGTCCAGTCGGACCTCGCGGCGTTCCTGCAGGAGGACATGCGCTTCACCCCGTGGCTGCGGGTGCTGCTGGGCGTGCGCGGCGACCTGTTCGAGTGGAACGTGACCAACGTCAGCCCCAATGCGAGCACGCTCCCGAACCATGGCACGGCGGTGGTGCAGCGGGGCATCGTCAATCCCAAGCTCCAGACGGTCATCACCCCGGCGACCGGGTGGGACCTGTACCTCGACGCCGGAGGCGGGTTTCACAGCAACGACGCGCGCGCGGTCGTGGCCCAGAACGGCGTCGGCGCGCTCCCCCGGGCATGGGGCGCCGAGATCGGGACCCGGCTGTCGCTGCTCGACCGACGCCTCGACCTGGCAGCGGCCTTCTGGTTCATCCACCTCCAGTCCGAGCTGGTCTTCGTGGCGGACGAGGGCACCACCGAGGCCTCCGACCCGACGGACCGCTACGGCGTCGACCTCGAGGCGAGGTTCCGCATCCTCCCCTGGCTGTGGGCCGACGCGGACCTCACCCTGGCGCACGCGGCGTACACGAAGGACCAGGGCAACGGCAGCGCGGTCGCGCTGGCGCCCACCCTCACCGGCCAGGCCGGGCTCAGCGTGCTCCACCCCGCCGGCTGGCGCGGCCGGGTCGGTGCGCGCTGGGTGGGGAGCCGACCCGCGACCCAGGATCCGAACGGCCTCCAGGCCCAGGGGTACTTCATCGTCGACCTCACCGTCGCGTACCGCTGGCGGTTCCTCGAGGTCGGGCTGGTGGTGGAGAACGTGTTCGACGCGAGCTGGCGCGAGGCACAGTTCGCGAACGCATCCTACGTCGCCGGACGGGACGCCCCCTCGCTCGCGGGCAAGGGCGTGGAGGACATTCATTTCACGCCGGGGAACCCGCTCAACGTCCGGGGGACGGTGGCGCTCTACTTCTGACTCAGGTGTCCTCGGCCGGGAGCTGCCCGCCGCCCACCAGTCCGAGGAGAAGCACCAGCGTCCCGACCACCCGCTCGTTCCAGACCGTGCCCTCGCGGATGTGCGGGAGCAGCGCGCTCTGGATCAGGATCCACGCGCCGAGCGCGGAGATTCCCCAGTGCAGGCGCGGCTGGCGCAGCGCCATGATCGACAGCGCCACCACCAGGAGCCCCAGGATCCAGTCGAGGCTCCCCACCGCGACCAGGTGGTGCCAGATGAGCCCGGACATGAAGAACCAGGCTCCGAGGATCATGGTGCTGTACCGCGCCCAGAGCCCGGGGTCGAACGCCCGGAGACTTCGTTCCGTCGTCGTCATCCGCTGACCTCCGACGCCGGACAGGATGCCACTCCTTGGGCTCCCAAGCACCTCCCGAGTGAAGCAGCCCTCGACCCCCCGCCGCCCCCTCGGGGACGGGTCAGGTGTCCTTCTCGGGGAGCTCCCCTCCGGCGACCAGCCCGAGGAGGATCAGCAGGGTCCCGACCACCCGCTCGTTCCATGCGGTGAGGCCAGTCGCGTGGGGCAGGACGAAGCTCAGGACCAGGATCAGCGCCCCCAGGCCGGAGATCGCCCAGTGCCGCCGCGCGTGGCGCAGCGCCAGGTACGACGCGCCAATCACGAGGAGGGCGAGGATCCAGTTGAGGCTGTTGACCGCCATCCCATCGTGCCAGACGAGCGAGGACATGAAGAACCACGCCCCGACGATCGCCGCCGCGTAGTGTGCCCAGAGGCCGGGATCGAACCTCTCGTCGTGATGCTGATGGGTCGTCGCCATCCGACAGACCTCCGTCCGGGGTGTGACTCATGGTGCGCCCGCCCCGGAGGGCTTCCCACGCACGCCCTGTACGGGTTCAGCCCTTCCGTCCACGAGTCCCCAGACGGCGCTCCCGGGCGGCGACCGCCGCTGCCGTCTCGCTGTGCCCCTGGTCCCGGAGCTTCTTGAACTCGTCCTGGAACCCCTTGAGCTCGTCCTCCGAGGCGTCCTCGAGGGCGGCGAAGGTGTTCCGGGCCTCCCCGGTGCTGCGGATGAGCTCGTCCAGCTTGAGGTGGAGCGCGGTGGCGTCCCGGTTCTGGGTGGCCTGGATGAGGAACACCATGAGGAAGGTGACGACGGTGGTCCCGGTGTTGATGACCAGCTGCCACGAGTCGCTGAAGTGGAAGAGCGGCCCGGTCACCGCCCAGGCCACCACCACGATCATGGCGAGCGAGAACGCGAGGGGCGTTCCAAGCGCGCGGGAAGCGCTGTTCGCGAACTGACGGAAACCGTCGTGCATCCGCCCCAAGCTACGCACCCTTCCGGGCCCGGGGGAGCGCCCTGTTGCCTGTCGATGGTGCTTGACCGGCGAGGGCCGCACGGAAACGCTCGCGCTTCCCGTGAAATCCGGTGCTGCCACGCTGATCGGGATGCTCGCGCTCGGAGGGGCGGCGCTGGGCGCGGGGACCGAGCAGCCGGCGGGGACTCCGCCCCCTACCGGGGTGATCCGCATCCGCGATCGCGCGGTCCTCGAGCTGCGGGAGTCGCGCGGCGTCCGGACCGCCCAGGCCCGTGCGCGCGACGCCAGCGAGACCCTGGCTCACGTGCTCGAGCTTCCGGGACCGGACGTGGTGCGCACCGAGTCGCGGCAAGACGGGGTGACGCTGCTGGTGGGCGAGACGCCCATCGTCGAGCTCACCCCGGAGGACGCGCACGCGTTCGGGACCGCCGATCTCTCGCTCTACGCGGCAGCCGCGGCGCAGCGCCTCGACGCCGCCCTCAAGGCCGAGCGGCGACGGCTGCAGATCCAGGACGCCGTCTTCTCGGTCTCCCTCGCGGTGTTCATCACCCTCCTCGCCTTCCTGGGGCTCCGGCTCGTGGGGCGTCTCGGGCGACAGCTCCAGGAGACGCTGTTCGCCGACCGGGAGCGCATCCAGGCGCTCCGCCTCGGCTCGCTCGAGGTCGCCAGCCGCTGGATGGTACGCGGCGCCCTCCGCCTCGGCCTGATGGCCGGCACCTGGGTGCTGCAGCTCGTCGTCCTCTACGTCTGGGTCCTCTCGGTCCTCTCGCTCTTCGGCCCCACCCGCGAGTTCGGCAGCAGCCTCACCAGCTCGGTGCTGCGTCCGGCCGGAGCGCTCCTCGCGCGTGCCGGCGCGGCGCTGCCGATGCTGGTGGTCGTCACGTTCTTCGCCCTGGTCGTCGCGCTGGTGTTCCGGACGCTCCGGCTGTTCTTCGAGAGCGTCGGCCGGGGCGAGACGCGGCTGCGGTGGCTCTCCCCGGAGCTCGCGGTCCCGGTCGGCACGCTGCTGCGCGGCGCGTTCGTCTTGCTCGCGGTGCTCTTCGCCGCTCCGCTGATCACCGGCGAGGACACCGGTGCCCTCTCCCGCCTCGGAACCGCGGTCCTGGTGGTGCTGGCGCTGGCCGCCGTCCCGCTCGTCGCGTCGGTCGCGGTGGGCCTTCCCACGGTGCTCCGCCGCACCCTGCGTCCGGGAGAGCTGGTGGAGCTCGGTGGCCGGCAAGGACAGGTGCGCGCGGTCACGCTGCTCGAGGTGCAGCTCGAGGACGGCGACGGCGCGGAGCTGCGCGTCCCGCACCTCGTCGCCTTCCTCCACCCGACCCGTGCGCTCGGAGCCATGCCACGCCGGACCCTCGAGGTCATGGTCGGGAGCGCCGAGGACCAGCTGCGGGTCCAGTCGGTGCTGCTCGAGGCCGCGGGCTCGCACGCCTCGGGGGCCCGGGCCGAGCTGATCTCGCTCGATGGCCGGGGCGCGCGCTGGAAGGTGTCCGGCATCCATCCCGACCTCGGCCAGCGGGTCGCCACGGCGCTTCGTGACGCACGCATCCCGCTGGGTCAACCGTCCGCCGGAGCGGCGGGATGAACGCCCTCTGGGCGCTGATGGGCCTCATCGCCGCGGCCTTCCTGGGCAGCGTCCTGGTGGGTCGCCAGCGGCAGGCCCGGCACGGCCTGGCCTCGGGGTCCGAGCCGGTGCTGGCAGGGTTCCTCATCGGCCCGACGATGCTCGGGCTGGTCACGCCCGGGTTGCTGGAGGTCTTCACCCCGCTCGCGCAGGTGGGACTCGGCTGGCTCGCCCTCATCGTCGGCCTCGACTACGGCTGGATCGACCGGCGGCGGATCCCGACCCGCCGGACCGTGGGAGGAGCGCTGGCCGGGCTCCTGACGATGGCGGTCGTGACCGCGGCGACCTTCGCCCTGCTCCGGCGGCTGCAGCCCACCGGCCCCGTGTGGTGGCAGGACACCGTCAACTGGATCGAGGCCGGCGGGATCGGCGCGGCCTGTGCCGAGACCACCCGGCACGCGGTGCGCTGGGTGGCGGACCGCATGAAGGCGCGCGGACCGGTGACCGAGCTGCTCCTGGACCTGGCCGACGCGGACGACCTCGGACCGTTCCTCGCCTGCGGCGCGCTGTTCACGCTGCAGCCGCCCGCGGGCCTCCGGTGGGCGGCACATCCGGGGGTGCTCTGGGCCGGGCAGATCGCCCTCGGGGTGGCGATTGGCTTCCTGACCGCCCTCCTGGTCTCGAAGCGCTTCCGCTCGCGCTCTCTCTGGGGCGTGCTGTTCGGCACCTCGATGGTGGCCATCGGCCTCGCGGTGCGAGCCGACCTCGCGGTCCTCACCGTCGGCTTCTGCATGGGGCTGGGGCTCAACGTGGTCTCGAGCCACCGTCACGCGATCCGCGCGGTCGTCGTTCCGGCCGAGGGCCCGCTCCGGCTCCCTGCCCTGCTGCTCGCCGGGGCGCGGATCGACGTGGCCCAGGTCCCGTTCCTCGCCTGGGTGATCCCCACCGTGCTCGGGGCGCGGATCGTCGCCAAGGGCCTGGTCGCCGGATGCGCGATGCTGGTGTCGCCGCCGCTCCGACGAGCCGGAGCGCCGCTGGTCCCGGGGCTCCTCGCCTGTGGCCCGAACAGCATGAGCATCGGCCTGGCGTTCGCCCTGCGGTTTCCCGGACGCATCGGCGACTCGGTGCTGGTCTGCGCGGCCGCCGCCACGTTGCTCGGCGAGCTGATCTCCACGGCGGGCCTGAGGGCAGCCCTGCGCCGCGCGGGCGAGGCGGTCACCGACACGGGGTCTCAGCCAGTGGTCGAGGTGGCGGCGTGAGCTCCACCGGTGAGCATCGGCGAGGCGTCAACCGCGGAGTCGAGCTGATCCTGCTCGTGGCCCTGGTGGGCCTGATGCTCCTCGCCTCGAGCGCGACTCACGAGGGCGGCCGGAGCCACGCCCTGGCCGCGCTCGGGTTCCTCCTGCTCGCGGGAACGGTCGCGGCGAACGTGCTGGAGCCGCTCGGGATCCCTCACCTGACGGCGTACCTCCTGACGGGGATGGCGGCGGGTCCGTACGCGCTACACCTGGTGGATCACCAGGCGGTGGAGGAGCTCAACCCGATCAACGCGCTCGCCCTCTCGCTCATCGCGCTCGCGGGCGGCGCCGAGCTGCGGGTGTCGAAGCTGATCTCGGCGGCCCGATCGCTCCTCTGGGCCACGCTGATCCAGAACGTTCTGGTCATGTTCCTGATGGCCGGGGTCTTCCTCGCGCTCCGTCCGATTCTGCCCTTCGCCGCGGCGCTCCCTCTGACGGTCGTGCTGGGGGTGGCCCTCCTCTGGGGAGTCGTCGGCATCACCCGCAGCCCCTCGGCGACGCTGGGCGTCCTCTCGCAGACGGGCGCGAAGGGGCCGCTGGCGACGTTCACCCTCGCCTTCGTGATGACGTCCGACGTCATCGTGGTCGTCATCCTGGCGGTGGTCTTCACCGTGACCCGGCCCCTCCTCGAGCCGGGAGCGGCGTTCTCGCTGCGTGCCTTCCAGGAGCTGGGCCACGAGGTGGTGGGGAGCATCGCGCTCGGATCCACCCTGGGGCTCCTCCTGGCGGCATACCTGCGCTTCGTGGGCCGACAGCTGGTGCTGGTCTTCGTGGCGCTGGGTCTGGTGATGACCCAGGTTCTCGACTACCTGCGCTTCGACTGGCTCCTGATCTTCATCGCCGCCGGGTTCGTCGTGCAGAACCTCTCGGCGCAGGGAGAAAAGTTCCTCGAGGAGATCGAGCGGCTGGGGGAGATCGTCTACGTGATCTTCTTCGCCACCGCCGGCGCCCACCTCGACCTGCCGCTCCTGGCGCAGCTCTGGCCCGCGGCGCTGGCGCTGACCCTGTCCCGGGCCGGGTGCACGTGGTTCGCCTCCCGGCTGTCGAGCCGGCTCGCGGACGATCCACCGGCGCTGAGGCGCTGGGGGTGGGCAGGACTGGTCTCGCAGGCCGGGCTGGCGCTGGGCATCGCCGGGAAGATCCAGAAGGAGCATCCCGGGTACGGCGCGGGGTTCGCCGCGATGGCGGTGGCCACGGTGGCGATGAACGAGCTGGTGGGGCCGATCCTGTTCAAGACCGCGCTCGACCGGAGCGGCGAGACGGCCAGCCACGGGGACACCGAGGAGCCCTCGCCCGCGCCGGCCGGCGATCCGGCCCGCTGACTCCCCCCGACGGAGGCCGCCCCGGCTCCTCCGCTCGCTGCACGGGAGAGGGCCTGGACCTCCCGCCGTCGTACGGTGCCCGGATGCTCGCTCCGCTCCTGCTCGTGTCCGCGCTGAACCTCGGCGCGGCACCCGATCCGCTCGCCGCGCCTCGCGCCGAGGCCGAAGCGCTGGTCCTCATCCAGCAGACGCTCCAGTGGTACACGGCCACGGTCGGCGAGACGAGCATCCAGGCCGAGACCTACCTGGGCCACGATCGGCTCTTCTCCAAGGAGACCATCGCCCGGTTCCGCAAGGCGGCGAAGGAGCCGGGGATCTCCGCCGACGAGCGGCGGGCCCGCGAGTACTTCCAGGCGTACCTGGCCGGCGAGTACCTCTCCCAGTCCACGTCGAAGTACGACGACCGGGCGCAGAACGCCGCCCTGCAGGCGACGGTGCGGCTGCCGTGGATGAAGGATCCGGTTCCCTACAAGCAGCTGGACCTGATCGTGGCGGACGAGAAGGACGCCGGTCGCCGGGCGGAGATCGAGAAGGCACGGTCCGAGATCCAGAAGACGGTGCTCAATCCCATCCTCGTGGAGAAGGAGGCGATGGCACAGAAGCTGGCGCGCGAGCTGGGGTACCGCTCCTACGTCGAGCTCTCCGAGGAGAGCCGGCGCGCGCAGCTCCGGCCGTTCATGGTGGAGGGGAAGCGGTTCCTGGACGCGACGGACGCGATGTTCAAGGAGCTCCTCGCCGAGGTCACCCAGCGCGAGCTGGGCATCCCGGCCGCGCAGCTGCGCCGGAGCGACTTCAACCGCCTCTTCAAGGCGCCCCGGCACGAGCGCTTCTTCCCCGCCGACATCGCGGTGCCCTCGTTCAAGGCCTTCCTCGCCGGGATGGGCATCGACTTCAAGACGGTCGCCGGCACCGAGGTGCGGGTGGACGACGCGGTGAACCCGCTCAAGGAGCCACGCGCGGCGTGCTGGGGCATCCGCGTGCCCTCGGACGTGCGGGTCAACGTGAAGCCGCTGCCTGGCCTGGACAGCCTCGGGGTGTTCTTCCACGAGGGCGGCCACGCGGTGATGTTCGCGAACACCACCACCAAGGTCTGGGAGTTCCAGCAGCTCGGTCCGGGGGCGCTGACCGAGGGGCTCGGGGAGACGTTCCGCTACGCGTGGGCGGACCCGGTGTGGCTGCGGCGCTACCGGAGCTTCGTCCAGGCGCACAACGCGGAGACGAAGCGGAACGATCCGCTGATGTCGGACCAGGACATCCGGGAGCTGTCGCGCCTGCAGGCCCTCTACCAGCTGTACTACCTGCGCCGGTACGCGTACGCCAAGCTGGTCTACGAGTCGGTGCTGCACGGCGGAACGCCGTCGCTGTGGAAGGGGATCTACGACCGGCCCACGGGCGACCCGATGGCGCTGTACCGCGACGTGTTCTCGACCGCCTACGCGGTGCCGATGGACGAGTCTGACGCGCTCCGGTTCCGGACCGACGTGGACGACACGTTCTATTCGCTGGACTACGCGCGCTCGTTCGCCCTGGCGCACCTCATGTCCGAGGGGATGCGCGCGAAGTTCGGCGCCGACTGGTACGGCAGCCCGGCGGCGGGGAAGCTGATCAAGACGATCGTGGCCGAGGGGAACAAGACCGAGGCCGAGGACGTCGCGAAGCTCTTCGGCGTGCCCTTCGACCTCCGCCCGGCGGAGGCACGGCTTCGGCGGCTGGTGGCCGAGACCGCCGCGCCCCCGGGGGCGAGGAATTGAGCGACGGCGACGCGTCTCTTTCGAGCGTCCAGCGCCGGGCTGGCATATAGCTGGCGGGCTTGGGTCCCCACCCTCCGCACGACCATCACCAGCATCTCTCGCACGTCCCGGCGTCCCGGGTGGCGCTCGCTGCGGGCATCACCGTGCTCGCCGGCGGCATCGAGCTGGTGTCCTCGCAGGCGAGCGGGAGCCTCTTCCTGCTGGCCGACGCAGTGCACCTCCTGGCCCACCTGGGCATCTTCCTGGTGCTGCTGATCCCGCCGGGCCGGCTGCACGGGGCGAGCGAGGACCTGGGGGCGGTCGCGGTGCTGCTGATCGTCGTGGCGATCGCGGCCTGGGTGGTGTGGCTGAGCCTGGATCACCTGCTCCATCCGCCGGAGGCGCTGCCGAACCCGGCGGCGATGCTCGTTGCCCTGGTCGGGCTGGCGGCGAACACCTGCTCGGCGCTGCTGTTCCGCAAGCCGGCCGAGACGCACTTCTCGTTCCGGGCGGCGCTGGCCCACGAGCTGTCCGACGGAGGGATGACGCTCGGGGGCCTGGTGGGGGCCGCATGCATCGCCATCTTCGGATGGCACTGGGTGGATCCGACCCTGAGCCTGGTCATCGGAGGCTGGCTCGGCGTGTGGGCGGTGCGGCTACTGGTGCGCAGGGCGCTCCGGGGGCCCGAGGTGTTCTTCGAGCACTGAAGGGTCGTGCTCGGCGTCAGACTCAGAGGTCCCCGGCAATCGCCGCGGGCGACCGGCGTATTCACTCCCACGGAGGAGTTCGCGATGCCACTCGATCTCGAAAAGCTCGCAGAGGTGGTGGTCACGCTCCTCATCACCTCCTCGATCCTGCTCGTCGCGGCGGCGATCGCCTGGCGGATAGCGGTGCGGCCCACGCTGCGGGAATTCTTCGAGCACCGGACGGCCCGCACGGGAGCCGATCCCGTGCTCTCCCGACAGGTGATGGAGCTGGCGGATGAAGTCCGCGGCCTCAAGGACAAGCTGGCCGCTCTGTCCGAAGGCAATCCCTCGCGGGTGCTGGGCGGGGACGTCCCCTGGCGCGGGACGAAAGAGAAGGCCTGAGCGCGCCGCAGGGTTCAGGCGTGTCGGCCGTCCGGACATCTCCGGCGCTCGCTAGCGCCCCTCCGAAATCAGTGCTCGGGGCCAGACTCGAACTGGCACGCTGCCGAGGCAGCCGCGGATTTTAAGTCCGCTGCGTCTACCGGTTCCGCCACCCGAGCCTACGGGGCTAGGGAGTTAAGGACCGGTCAGGGAGAGGGCTCGCCATTGGGCTCCGCGCAACGGATTTAACACAGGTCCGCTGGTCACGGGCCGATGAAGCGATACATGGGGTCCCGACACATCAAGCAGACGACGACTGCCTGGATCGCTTCCCCGTACGACCGGGGCTTGAAGAAACGAGCAATCTCTTCACCGATCTGATCGTTCACCTCACCGACCCCGGTTCGTACATCGCTGTCGCTTGTCACGAAGACGCGCACGGCACAGTCTCCCGCGTTGCCCGGAGAATACCGGGACAGCGGGTACCCTCGGCACGCGTCAGGGCGAGCAGTCGTTCGTCGCCAGCGGAATGCAGAAGCCCATGTTGCTGCAGACCACGGTGATGTCGCCCGCGGCCGGGCAGGTCTGCGACGGGACACATGCCCGGGTGCAGAACTTTCCGAGGGCTGGCGACATCTCGCACATCCCGGACATGCAGTCGTTCGCGCTGTCGCACCGGTCGTAGAGAGCGCCCTGACATGTCGCGCCGGCGCCACCATCCGGGTTGGACGAGCCGCTGCTGCTGTCTCCGCAGGAGATCACGAGGAGCACCAGCGCCCATCCGCCTGAGATCTTCATGCGGCCACCCCTTGTCCAACGGGATGATTGGCAGTGCGCCGCGATCACGCCAGCGGCGTACCGAGGACGCCTCACGTCTGAATTCCGGGACAGGTTCACGCCGAGCCAACAGGGAGAACACCCTGGGCGAGAACCCCACTGCGACACTCCCGGAGCAGATCGGTCGCTCGAAGAAGCGTCGCTGGAGCTGGACCGGCTGGTTCTCGAGCTGACCGCCTCGGCCATCAGCCGCTCGATTGAGCTCGCCAAGCGCTGGATGCTCTCGGAGAGCAGCGCGCTCGCTCCGCCCGACCGACGCCCGCCGCTCAGCGCTGCGGATTCGCCGGGGCGACGAAGATCTGGCAGTCGGTCCCGTAGTCGACCTTCCGGGAGAGCGGAAAGTAGATGGACTTCCCGTCGGGGCTGAACCTGGGGGAGGTCGCCCTGCCCTCGGTGTTCGCCACCAGGTGCACGTCCGAGCCGTCCGCGTTCATCACGAAGATCTGGTAGCTCGAGTACCGGTTCGAGGCGAAGGCGATCCGCTTGCCATCGGGCGACCAGGCCGGCCACCCATCGAAGGCCTGGTGGTTGGTGAGATTCTTCTGCTCGGTGCCGTCGGCGCGAGCGACGAACACCTCCGAGTTCATCTCTCCCAGCATCCGGCGGAAGGCGATCGACTTCCCGTCCGGCGAGAACACCGGATAGGTGTTCGTTCCGCCGGTGATCAGCTTGGTCACCTTTCGTGTCTTCAGCTCGATCACCTCGATGTCCGAGGCGTTCTTTTTCGGTGGCTTCAGGTCGTCGTCCGTGCAGTAGGCGATCTTCGACCCGTCCGGGGACCAGGCCGGATGGATCACCCGGGCCTCCGGCCGGGTCAGCGGCTCGAGCCCCGAGCCGTCGGAATTCATGAGGTAGATGACCTCCAGCTCGTCCTTCAGCGAGACGAAGGCGACCTTCTTCCCGTCGGGCGACCAGGCCGGGTCCTCGTGATCGTACGGCTCGCGGGTGATCTGCTTCTGGTTCTTCCCATCCGCGTCCATCACGAAGAGCTGGTCCTTGCCCTCGATCTCGCCGACGTAGATGAGCCGCTTCCCGTCCGGCGAAAATGTCGGATCGGCATTCACCGAATGGGTGAGCTGGTAGGCGAGACCGAAGGGGCCGGCGGCCAGCGCCCCTGCCGGCACCATCGCGAGGAGCAGTGAAAGACGCGTCGACTGGATCAAGAGGACCTCCACCGGCCGCGGGGGTGCCCCAGACTCGTCGTTCGTCCCGCGCCGATTGCCAGAACGCAGTCGGACGTCCCGGGGCTGCAGTGAGGAACGCGAGCCTACTGCCCGCTGGCCGGCGGTGACGCCGCCCGGCGAACCGCGATCATGGGCGCCGGGTCGAGCCGCCAGCGCTGCCCGTCGAAGACCACGTCCAGGCTCGACGGCACGGCGACGGACTTCAGCGTCACCCGCTTGTCGGTTCCCGCGACCCGGATGATCCTCATCGACCGGTACTGCTCCGCCAGGCCCTTCGCGACCTCCGGAGGGTACGCCCCCTGCCACAGGACCTCCGCCCCCGGCCGTTCGACGATCAGCGGCCGGATCCGGGCCTCGTTCCCCTCGAGGCTGGCCAGCATGAACTGCCGGTAGATCGACTCGGGTGAGCCGGGAGCGTCCGCCGTCGACCCGGGGTCCTGCGAGCACCCGCCGGCCACGACCAGCACCCCGATCACGACGAGACGGACGGATCGAAGGGACATGGGCCGAAATCTAGCGCGTCCTGCTGCACCTTCTCCCACGACATCTCCCGTCCCGGAGTGTAGGGTCCCGCCCGAGGGGAGCTCGCCTTCCGAGGTGTCCATGGTCTCCGCCCGTGTCCGCATGCGCCACCTGGCGCTCGCTTCCGTCGTCCTCCTGGCCGTGGGCTGCGCCACGACCGGAAAGTCGAAGCTCCAGACCACCTCCAGTGGACCCGAGCAGCGCTTCAACATGGTCGGCGCCGGGATCCAGACCAGCGCGCTCATCGCGAAGACCGGCGCGCAGGGCCCCGAGATCAACGTCGGCCGCTACGACGACGGGAAGACCATCCGGGGCACGGTCAACGGAAAGACCATCGACATGAGCGTCACCGGCACCCATGCCCAGGGCATCTGGGGATCGGGGCCGATCAACCTCGACGTCGACGAGACCGGCGACCAGCTGAAGATGACCGGCCTCGTCGCCGGCCGCCCCTCGACCTGGACCGCCTCCCAGGAGGCCATCCAGGGAACGATCGGCTTCTGCGCCTTCGACCTCCGGCGCCAGGGCGAGACCTACGTCGGCTCGCGCTCCTGCGCCGGAGGCGTGAGCCCGGTGACCGTGACCTTCCCGACCACCATCCTCGAGTGGCAGCCGATCAACGTGGGCATCCTCATGGCCCTGCTGATGTCGACGCCCTGACGACGGGCGGGACGGCTACCCGAAGTGGTAGCCGATGCTGAAGCGGAGGACCGGGAGCGGCATCGTCGATCCGAAGTGGACGATGTCGCGGACGTCCTGCTCCACGTCCGGCGAGGTCCCGGGCGGGATGTTCACGGTCTCGCTGTGCCCGACGACGAACTGCACGCCGAAGTCGAGGCCCATCGCGAACCCGCTGCTCCACACCCACTGCCAGCCGATCCGCGGGGTGAGGACCCAGGAGTCGACCCGCGCCGAGGCACCGATCCCCAGCGGCTGGCCCGGCTGCTTCTCGGACACCGCCGCGTCGATGACCTGCTGCCCCATGCCCACGCCGAGGAAGAACGTCCCCCGCAGCGGGTAGAGACGGAGCGCGACCTCCCACGCGTCGAATCGATTGAGCGACGCGTCGGTGGTGTCGGACTTCGCCCCGGCCCAGTTGAGGAGCGCGTCGGAGGCGAACTTGGGGAAGGTGCTCCAGCCACCGCTCAGGGCGAAGTACGGGTGCAACCGCGCGTAGCCCTCGACGTTGATCAGCCGCGGGATGGCGACGATTCCGAGATTCACGCCCACCCGGAAGCGGCCCGGATCGTCGGGCCCACCGTCCTCGGCAGCCCGCGCCGGCAGCGCGAGTGACAGCACGAACGCCAGAAACAGCCCTCTCCGCATGGACCCTCCTCGTGGTCTACCCCTGGATGTCACCTGCTCGGGGAGGGGGCACGCAAGGTAGTTGCGTGGGGGTCCCACGGGGCCCATCGCCGGTGTTAAAGACGATTCCCCCCATGCTGGAAACAGTCACCAAGGGCTTCCGGGCGGCCAGGAACCGGCTCGCCGGGAAGCAGGAGATCACCCCCGAGCTCGTCGACGAGTCGCTCCGGGACATCCGCGTCGCGCTCCTCGAGGCGGACGTCGCGTTCGACGTGGTGAAGTCCTTCGTCGCACGCGTGCGCGAGAAAGCGGTGGGCGCCACAGTCCAGACCACCATCACCGACAAGAAGGGACGGAAGCACCGCATCTCCGCCGGAGAGCACTTCATCAAGGTCTGCCACGACGAGCTCGAGGCCCTGATGGGCCCGGTGGACACGTCGCTGAAGTTCAAGCCCAAGGGCGGCGTCACCACGATGATGCTGGTCGGCCTCCAGGGCTCGGGAAAGACGACCACCGTCGCCAAGCTCGCCAGCTACCTCGAGAAGAAGGGACGAAAGCCGCTCCTGGTCGCCGCGGACATCTACCGCCCCGCCGCGGTGGACCAGCTCCAGGTCCTGGGCGAGCGCCTCGGTGTCCCGGTCTTCTTCCAGCCGGACACCCTCCCCCCGGACCTGGCGGTGAAGGGCGTGGAGGCGGCGCGGGCGCAGAAGTGCGACGTGGTGCTCATCGACACCGCCGGCCGGCTCGCCATCGACGAGCAGCTGATGAACGAGCTCAACCTCATCAAGGCCTCGGTCCAGCCGGACGACATCCTCCTCGTCTGCGACGCGATGATTGGCCAGGACGCGGTGCGGACCGCCGCCGAGTTCGACCGGCGGCTCGCGCTGGACGGCTTCATCCTCACCAAGCTCGACGGCGATGCCCGCGGCGGCGCGGCGCTGTCGATCAAGGAGGTCACCGGAAAGCCCATCAAGTTCCTCGGCATGGGCGAGGCGCTGGACCGGCTCGAGGAGTTCCGGCCGGACGGGCTCGCCAGCCGCATCCTCGGCTTCGGCGACATCGTCGGCCTGATGCAGGACTTCGAGCAGGTCGTCGACGAGAAGAAGGCCGAGGAGGACGCGAAGAAGCTCCTCTCGGGCAACTTCTCGATGAAGGACTTCGTCGAGCAGATCCGCACGGTGCGGAAGATGGGTCCGCTCAAGGATCTCCTGGAGAAGTTCCCCATCTTCGGGGAGATGACCGACCAGCTGAACCCGGACGAGAAGGAGCTCGGGAAGATCGAGGCGATGTACGACTCGATGACCGAGAAGGAGCGCCTCCGCCCGTCGCTCATCGACGACTCGCGCATGGGCCGCATCGCTCGCGGCTCGGGGCGCAAGAAGAGCGAGGTCCAGGAGCTGCTCCAGAAGCACGGGATGATGCAGCAGGTGATGGGCGCGGTGGGACAGAACCCCGGGCTCCTTGGCCGCATCCCGGGCTTCAAGCAGCTCGGGCAGCTGTCGAAGCTCAAGAACATGGACCTGTCCCAGGTCTTCGGGAAGGACGCGAAGATGATGGAGCAGGCGCTCTCCGGCGGTGGCGCCGGGATGCCGATGCAGATGCCCCAGGTCGCGCCGGGCTACACCCCGCCGATGGGCGCGGGGGCGATGGCCCGCGCACGGCTCATGGGCTACTCGGACACGCCGATGGGCAAGCCGGTGGACCGCGACGCGCTCCGGGACAAGCGGAAGCGCGAGCGGCAGGCCCGGAAGAAGAACCGGAAGCGGCGCTAGGACTCAGGACGTTGGCCGGATTTCGCTGACTCGGGAGGAACCTGCCAGGCAGACCGCCTACTCGGCCTCGCCGGGCGGGTCCTCGCCGCGCGGCACGACCAGCCCGCGCGACAGGCGCCGCAGCACCCGCAGCTTCTGCCGCTGCTTGTAGCGGGCGTGCGCGTTCTCGCCCTGCTCGTTCTCCTCGGCGGTGCGCGCGTCCAGCATCTGGAACTCGACCAGGGTGAAGCCGATGCGGCCCTTCCGCTCGCGGCGGTCCAGCTCCGGCGGCGGCAGCCACTCGTCGAGGCGCAGCGGCACGTCCACCACGAAGTTGAGCACCTTGTACCCGCTCCCGCTGAACTCGTTGCCGCCCGCCTCCTCGCGGTCCTCGAAGTCCAGATCGAGATGGAGCTCGTGCGCGTGCTCCCGGAAGTGCGGGAACTCGTGCAGGAGCGACTTGAACGGGAGCAGCGTGTTCTCGGTCTGTCCCGGCACCAGGAAGTTGAACGGGAACAGTCTCTGGGTCAGGAAGTAGAGGACGGGAAGGATGTCGGCCCGGGTCGGGGTCACGATGCGGAAGCGGGTCTTGTCGTAGACCTGCGCCGCCACGTTCTCCTTCTTGGAGAGGAGCTTGGTGATCAGCGACTCCCGGCTCTTCACCGATGGGCTGGTGTCGAGGATGGGCAGACCCTTCTCCCGCGCCTCGGCCAGCACCCCGTTCACCTTCGCCGTCGCCATCCGGGACAGGTCGGCCTCGGACACCGCCAGACGGAACAGGAGGTCCCGCCCCTCGATGTGCTGCACCACGTGCATGCACTTGAGGACGATGCAGGCGATTCGCCGGAACCGGTGCGGGTCCTTCACCCCGCTCGCATAGAGGAAGAGGTCGTGGATCTCCGTCGGCCGGGCCACCGCATCCGCCACCCGGTAGGAGAAGGTCCGGCGCAGGTACTCGACGGCGTCGGAGAGCACGAGGCGGGCCCAGGCCTCGTCCTCGGGGTGCGTCAGGTCGAGGCCACAGAGGCGGAGGAAGCGGTCGACCTCGTCCCGGTTCCGGAAGTGCAGACGGCGCCAGTCGACGACCGACCCGCCCCGGAGGATGAGGCGCACCCGCTCCAGCTCCTTGAGGCCCATCTCGGCCACGGAGCGGACAGGGAGGTCCGGGAGCTTCGGCTCGATCGGAAGGCGCATGGCGGCCGCGCGCCTCTAGCAGTCTAGAAGGTGAAGGGGAAGTCCACCGGTTCGCCCGGCTGGTACTTGTGCTTCGGGAAGTTCCAGGACTTCACCAGTCCGCTGAGACAGGTGGCCATGTAGGACGACCTGAACTGGTCGGTCACCGCGTTCACCGAGGCCGTCTTGCCGGACGTCTGGATGACCCAGTGCATCACCAGGGTGCCATGAAGATTCGGGTCGCGGGCCTTCTGCTCGTTCACGCACCGGACGATGGAGGGCTTGTTCGCGAGGACCACCGACATGATGTCGCCCTTCGGGAGGCGCTCCGGCACCTCGCTGTTGGAGGAGCCCGGGGCGGGCGGGACGTACGCGGTCTTCTTGCCGCTGCTCCGCCCCTCCTCGGACTTCGAGGCGCCGCCGGTGCCGAACACCTCGTCGAACAGGTCGTCGGCCTTGTTCTTGTTGCCGCTGCTCTTCGGTGGTGGGTCGGCGGAGGCAACCTGCTCGTCTCCCCCGCCCGACGCCTTGCCGCCGCCGTGGCGGGTGCCGCGGGTTCCACGCCGGGTGCCGGTGCTCTCTCCGGGCGGCACGGCGGGCGTGACCTTCGCCACCGGCGGGGCGACGGACGGAGTCACGCTCGCCGTGGGCGGCTGAGCAGCGGGCGCCGGAGGCTGGGCAGCCTTGGGCGGCTCGACCGGGGGCGTCACCTTCGCCGGCTCGGGGGGCGGCGTCTGGCGGACGGCGAGCTCGGAGGCCTTCTGCCGCTGGAGCAGGTACCAGCCGCCTCCGCCCACCGCGCCGAGGATCACCAGGACCGCGACGACGATGCCGATCAGCACTCCCCGGGTCCCGCCGGTCTGCGGCCGCACCGGCCGCGTCATGTACGGGTAGGCGGGGGTGAAGGTCGGCGGACGCTCGACGGCGGTGACCGGCGTGTGCGCCTCGCTCCGCGCCGGCCGCCCGTTCAGCGTCGCGGCGGGAACCTCACCCGTCGGCGGAGGCACCTCGAGCAGTCCGCGCGGGGCGGCCACGGGCTCGGGAGCAGGAGGGGCCGCGTCGGGCTTGTTGAGCGCGTCGATCTCCTCCTTCACCAGGCTGGCGAGCGCGGCCGACGCAGAGGGTCTCCAGCCGCCGGCGGTCTCGGGCACCGGGGTCGGGACCTCGGCTCGCACCGTGCGCATCACGCCGCCGGCGTTGAAGGCGGACTCGACCGGGACCGGCACCACGGGCATCGAGCCCGAGGGCGACGCGGACGGCGAGAACACCGGACGCTGCGGCCGGGGGGCCAGCCAGGCGGCGAGCTCGGAGACCTCGGAGACTGGCACCCAGTCCTCGAAGCCCTGTCTCCACGTCAGGCTGTCGGGGCCGATCTCACCGCGGTCCCAGTGATCCTTGATCGCGTCCGGCGTCAGCGGGCCGGTTTGCTTGTCGTCGATGGCGACGTACCAGTCGTGGCCACGGGGCGGGCCGTCGCTCACCGCCGGGAGGTTGGCCTCCGGAGGCGGCTCGTCCTGGGATGGGGCGACGGGCTCGTCGTCCTGCCGCTCACCGAGCGCGCTCTCGAAGGCCGCGCCGATCTCGTCGTCGTCCACGTCGCTGAAGATGGAGTTTTCTCCGGTGGGCGCCTCGGGCGCCGGGGGCTGGGGGGCGGACTCCTCGAGCCCCCGGAGCGCTGCGTCGGCCTCCGTGTCCTGTGGCCTGCGCACCACGATGACGTTCCCGCACTTCTTGCAACGGACCTTGACCCCGTTCGCCCCGACCTTGTCGTCGGAGATCATGTACTGGGCGCGGCAGCTGTCGCAGACGAAGCGCATGGAACTCTGGGGGGTTGCCTGGCCTTCGAGCGTATTGGCCGCCCCCCGGCCCGGTCAAGGAACGCAGGAGGGCCGGAAGGGGATCTACTTGCGCGCGGGGACCTCGACGTTGGTCCCCACGGTCATGCGCAGCGCAGCGAGGTCCTCCGACACGGCGAAGGTCATGAGCTCGCGGATCTTCACCTTGCCCGCGACGCGGAAGCTGGAACCGGTTTCACCCTGGACGAGCTTCTTCACCGCCTCGAGGTCTCCTGCGGTGAACAGCGCACAGCGGACCCCGGTCAGCTCTGCCCCCTCCAGGTATTCCCTGACCGGGTCCGCCTCCCCGCGGCGCAGCACCTCGGGGACGAGGCGCCCCAGGCCGGCCCGGAACGGCTCGGTCATCACCGATTCGAGCGCGTTTCGCTCTGCCTCGATCGCCGGCACCGGCGCGGTCCAGCGCATCTGGAAGCCGCAGAGGAGCACCGCGCCCTGGAAGACGGCCGCCAGCCGCTCGGGGGAAAAGCGCGAGGCGAAGATGAGCTCGGGCCGGAGCAGCGCCAGCGTGCGCCCGAGCTGCGCGTGCGTGTCCTTGGCCTGCGGATCGCCGAAGAACTTCCCTCCGACCTTCAGGCACACCGGCTGGGTGTGGACGATCTCGATGCTGAGGAGCGGATCCGGCGCCGGCTCCATCGAGCGCTTGGCCAGCTTGTCCCGGGTCGCGACGAGGAAGGGCGAGAACAGCTCCACCGCCTCGAGCCCGAGGAGTCGCGCCACCGCCCGGTAGTGGTGGATCTGGTACTCCTGCGCGCTGGCCACGTCGATCCGGTGCTTCTTGGGGACGAGCTGTGCCTGGGCGAGCGGCAGCGCCGAGAGGTGGCCCGCGCCCTGGAAGAGCAGGCCCATCAGCTCCGCGAACGGGGTCCGCACCTTGGGGTGCAGGAGATTCTGGGCCCAGAGGCGATCGTTGAGAGTGGCCCGCGGCGTCTCGCGCTTCTTGGCGTAGGGGCCGAGCTTGGTGATGATCTCCTTCTCGGCCGCGCCCGGATCGCCCAGCAGGCCCGACACCACCTGCGCGGCGAGCCATGCGCCGTCGTAGTCCTTCCTCCGGGCGGCGAGCTCGGCCAGCTGGCTCGCCACCTTCTTGGGGTTCTGGGTGTGCGCGAGGGCCCGGCGCAGGGCCTGGACCGCGGGCTCCTCGTTGCCCGAGGACGCGAGGAGGAGGTCGGCGTAGGTCTCCTGCACCGCCGCGTCGTCGGGGAGCCCGGCGGCGGCCACCTTGTAGGCCATCAGCGCGCTCTCCGGCTGCTTCAGGATCTGTAGATAAAGATCGCCGAGCGTGCGCCACAGCGCCATCCGCGCGTCCTCGGTGTCGTCGGTCTTCGGAAGCCGCTGGATCATCCGGGCGTAGTTCTCTTCCAGCTGCTTCCACTCCTTCGCCGCGCCGAGCATCGCCTCGATCGCGCTGAAGGCCTCGATGAACAGTGGATCGAGGTCGAGCGCCGCGTTGAAGGCCTCCACCGCGCGGCCGGTGTCGCGGAGCTCGTCGCGGAGGCTCTCGCCGAGCGCGAACCACACCCTCTTGGCGCGCTGAGCGTCGGCCTGGAGCTCCGGCTGTCCGAGCATCACCTCGAGGATCTCGGCCGCCTTCCCCGGCTGACGGGTCTCCCGGTAGAGCACGTAGAGCGCGTCCATCACCTCCAGCGACTGAGGCCGGATGCGCAGCGCCTGGGCGTAGGCGTCGATGGCGGTGTGCAGGTCCTTGAGCCGGTCGCGGGCCAGCGCGCCGAGCTCGAGGGCCGCCTCGGCCTTCGGATCGCCGTCGAGCACGCCGACCAGCGCCTGCCGGTACTCGGCCGAGCGATCCCACCGCCCTGCCCCGTCGGCGAGCTGGATGAGGGCGCGGAGGCTGGGCTCGTGGCCCGGGTCGATGGCGAGGGCCTTCTCGAAGTGGTTCTGCGCCCGGTCGTGCTGCTTGAGCGCGATGTGCACCTCGCCGATCTGCCAGTAGATCTCGACGATCTCGAGGTCGGTCAGGTCCTCGCGGTGGTGGATGAGGATGGTCTGGAAGACCTTGAGCGCCTGGTCGTGGCGCCCGGACTGCACGAGGAGGTTCCCGTAGCCCTCGAGCGCCGGGAGGTAGGTCGCGTCGAGCTGGTACGCCTCCTCGTAGGCGGCGAGCGCGCGGTCGCGCCGGCCCAGCTTCTCCTGCACGTACCCCATCCGGTAGACCTGCCGGCAGAGGTCCCTGCCCAGCGCGTCGTCCTTCTCGACGGCGTGGCGGGCCTTGAAGCTGCGGATGACCACGTCGAGCATCTGCTCCGCGGGCTCCCAGCGCTCGCGGGCGATGTAGAGGTCGGAGAGCGGGAGCGCGGCGTCGGCCAGCTCGGGGTCGAGCTTGATCGCCTCCTCGTACCAGTGCATGGCCGAGTCGGGGTCCTCGCGCTTCTCGCTGTGGTAGCGGCCCACCGCCAGATTCGCCCTCGCCTTGGCCGTGGCCTCGCTGGTCGCCTGCGCCTCGGCGACGAGGATCTGCTCGTAGCTCTCCCAGTCCTGCTCGTTCTCCGCGATGCCCCGCAGCGCCTGCAGCGACGGCAGGTACTCCGGGTCGATGCGCAGGGCCTCGCCGTAGCAGGCCTTGGCCGAGGACACGTCCATCAGCATGTCCTCGTTGATCTTGCCCATCCGGTGGAGCACCTCCACCGCGCGCGGGTCGCGGCCCAGCGCCTCGGCCTCCTGGTGGAGCATCTCCAGGGCGAAGGGCCAGTTGCCGCTGCGCTCGTAGACCATGCCCAGCGCGTGCAGCGCCGGCGTGTGGCCCGGATAGACGCCGAGGGCGGCCTGGAACGCGTCGGCCGCCTTGTCGGTCTGGTGGAGGTGCGCGCGGAGCACCTCGCCGGCCTCCACCATGAGGTCGGCCTGCTCCTGGGCGTCGATGGCGAGCTGGATGTGGCGCTCGAGCACGCCCACCAGGTCCTCCCACCGGCCCTGGGCTCGCCGCAGCCGTTCCAGGCCCTTGATCGCCTGGAGGCTGGTGGGGTCGAGCGCGAGCACGCCCTCGATGCACGCGTCGGCGTTGGCCGCGTTCTGGTAGCGGTCCTCCCAGATGGCGGCGGAGTGGAAGAGGATCTTCACCTTCTCCCGGTAGTCGTCGGTGAGCTCGAGCTGCCGCTCGTAGATGGCGAGGAGGTCCGCAGGGCGGTCGAGACGGGTGTAGAGGCGCTCCAGCGCCGAGACGGCCTCGCCGTTGCGCGGGTCGAGCGAGAGGGCCTCGCGGTAGGCGTCGACCGCGGCCTCCTCGTCGCCGATCTCCTTCTCCTGGACCGCGGCGACCTGGTTCTGGAGCTGGGCGCGCTCCTCTCCGGTGGGAAGGAGGTCGCGGGTGCGGGCGAGCGTGGCGGCGAGATCGCCCCACATGTGCTGATCGCGATAGAGGCGAGCCAGCTCGCCGAGCGTCTCGACGTCCGGCTCGAGCTCCAGCGCGCGGATGAGGGCGTTGGCGGCCTCGTCCGGGTCCTTCAGCCGCTCGAGCTGGATGCGGGAGATCTCCCGGAAGATCACCTTGCGCGCCTCGATGGAGGGGGCGGCCTCGATCTTCTGCTCCAGCGAGACGATGAGCTCGCGGTCGCGCCCGCGCCGGCCGAACATCTGGGCCATCGCGTCCAGCGCCGAGGAGTTGGTGGGATCGAACTCGAGGATCTTCC